>JACCDU010043666.1_pt1 | contig 14343 bp, 12 predicted proteins | sample 7446081 | NCBI WGS metagenome assembly JACCDU01 (sample SAMN15323447, study PRJNA562643) | freshwater metagenome | isolation source: river surface water | place: USA:Blue River Watershed | collected 2017-08-17
CGTACGGCATGGGCTTGCTTCAGAGAAATTTGCTGAGCCAATAACTCTTCCAATTGCACTCTTCGCCAGGCAGGATGAGTTCGCTCCATCAACGCGTCTGTGTCTGCATCTGCCGGCGGTTGATGTAAGTACATGACTGCATCCCGAAGGGTAAATTGCATGACGCCTTCAGCTGCCTTCCCCAAAAGGGTCTTCGGCAAAATTTCAGCTAAGACAGTATGCATACTTGGGTCGGAAAGCGCTCCCATTACTGCTTTACGAATCATCGTTTGACTAATTCCAGCAGCAACTGAATAAACTGGGGTTAAGCTTTTGGGCAATGGCGCGTCAGGGCTGATAGCGCGTACTGTTGGATGAACCATTTCAGGGCCTAAGTAGCCATCACGAATCTCTCCACGGACGCGCAAATGCGCTCCAATAGCCATCTGTTTTTGCTGGCTCGGATAAAAATTTAGCCAACGCAAGTTGAGCTCAGAGTGATCATCGGCGATTGTCACTAGCAGTTGCCGACGGGGACGATAGACAACTTGGCTACGAATCACTGTGCCCTGAGTTTGCACTGCCCCACTAGCGCTCTTCATCAAGGCATCTTCGATCGTCCATAATTGGGTCTCGTCCTCATAGCGCATGGGCAGATGTAATGCCAATGCAGCGGGGCTGCCCAAACCGAACTTCTCGAGCAAGGCCTGAGACCCTACCCGAGTCGGTGTTTTGGCTGATTTTGGCAAGGGCTTTGTTCTCATGGTTAGAATCCCAACACCGATGGTAATACCATGCAACTATCTGACTTCAATTACGACCTTCCCCCCGAGCTCATTGCGCAGCATCCATTAGCGGAACGATCTGCCAGCCGCCTATTAGAGCTTGCCCAGGCTGCGGATGGAAAACCACTATGCATTGATCGTTCATTTGGCGATATTGTGCAATTAATGAGCGAAAAGGATCTTTTGGTATTTAACGATACCCGAGTGATCCCAGCTCGCCTCTTTGGGCAAAAGGAAACCGGGGGTCAGGTTGAGCTATTGATCGAGCGGATTACAGGCCCCAATCAAGCCCTTGCTCAAATTAGGGCGTCTAAGGTTCCCAAGCCCGGTGGGCAAATTTTGTTGCGCTCTCGATTGGCGAACACCAGATCAAGTGATCCCCCAATTACCATCACCGTTTTAGGGAGAGCCAATCTTGGCGGTAGTAATGATTTTTATGAAATCGCTTTCCCTGAAAACGCCATGTCGGTCCTTGAAGCTTTTGGAGAGCTGCCTCTTCCTCCTTATATTGATCACACTCCGGATGACGATGACAGCAAACGCTACCAAACGGTCATGGCCAAGAATCCAGGGGCTGTTGCTGCCCCAACAGCAGGGCTTCATTTTGATGAAGGTATTTTGACAAAGCTCAGAGAGCGCGGTGTTCGCCAAGCTGCCATTACTCTGCATGTTGGTGCAGGAACATTCACACCAGTACGACACGAAGATCTCTCATTGCACCAAATGCATCATGAGTGGTATTCAATTTCGGAGACAACACTGCACGCTATCCGAGAAACACAAGAATGTGGCGGTAAGGTAGTTGCTGTTGGCACGACCAGTCTACGTACCCTTGAAAGCTATGCAATCACCAAACAGGTTGAAGGTGAGACAGACTTATTTATTACACCAGGCTTTCAATTTAAGATCGTTGATGCGCTCATCACCAATTTTCATTTGCCAAAGTCAACCCTAATCATGTTAGTCAGCGCCTTTGCAGGAGTTGATCCGATTCGGCATGCTTACCAGCATGCTATTCAAGAACGGTATCGCTTCTTTAGTTATGGAGATGCAATGTTTTTGCGACGAACCTGAGACAATAGAGTCATGAAAGTACTCGCGTTCACAGAGCTTCAAAAAGACACCGATAGCCACGCCCGTCTAGGTCTCATGCGCTTGCCCCATGGGGAAGTGCAAACACCCATTTTTATGCCGGTAGGGACTTATGGAACTGTTAAAGCAGTTACCCCACGTGACCTAGTCGATATCGAAGCACAAATTATTTTGGGCAATACCTTTCATCTATGGTTACGTCCTGGCTTAGATGTCATTCGTAAGCACGGTGGTTTACATCGATTTATGGCGTGGCAAAAACCAATTTTGACGGACTCCGGTGGCTTTCAAGTATTTAGTCTGGGCGCTTTGCGCAAAATCAGTGAAGAAGGCGTGACCTTCTCATCACCCATTAATGGCGATAAATTATTTATGTCGCCAGAGGTATCGATGGAGATTCAAGCAACACTCAATAGCGATATCGCCATGCAGTTTGATGAATGCACGCCCTATGAGTCTCAAGGCAAGCCAACTACTGAACAATCTGCACGTCAATCACTCGAACTCTCGCTTCGTTGGGGTGAGCGTTCGTTAAAACGCTTTCGTGATCTCAATACTGGCAATGCCCTTTTTGGAATCGTGCAAGGCGGAATGTTTGAGTCCTTGCGTGACCAGTCCCTAGCCAGCGTTGCCGAACAAGGATTTGATGGTATTGCTATTGGCGGTCTGTCCGTCGGAGAACCAAAACCGGAGTTTGAACGCATTCTGACTCATACAGGTCCACGCTTACCGGCCCATTTACCGCATTATTTAATGGGCGTTGGTACCCCTGAAGATCTGGTGCTAGGGGTCAGTATGGGGATCGATATGTTTGATTGCGTAATGCCCACCCGCAATGCTCGGAATGGCTGGCTATTCACTCGTTTTGGGGATTTAAAACTCCGCAATGCTGGCTATCGGGATGACGACCGGCCCATTGATATGCGTTGCCAGTGTTACACCTGTAAAAACTTTACTCGCGCCTATTTGCATCACCTCCAAAAGGCCAATGAAATCCTCGGGGCGCAACTCAATACCATCCATAATCTGCACTATTACCTTGAGCTCATGCAAGAAATGCGTACCGCCTTGGCGGGAGGTGTTTTTTCTCAATTTAAGGCTTTATTTCACCAACAAAGGCAACGAGGCGTGGAGCCCGGCCAAGACTAAAGGCCCTGTAGGGTCAAAACGGTCGAAAATCCAAGCAATTTCCCATACAGTTTAGAATTGCGGCTCTAGATTGATTATTTTTTGGAGGCCCCAAGATGTTGATTAGTAATGCCTTTGCACAGAGTGCTCCCGCAGCCGGTGGTGACGCTGGCGGTCTAATGAGCTTTATTCCCCTAATTCTGATGTTTGTGGTTCTTTACTTCATCATGATTCGTCCACAAATGAAGCGGCAAAAAGAAATGAAAGCCATGCTGGAAGCTCTGGCAGCCGGTGACGAAGTCATTACCGTCGGCGGTATTTTGGGTAAAGTTACTGCGGTGAAAGACCAATACATTACTGTTGAAATTGTTCCGGGTACCGAAGTGCAGATGCAAAAGAATGCGGTTACCAGCGTTCTACCCAAGGGAACCATTAAGTCTGTCTAATGATGAAAAGCACTCTCTTTTAAAGAGGGTGCTCCTTTGAAACTCTCCACGCCATGAATCGCTACCCTCTTTGGAAATACCTCGTCATTGCGGTAGCCCTTCTGATTGGCTTTTTGTATTCATTACCCAATATTTTTGGGGAAGCGCCTGCAGTACAAATTTCTTCTGCTAAGCCAACGATCAAGGTTGATCTTGCTACTCAATCTCGGATTGAAAGCATATTGAGCGAAGCCAATATTAAAAATACAGGCCTATTCTTCGAGCGAACTGGGAATATCGGTAGCATTAAGATTCGGTTTGACAATACCGACACCCAATTAAAAGCGCGCGATCTCATTAATCAAAAACTCAATATCGATCCCAAAGAGCCTAACTTTATTGTCGCTCTCAACTTGTTATCGAATACACCGCACTGGCTGGGCTCAATCAATGCCCTCCCAATGCCTTTGGGTCTTGACTTACGGGGTGGCGTGTATTTCTTATTACAGGTTGATATGCAAGGTGCGGTTCAAAAGAAGCTAACTTCTTTAGCAACCGATATTCGCGGCCAATTACGAGATAAAGGTTTGCGCCATCAAGGTATTGAACGCACTGGCGATGTCATCAATATTCGCTTTGGCTCAACTGCGGAAGCTGATGCGGCCCGCTCTGTTTTGCTTGGGCCGCAAGCCGAGCTTGAATGGCAAGTGGAGAAGTCTGCGGATGGCGCCAAATTGGTGGGGCGCTTTAAGGCATCAGCCCTCAAAGAAGTTCAAGAGAATGCAGTCAAACAAAACATCATTACCCTCAATAAGCGGGTTAACGAACTCGCAGTTAAGGAGCCGGTAATTCAGCAGCAAGGTGCTGAGCGCATTGTTGTTCAGCTTCCAGGTGTCCAAGATACCGCGCGAGCAAAAGATATTATTGGCCGTACCGCCACTCTAGAGTCTCGCTTAGCGGACCCGGTAGCCTCGACGATCGGCCTCAATGAGACCCCACCACCTGGAACTGATGTGTTCCGCTTTGGCGAAAACCGTCTAGGCGTCTTTAAGAAGTCTGTCATCTTTACGGGAGATCGAATTACCGATGCGAGTGCAGGTTTTGATCAAAACCAACGCCCTTCAGTCAACATCTCTCTTGATGCGGCTGGTGGCCGAGTCATGCAAGAAATCACTCGCGAGAACATTGGTAAACCAATGGGCATGATTCTGTTTGAAAAGGGTAAGGGTGAGGTATTAACCATTGCAACTATTCAAAGTGAATTTGGCTCGAAGTTCCAAATTACTGGTCAGCCCACCACAGAAAGTGCTAACGATCTAGCCCTTCTCCTGCGTGCCGGTTCTTTGGCAGCGCCCATGGAAATTATTGAAGAGCGTACGATTGGCCCAAGCCTTGGTATGGAAAATATTGAAAAGGGCTTTAAATCCTTGATCTATGGCTTCGCAGCGATTGCCATCTTCATGACTGCCTACTACATGCTGTTTGGCCTGTTTTCTGTCATCGCCCTTGCAGTCAATATCGTCTTGCTGATTTCCTTGTTATCCATGTTGCAAGCAACACTGACCTTACCGGGTATTGCTGCGATGGCTCTTGCGATTGGTATGGCAATTGACTCTAACGTTTTAATCAATGAGCGTATTCGAGAAGAATTACGCAATGGGGTTGCACCACATACTGCAATCGCAATTGGCTTTGATAAAGCCTGGGCAACTATCTTGGATTCAAATATCACTACGCTGATTGCCGGTCTTGCCTTGCTTGCGTTTGGCTCTGGTCCTGTAAAAGGCTTTGCAGTAGTTCATTGCTTAGGCATCCTAACCTCAATGTTCTCTGCGGTCTTTTTTGCTCGAGGTGTAGTCAATTTTTGGTACGGTCGTAAAAAGAAATTGCAGTCAATTTCAATTGGCCAAGTCTGGCGTCCGGAGGAGAAATAAATCATGGAATTTTTCCGGATCCGCAAAGACATCCCCTTCATGCGTCATGCATTGATTCTGAATGCATTCTCACTCCTTACCTTTATAGCGGCTGTTTTCTTTATTTGGCAAAAAGGCTTACACCTTTCTATCGAGTTCACTGGTGGAACGGTGATGGAGATTACCTACCCTCAAGCGGCGCCCTTAGATTCAATTCGCGATCAAATTACCAAAATTGGCTACACAGATACTCAAATTCAAAACTTTGGTAGCTCTCGAGACGTAATGATTCGTCTGCCCTTACAAAAGGATCAAACAGGTCAAATTATTCCTTCTGCTGAGCAAAGTGCCTCTGTCATGAAGGTGCTCGAGGCTAATAATTCCGGAGCAAAACTACAACGCGTTGAGTATGTTGGACCTCAGGTCGGCAAAGAACTTGCCATTGATGGTTTGAAAGCCTTAGCTTTTGTGGTGATTGGCATCATGATCTATCTGTCCTTCCGCTTCGAGTGGAAGTTTGCAGTAGCCGGCATCTTGGCGAACTTGCATGACATCGTGATTATTTTGGGCTTCTTTGCTTTCTTCCAATGGGAGTTCTCGCTCTCCGTATTGGCAGCAGTATTGGCAGTATTAGGTTACTCCGTTAACGAATCCGTGGTGATCTTTGACCGAATTCGTGAGAACTTCCGTAAGCAGCGCAAAATGGACACAAAGGCAATTATTGATAGCGCGATTACAGGAACCATTAGCCGAACAGTAATTACGCACGGCAGTACGGAGATGATGGTAATTGCCATGCTTATCTTTGGCGGCCCAACCCTGTTCTACTTTGCCTTAGCCCTAACCATTGGTATTTTGTTTGGTATTTACTCTTCCGTTTTCGTTGCCGCCGCCATCGCGATGTGGCTTGGTGTTAAACGCGAAGATTTGATTAAGGGCGACCGCAAAGCAAGCGATAACAATCGCCCCGATGATCCTAACTACGGAGCACAGGTCTAAGTCGATCCAAGATTTTTTGGGTAGCGCCTTGATGATGCGATGCATATTCCAAGGCCTTACTTGACATGACTTGTCGTTGTTCGGTATTCGTCAGTAAAGTCTCAATAGCCTCACTCAGCAATTGATCTAATTCAGAGTTCGAACTAACAGTAATGCGCATCGCTGCTTGGCAAGCAATTGCATCCTCACTAGCCTGCTGAAAATTAAACGTATGCTCGCCCAAAATAACTGGGCAGCCATTGGCACACGCCTCAATCAGATTTTGTCCACCGGTTGGCAAGAGACTGCCACCCATAACCACGATATCGCTCGCACTGTAATATGCTGCCATCTCGCCCATGGAGTCCCCCAGTAATACATCAACATGGGCCCAATGTGACGAAGGATCCAATTCATCACTGGAGCGCGGATCTGTCAGATTAGTGCGCCGCTCAAACGACAGCCCAGATTGATGTAATAAATCGGCCACTTCAGAAAATCGATCCGGATGACGAGGTACCAAAATTAAAATTGGTCTTTTATCAAATTGATGTTTTTGTATCAGCCTCTTCCACGCATCAATGATGATGGTCTCCTCACCAGCGCGCGTACTCGCTGCACATACTGCTAAGCGTCCTTGCTGTCTCAGTGCATGCTTCCATTGCTTACCGAGGGATTGCATCCCAATTTGTCCAATGACATCAAATTTCATATTACCCATGACAATGACGTCCTCAACCCCAAGTGCTTGATAGCGCTTTGCATCTGGCTCTGATTGCGCCAAGATACCTGCAAAGGATTGAAAAAGAGAGCGTCCTGCGGAACCAAATTGCTGAACACGCCGATAGCTGCGCTCTGATAAACGCGCATTAATCAAAAACAGAGGGATGCCAAGTTGTCGGGTACGAAATACAAAACCTGGCCACGCTTCGGTTTCCATAAAAAGCCCCAGCTGTGGACGAAAGTGTTTCAAGAAAGATTCAATTGCCCAACAAATGTCATAAGGCAAATAGGCCTGCTGCAGTTGACCCGAAGCGATTGCCTTGCGATACAAATCAGCCCCCGTTTCGCGACCTGTTGGGGTCATATGAGTCAGCAGTATTTGCTTACCCTCTTTTAATAGACCCTCAACCAAGGTTTGAGTAGCGCGGGTCTCGCCCACTGATACTGCATGAATCCATACTGGATTCTGAAATACAGATTTAGATTGATAAGAACCAAAACGCTCTGCGATATGTTTTGAGTAGCCTTTATTTTTTCGACTGCGCCATATCAATCGCAATAGAACCACTGGAATCAGTAGATGCCAAAGCGCCTCATAAAAACAGTAGAGGGTCAGTGGAAACTTGACTGCCCGATTGGATGAAGCGCTCAAGGATAAATTACTTTAAACGGAGGGCAAGCTCGGCTGCTTTGCCAATATAGCTACCCGGGGTCATTTTCAGTAAGCGCTTTTTCTCGGGCTCTGGTATTGCAAGAGATTGAATAAAGCGATGCAAGCCTTCACGGGTGATTCCTTTACCGCGTGTGAGCTCTTTCAATTGCTCGTAGGGGTTTTCAATACCGTAGCGTCGCATCACGGTTTGTACAGGCTCAGCCAGTACCTCCCAACAATCGTCTAAATCGGCAGAAATTGCAGCCTCATTAACTTCTAATTTTGCTAGTCCGCGCAAGGCGCTGTCATATGCCAAGACACTGTGTCCAAAAGCAGGGCCAAGATTGCGCAAGACCGTTGAATCTGTAAGATCACGCTGCCAGCGGGAGATTGGGAGCTTTTCAGCTAAATGACGTAAAAGTGCATTCGCAATACCAAGATTACCTTCAGAGTTCTCAAAATCGATGGGGTTGACTTTATGCGGCATGGTCGATGAGCCAATCTCGCCTGCCTTTGTTTTTTGCTTGAAATAGCCCAAAGAAATGTATGCCCAGAAATCACGGTCCATATCTAGCAGTATGGTATTTGCGCGTGCAATCGCATCAAACAACTCTGCCATACCATCGTGGGGCTCTATTTGAATCGTGTAGGGGTTAAATTGCAAACCCAATCGTTTTTCTACAACTTGCTTAGCAAATTGCTCCCAATCAAAGCCCGGGTAAGCGGCCAGATGAGCGTTGTAATTACCGACAGCACCGTTCATCTTACCTAGCAAAGCAACCTGTGCAATTTTTTCAATGGCGCGCTCTAGGCGCTTGGCAATATTTGCAATTTCCTTGCCAAGGGTTGTGGGTGATGCGGGCTGCCCATGGGTTCTCGAGAGCATTGGTAGCTTGGCGTACTTCACCGCAAGGGAGTTTAGGACGCGCAGTATGGCTGCTAACTGTGGCAATAAAACCTGATCACGTGCACCACGCAGCATTAATCCATGCGAGGTGTTATTAATATCCTCAGAAGTGCAGGCAAAGTGGATAAACTCGCTAGCCTTTAATAATTTAGGTCGTTTCGCAACTTTTTCTTTTAACCAGTACTCCACCGCTTTAACATCATGGTTTGTAACCGCTTCAATCGCCTTAATGCGTTCGGCATCCGCCTCAGAAAAATCTTCAGCCAGTTTGAGTAAAAACTTTTTGTCAGCTGTATCAATAGTAGGAATGTTGGCTAACTTTGCCTCGCTTAAGGCCAGTAACCATTGAATCTCAACGACCACCCGCTGTTGCATAAATGCTGCCTCTGAAAGCCAAGGACGCAAAGCATCGAGCTTTTTGGCATACCGGCCATCCAGGGGGGAAAGGGCTGTTAATTGAGTTAGCTGGGTCAAGATAGGCTCATTACAAAGTGGTTGAATCTTGATTTTAATGGGTTTGTGCCGGCTATTGCGGCCTATTGATTGGGTGATTCATTTTGGCAAATTTCATTCCAGAAGAGCAGTCCATAGATTGCTATACTTCGCGCTTATGAAAATTATTGGCTCCCTAACCAGCCCTTTCGTCCGCAAGGTACGGATTGTGATGGCAGAAAAGAAAATTGATGCTGAACTCGTTGTTGAGAACGTCTGGGATGCATCTTCTACGATTGCAGAATTTAATCCCTTAAGCAAGGTTCCCTGTTTGCTGATGGACGATGGCGGGGCGATGTTTGACTCTCGGGTCATCGCTGAATATATCGATACCCTAAGCCCTGTTGGCAAACTGATTCCCAACACAGGGCGCGAGCGTGCGGCCGTTAAAACCTGGGAAGCCTTAGCGGATGGCGTAATTGATGCAGGAATTTTGGTGCGCCTTGAGAAAACCTTTCGTGATGAATCGGAGCAAAGCAGCAAATGGCTCAATCGGCAAATGGCGAAGGTGAACAAAGGACTTGAAACAATGGCCAATGGGCTTGGCACTGCTAAATGGTGTCATGGCAATCAATTTAGCTTGGCCGATATTGCTGTGGGTTGCGCCTTAGGCTGGCTTGAACTGCGTTTTCCTAATCTGGATTGGAAAACACAACACCCTAACTTACGAGAACATTTCGAGCGCCTCTCGCAGCGCCCTTCCTTTATTCTGACAATACCGCCAGTCGCTTAAGTGCTTAGCGAACGATAATCCCACCGCCAAGACAGCGCTCGCCCTCATAAAGAACCGCTGACTGGCCAGGCGTTACAGCCCACTGTGCGCTCTCAAAGCGTAAATCGAAGGAATGGTCATACTCCGCGGTCATGATGCAAACTGCGTCATCTTGACGATAGCGCGTTTTAGCACTGTAACTCCCCAAGGTAGGCTCGTGTCCGGCAACCCATGAGGCATCCATAGCCGACAAGATGTTTGTTAACAACCAGGGGTGATCATGGCCTTGAGCTACATACAAGGTATTGTTGGCAATATCTTTACGAGCCACGTACCAGGCGTCACCAGTGCCGTCTTGACTGCCGCCCAATCCAATCCCTTTGCGTTGACCCAGGGTAAAAAATGCCAAACCCATGTGTTCACCAAGCACTTTGCCATCGACACTCTTTATGGGGCCTGGCACTCTTGGTAAATACCGATTCAGAAAATCTCGAAAGGGTCGCTCCCCAATAAAACAAATTCCGGTCGAGTCTTTTTTGCGAGCATTGGGCAACCCAAGATCAGCCGCAATTTGCCGTACCTCTTTCTTCGTTATCTCTCCAAGCGGAAACAATACTTTGGATAACTGAGCCTGAGTCAGTCGATGCAAAAAATAACTCTGATCTTTAGTCGCATCCGCAGCTTTTAATAACTGTACTTCCTCGCCCATGTGTTTGACTCGTGCATAGTGTCCAGTCGCAATTAAATTGGCGCCTAGACTCATTGCGTGATCTAAAAAGGCTTTGAACTTAATTTCAGCGTTACACAATACGTCTGGATTTGGGGTTCGACCTGCGGCGTACTCCCTTAGAAAATCAGCAAAAACTCGCTCACGATATTCGGCGGCAAAATTGACCGCCTCAACATCAATGCCCAAAATATCAGCAACCGAGACGACATCCAGCCAGTCTTGACGAGCCGAGCAGTACTCCTCGGTATCGTCATCCTCCCAATTTTTCATAAAGAGGCCCAAAACCTCGTAGCCCTGTTCTTTTAGAAGCCAAGCCGCCACCGAAGAGTCAACCCCTCCAGACATGCCCACCACCACCTTCTGGGCTGAGTTCTTGGGGTCCAAAGCCCTTCCAGCGGGGCTTTGAGGCTCAGAATCTGGCATATTAGGGGTAACCATTAAAAAAGTGCGAAAATACCTGTAATTGTTTCAAGCTCATATTGTAAAAGTCTCGGTCAAAGCCTGGCCAAAGGGATATACAGGAGACTGGGCAGGCTGGCTCACAAGGCATGGCTAATTTATTAAAATAGTTCCTTTTTTAAAAATTGTTGCTTTTGGAGATAAGCCATGCGCATTGGAGTGCCGCTGGAGACGAGGGCTGGGGAAACCCGTGTTGCCGCAACCCCTGAAACCGTCAAAAAATTAATTAGCCAAGGCCATCAGGTCTTAATCCAAACCGGGGCAGGCGTGGGTGCCAGTCAACCCGATGCGGCTTACCAAGCCGTTGGGGCCACCATTGGTTCAGCTGCCGATGCTCTCGGATCCGAGATTGTTCTAAAGGTTCGCGCCCCCGAGGCAGGTGAACTGAAACAAATGAAATCAGGTGCGGTTCTACTTGGCATGCTTGATCCATTTGACAATGCAGGTATTCAAGCGATGGCCGGTCAAGGCATTACAGCCTTTGCACTAGAGGCAGCTCCGCGTACAACCCGTGCTCAGAGTATGGACGTCCTGTCATCCCAAGCCAATATTGCTGGCTATAAAGCAGTCATGCTCGCTGCCAATGAATATCAGCGCTTTATGCCGATGCTGATGACTGCCGCGGGAACTGTAAAAGCGGCTCGAGTTCTCATTTTGGGCGCCGGAGTTGCCGGCTTACAAGCCATTGCAACTGCAAAACGGTTAGGCTCGGTGATTGAAGCCTCCGATGTTCGCCCTGCTGCAAAGGAGCAAATTGAGTCGCTCGGAGCGAAATTTGTCGATGTGCCATATGAAACTGACGAAGAACGTGAAATTGCTCAAGGTGTTGGTGGCTATGCCCGTCCAATGCCCGAAGCCTGGATGAAACGCCAAGCAGCTCTTGTCGCTGAGCGCGCAATGCAGGCGGATATTGTGATTACGACAGCATTAATTCCAGGTCGCAAACCTCCTGTCCTATTGCATACCGATACAGTAGAAAAAATGAAGGCTGGTTCTGTCGTGATCGATATTGCTGCTGGTCGTGGCGATAACGGTTCTGGCAATTGCCCTCTCACCCAAGCCGACAAAGTAGTTAACCACAATGGCGTAAAGATTGTGGGATACACCAATCTACCAAGTATGGTGGCTGCTGATGCATCGGCCTTGTATGCCCGTAATTTGCTTGATTTCATGAAACTCATCATTAATAAAGAAGCACAACTGGCAATTCCTGCTGCTGCAGATGATGACATCGTTGCTGCTTGCCTGATGTGTCGTGATGGTCAAGCCATTCGCACCAATTAATTTCTGAAGGAACCCAAATGGATGCTGCTGCTATTCAAAGTCTATTAACTGTTCAAAACATTACAGTTTTTGTGTTGGCTATTTTTGTTGGCTACCACGTTGTTTGGAACGTTACCCCCGCATTACACACCCCCCTGATGGCCGTTACCAACGCCATCTCTGGAATCATTATCGTGGGCGCACTCTTACAAACTGAGGTTATTAATGGGGATGAGATCACTCTCACGAGCCTCATTGGTGCTCTCGCTGTGTTCTTGGCATCGATCAATATTTTCGGTGGGTTTATGGTGACACGACGCATGCTCGAGATGTTCAAGAAAAAAGCCCCTAAGAACGAATCGGCTGGTAACTAAAAAGAGATCGAATCATGTTAAACATCACAGCCCTTTCTTATTTAGTCTCCTCGGTGCTTTTTATCCTGGCACTGAAAGGCTTATCGTCTCCAACCACCTCACGCCAAGGCAATACTTTTGGCATGATTGGAATGGTCTTGGCAGTCATTACCACCTTTTTGATTCCAGGCTTTAAGCCCGTTTATTGGCTAATTGGCGTGGCAATCGTTGCTGGTGCCATCATCGGTTCTATTGCAGCCAAGCGTGTGCAAATGACCAAGATGCCAGAGCTTGTTGCTCTAATGCACTCGTTCGTTGGACTATCTGCAGTATTAATTGCGATTGCGGCAGTATTCAATCCTGTACAAGCGCATAGCGGAGCTCAGAAGATCGAGTTGTTTATTGGCGCTTTTATTGGCGCAATTACCTTTACAGCTTCGATCATTGCCTTCGGAAAATTATCTGGCAAGGTTAGCGGTAAGCCTGTTAGTTTTTCTGGGCAGCACTTACTCAATTTGATCATGGCTATTCTCATGGTCGCCGCTGGTTTTGCTTACTTCTTGACTGATAGTCATGCCGCATTCTTAGTGATGTGTGCAATTGCTTTGGTCCTTGGCATTACCTTGATTATTCCCATCGGTGGCGCTGATATGCCTGTGGTTGTCTCAATGCTTAACAGCTATTCTGGTTGGGCTGCTGCTGGTATTGGTTTCACACTGAATAATCCAGTATTGATTATTGCTGGAGCCTGCGTTGGCTCTTCTGGCGCAATTCTGTCTTACATTATGTGTAAGGCCATGAATCGCTCCATTCTTGCGGTCTTACTCGGCGGATTTGGTGCTGAAGCTGCCGCGGGCGGAGATGATGGCGGTCCCAAGAACTACAAAACGGGTTCGGCAGAAGATGCTGCGTTCTTGATGACCAATGCCGATACCGTAATCATTGTTCCAGGTTATGGCTTAGCAGTGGCGCGAGCACAGCATGCTCTAAAAGAATTGACTGAGAAATTAATTCATCATGGTGTAACAGTTAAATACGCCATCCACCCGGTAGCAGGTCGCATGCCAGGCCATATGAACGTTCTCTTAGCGGAGGCTGAAGTACCCTATGACCAAGTATTCGAGATGGAAGACATCAATAGTGATTTTGGTCAGGCAGATGTTGTGCTGGTACTTGGTGCCAATGACGTCGTTAACCCTGCGGCACGGACTCCTGGTAGCCCCATCTTCGGTATGCCAATCCTTGAAGCGTTTAAGGCTAAAACCATCATCGTGAACAAACGCTCCATGGCAGCAGGCTATGCTGGCTTAGATAATGAACTCTTCTACATGGACAAGACCATGATGGTCTTCGGTGATGCAAAGAAGGTCGTAGAGGATATGGTCAAGGCTGTAGATTAAGCAAGCCGACTCAATTAGTTCAAACGGGGTAGATATCTACCCCGTTTTTATTTTGTAATGGGCTGTAATAAACTCAATCACATATAAACTTCAGTAAATTTACTCAATATGATTGAATTATCAGAAAAAAAGGTGATTGGTCCTGTAATACGTCTGCACCCCAACGACAATGTGGTGGTTGCTCGGGTAGATGTTGCTATCGGCACCTCTGTTCCAAGTGAGAACCTCTCCGTTCGCAGTCAGGTCCCGGCAGGCTATAAGATTGCTTCCAAAAAAATTACTGCGGGCGAGCCTATTCTCAAATACAACGTGATCGTTGGATTTGCCAATACAGATATTGAGCCAGGATCAA
>JACCDU011006989.1_pt1 | contig 14342 bp, 12 predicted proteins | sample 7446081 | NCBI WGS metagenome assembly JACCDU01 (sample SAMN15323447, study PRJNA562643) | freshwater metagenome | isolation source: river surface water | place: USA:Blue River Watershed | collected 2017-08-17
GCAGCAACACGTCCTGGGTGAGCTGGTTGTGCAGGAAGTTGGCCGCTTCTTCACCCTGGGCCTGGATCACCCCCAGGTGGGGCAGGGCGCAGGCGCCGTTCAGACGGGAGGCAAGTTCGGCAGGCAAGGGCAGGGACATGGCGTTTCGTTCCATCGGTCAGCAATGGGGCTGAATTATCATCCCCGCTCTGTGAACAAGACATGTGTGAGGGATTGCCGGTGTTCAAGAGCCTGATGAAATGGACGCTCGGCGTGGTCGTGCTGGCCCTGTTGGCCGGTCTGGGCGGCCTGTGGTGGCTCCACCAGCCGCTGGACACTGGCGCAGGCCAGGCCACGCTGGACCTGTCGATCGAACCCGGCACCTCGCCCAGGGCCGTGGCCCAGGCGGTGGTGGACGCCGGTGCGCAGACCTCGGCGACCGCGCTCTATGCGTGGTTCCGCCTGTCGGGCCAGGACCGGCAGATCCGCGCCGGCAGTTACGAAATCGCCCCCGGCACCACACCGCGCCGCCTGCTGGCCATGCTGGTGCGCGGCGAGGAGAGCCTGCGCACCGTGACCCTGGTCGAGGGCTGGAACTGGCGCCAGGTGCGCCAGGCCCTGGCCCGCGCCGAACTGCTCAAGCCCGACAGCCAGGCCCTGAGCGACGAGGCCTTGATGGCCCAGCTCGGCCGCCCCGGCGTGGCGCCCGAAGGCCGCTTCTACCCCGACACCTACAGCTACGCCAAGAACAGCAGCGACCTGAAGGTGCTGGCACGTGCCGCTGCGGCCATGGACCGGCAATTGGCCAAAGCCTGGCAAGCGCGCCAGCCCAGCATGGCCTTGCGCAACTCGGACGAGGCCTTGGTTCTGGCCAGCATCGTCGAGAAGGAAACGGGCAAGGGCGCCGACCGGGCCATGATCGCCAGCGTGTTTCACAACCGCCTGCGCATCGGCATGCTGCTGCAGACCGATCCGACCGTGATCTACGGGCTGGGCGACGCCTTTGACGGCAACCTCAAACGCAGCCACCTGCGCGCCGACACCCCGTGGAACACCTACACCCGTGCTGGTCTGCCGCCTACGCCGATCGCCATGCCGGGCAAGGCCGCGCTGATGGCGGCCGTGCAGCCCGCCGCCAGCCGTGCCTTGTATTTCGTGGCCAAGGGCGACGGGCACAGCCACTTCAGCGAGTCGCTGGAGGAACACAACCGCGCCGTCAACCGCTACCAGCGCGGTCAGAAAGCAGCCGACTGAGGTCTGCCAAGCTGCGACAATCAGTGTTTTCGCAGACATTTCCCCCATGACACGCGGCCTTTTCATCAGCTTCGAGGGCATTGACGGTGCCGGAAAATCCACGCACATCGAGGGCGTGGCCGCGTCTTTCCGTGAGGCGGGCAGGGCGGTCGTGCTCACCCGTGAACCGGGCGGCACCCCTTTGTCTGAAAAGCTGCGCGAACTGGTGCTGCACGAGCCCATGGACGCGCTGACCGAGGCCCTGCTGATGTTCGCCGCCCGACGCGAGCATTTGGTGCAGGTGATCGAGCCGGCGCTGGCGCGCGGCGATGTGGTGCTGTGCGACCGCTTCACCGACGCCACGTTTGCCTACCAGGGTGGCGGCAGGGGGTTCGACTGGGCCGTACTGGGCCAGCTCGAAGCCATGGTGCAAGCTCGAGAGCAGGGGAGTGGCTTGCGCCAGCCCGACCTGACCGTGTGGTTCGACCTGGACCCGCAGATCGCCGCCGAGCGCCTGGCATCGGCGCGCGTGCCCGACAAGTTCGAGTCGCAGCCAGCCGCGTTTTTTGCCGCGGTGCGGGCCGGCTATGCCCGCCGCGCTGCCGAGACGCCAGCACGCTTTGCCCGCATCGACGCTGCGCAAAGCCGCGAAAACGTCTGGGTGGACGTGGCCCGCACCCTGGCCCCCTGGCTGGCCCGGAGCGCCGCATGAACACCGCCGCGCCCTGGATCGCCCGCCAGACCGAACAACTGCTGGCCCAGCGCGGCCACGCCTGGCTGTTGCAAGGGCCTTCCGGCCTGGGTCAATACGATCTGGCCCTGGCTCTGGCCTCGGCCTGGCTGTGCGAGCAGCCCACCGCGCAAGGGGCTTGCGGGCAGTGCCCGAGTTGCCATGCCATAGCGGTGCGCACCCATGCCGACCTGGCCGTGCTGATGCCCGAAACCCAGATGCTGGCCCTGGGCTGGCCCTTGACCGAGAAGGCCCAGGCCGACATCGACGACAAGAAGCGCAAGCCCAGCAAGGAGATTCGGGTTGAAGCCATGCGCGATGTGGTGGAGTTCGCTCAGCGCACCGATGCCCGCGGACGCGGCAAAGTGGTGCTGGTGTACCCGGCCGAGCGCATGAACGCGGTGACAGCCAACGCCTTGCTCAAGACCCTGGAAGAGCCGCCCGGCGATGTGCGCTTTGTGCTGGCCACCGAAGCCGCGCACCAGCTGCTGCCCACCATCCGCAGCCGTTGCCAGACCCACACCCTGGCCTGGCCAGAACCGGCCGAGGCCATGGCCTGGCTGGCGACCCAGAGCGTGGAGGCCCCTGTGGCCGAAGCCTTGCTGCGAAGTGCCGGTGGACGCCCCAGCGATGTGATGCGCCAAAGCGCAGCCGGGCTGTCACCCGCCTGGTGGGCACAGTTGCCCAAGGCCATGCAGCAGGGCGACGCGTCACACCTTTCCGATCTGTCTCCCGCGCAAGCCATCGATGCGCTGCAAAAGCTCTGTCACGACCTGGTGCTGCGCAGCATTGGGGCCGAACCACGCTTTTTCATGGCGAGCCAGTTGCCCGCATGCCAGGCACCGGTGATGGCGCTGACCGACTGGTTCAAGCGACTGATGCAGTCTGCCCGCACCGCCGAACACCCCTTCAACGCCGGGCTCATGCTTGAAGCCCTGGCCAACGACGCCCAGCAGGCGCTGATGTCACGGGGTGCGTCCCGCGACGCGGCTCGTGCCTGAAGCAGCCCCAGCCATGTACATTGATTCCCACTGCCACCTGAACTTTCCCGAACTGGCCAGCCAGTTGCCCGAAATCCTGAGCGCCATGCAGGCGGCCCAGGTGCATCAGGCGGTGCTGATCTGCACCACCATGGAAGAATTCGGCGCCGTGCGCGCGCTGGCCGATCAATACCCCCACCTGTGGGCCACGATCGGCGTTCACCCCGACAACGAGGGCGTGCACGAGCCCAGCCTGCAGGAACTGATCGAGGGCGCTGCCAACCCCAAAGTGATCGCCATCGGAGAGACCGGTCTGGATTACTACCAGATGGACGAGCGCAAGGGCGGGCGCAGTGTGGCCGATCTGGAATGGCAGCGCGAGCGCTTTCGCACCCACATCCGCGCGGCGCGTCAGGTGCAGCTGCCCCTGGTCATCCACACCCGTTCGGCGTCCGACGATACCATCGCCATCCTCAAGGAAGAGGGCGAGCAGGGCGGGGCGGGCGCAGCTGGGGGCGTGTTCCATTGCTTCACCGAGTCAATGGACGTGGCGCGCGCCGCGCTGGACCTGGGCTTTTACATTTCGTTTTCCGGCATCCTGACCTTCAAGAGCGCGGCCGATCTGCGCGAAGTGGCCAAGTTTGTGCCGGACGACCGTTTCCTCATTGAAACCGACAGCCCCTACCTGGCGCCGGTGCCGCACCGGGGCAAGACCAACAACCCGTCTTATGTGCCCTTTGTGGCCAAGCAACTGGCCGAACTGCGCGGGTGCACCAGCGAAGCCATCGGCGCCTTGTCCACCGCCAATTTCCACCGTTTGTTCCGCAGCACGGCCACCGTCTAAATTCAATGCATTTTCTCAAGAATATTAAAAAGTCTTTTGTTATATATGGACTTTTTTCAATTCACGCTTTGGCCATGGCGGGCTCCTACGAGGATTTCTTCAAAGCGATCCAGCTGGACAGGCCCCAAGAAATCCAGCAACTGTTGCAACGCGGATTCGACCCCAACACCGTCAACCTGACAGGTGTGCCGGCTTTGCTGGTGGCTTTGCAAGAGCAATCCTTCCTCGCCGCCGACGTGCTGGCACAGCATCCACAGACCCAGGTGGATGCACGAAGCGCACGCGACGAGAGCGCGCTCATGCTGGCAGCATTGCGGGGCCAGGAACGGCTGGTGGTCCATTTGGTTTCTCGTGGTGCGGCGGTCAACAAGTCCGGCTGGACGCCTTTGCATTACGCCGCCACGGGCGGCCATGTGCGCGTGGCCGCATTCCTGATCGGCGCTCAGGCAGATGTGAATGCCGAGTCCACCAACGGCACCACACCCTTGATGATGGCCGCCATGTATGGCAACAGCGACACGGTGAAACTGTTGCTCGAATCGGGTGCCGAGGCCTATCCGCAAAACGACAATGGCCTCACGGCCGTTGATTTTGCTGCCAAGGCCGGCCAAGAACGTTCCGAACGCCTGATCAGCGAAGTCCTCCAGCGCGCGCAGTAACCTGGCGAGGTGCCAGGGTCGTTCTTGGCCGCGTTTATTGATTTATACGATGTATATTATGTTAAGTAAAGGGTGCAACATAAAAGCCGCGACAGGGGCTTAGTTCTGGCTTGGAAGCACCCATCCCCAGCGATGGCCATCTGCAGCTTGGTCGCTGCGCTGCTGCACGTAGAACATCTCCATCTCACCTTTGCCCTTCACTTCAACGGCGCCACGGGGCTCGCAAACAAACATCCCGTCGAGGTGGTCGTACGTGCTCTTTGAGATATTGATGTGCATCGGTGAAGCGTGCGCTTCCATTCGGGCTGCCGTGTTGACGCCATCCCCAAAAATGTCGTAGATGTATTTGAGCTTACCAACAATGCCAGCGATCACTGGTCCGGAATGGATACCGATGCGGCACAGCCATTCCTGAGAATGGCTGGCGTTGCGTTTGATCAGGTAGTCGCGAATCTGAAGCGCCACATCCACCAATTGCTGAGCGTGGCTTGCGCTCGGCTCGGGCATGCCGCAAACGGCTAAATACGCGTCGCCGATGGTTTTGATGCGCTCGCATCCATGGCTTGCCACGATCTTGTCGAAGGTCGTGAACATCTCATTGAGTTCATCGAACAGAAACTCTTTGGGAACTTTCTGGGATATCGAGGTAAAACCCACAAAGTCCAGAAACATCACGCTGACATCTGAAAAGCTTTCTGGCTGGGTGCTGCCCAGCAGCTGCAGCTCTTCCATGGTTTTTCGCGGAAGAATGTTCAGCAGCAGCCTTTCTACCTTGGCTTTTTCCTCCTCGGTTTTGCGCTTCTGGCTTTCCACCATCTTGCTGTACGCATTGATCATGCTCTGCGCTTCAGCCGCGGCCGAGTCGTCCCTGCCCTCAATCAGCACCGATTCACCGTCTGGCAGCAGGGCGAACTGGTAACTGGCGGGCAGAGGAGGCACATGGCTGGTCGCTTTGCTCAAGCGAAAAGGACGGCCGCGCTGCAACCTGGACGAAATTTTTTCCTGATCGAGCTCAGGCATGAGACTGAACAAGGGTGCCCCAATGCTCGCACCCAGCCACTCACATGCGGCCTTGTTGGCGTACGACACCAGCCAAGGCGTTCCCTTGACTTCAAGAACAGGAATGCACAAAGCATCGAGGTACGTTGGAATGCTCATGTTCAAGCGCTGGTCACGATTTGGTCTTTGACACTGCCGACGATGCCCATGATGGCGCTCAGGTCCTCGTCCTCGATGCCATTGTCTTCCAAAACGTCTTGCAAAATCGCGGCAACTTCTGTGAATGCAGCTTCCGTGATGCCCAAGTTGGCGTGAGCAAGCAGCAAGGACCGGCCGTTGTAATGGGCTGGGCCACCCAAAATTTGCGACAAAAATTTGGTCTGGTGCTCGATCAGGTAATCGACATTGGTGGCATGGAAGTAAGGTTTCAAGCGCGGACTGGCCATGACACCTTTGTAAAAGTCACGAACAATCTGGCTGACAGACGCAAAACCACCGTATTTTTCAAACAAGTTAGTCATCAAATTTATGGAATGAAGCAGTTAATTAACAACTTCATCATATTTGATCATTTGCAATTTGATTGAAAACAATTGTCAATTTATAAGTGACCCCAGACCATGAGTGCATCTCGGCCTTCGGTGACCAGGTCGATTTTGGCGCCCACCGGCAACAGCACCTTGGTGGGGACATGGCCAAAAGGCAAGCCAGTCAGAACGGGCGCCTTGATCTGGCTGCGCAGCCAATCGACCACGCTGGCCAGTTTGAACCCCTTGTCATGGCTTGCAAGCAGTTTGTATTGGGTGAACTGACCCAACACGATGGCTTTTTGCCGGGCCAGCACACCCGCGTACAACAGCTGCGTCAGCATGCGCTCGATGCGGTACGGGTGTTCGCCAATGTCTTCCAGAAACAGCACGCCCTTGTTGATCTGCGGAAAGTACGGCGTCCCCAGCAGTGACACGAGGACGGACAGGTTGCCCCCCCACAGCACACCGTCTTTCACTCGGGCTTGGAGCCCTTCCTCTGCTTTGGGCCGTTGCCAGCCCGCGCCCTCCCCCTGGTCCTGCACCAAATCGTCAAAGCACGCCAGCATGATGTCGTCGGGCTCGCCTTCGGGGCCAAAGTCCTCACCCAAGGCTGGACCTTGCCAGGTGATGCGTTCTGTCTTGGCCAGCACGGCCTGGTTGAAAGCGGTGAAATCGCTCAATCCAAGAAACTGCGTGCCCTGGTCAATCGCTTTGGCGATCTGTTTGTAGGGCAAAGCCGGCAACAAGCGCGTGAGGCCGTAACCCCCGCGGGAAATCAGGGCGATGTTGGCGCCACTGGCCGCTGCGCGCGCAATAGAGGCGACGCGGGTGGCGTCATCGCCCGCAAAGCGCATGTGGCTCGCCAGCGCGGCTTCGTCCACCTCCACGTCATGGCCCAGCGCTTTCAGCCGTTTCACACCACGGCGAAAAGCCGCTTTGTCGCGCACCGCGCTGGAAGGGGAGAAAATGTAAATGTGGGCCATATGGGTCAATTCCTCGCAACCCTGCAAGTGTCGCACGCCGACAAGGCAACACTGAGCCCTTGCAGTGTTTGTTGACGGTTCAAGCGCGAGGGGTTTGCAGCGCCTGGGCCAGCGCACGGGGGCCTGCCAGGTAACCCTTGTCTGGAAACGGCGCCTGGCGGGCCGCAGTGTCCAGCGGGTCCATGGGCAGGGTTCGCGGTGGCGCGTAGCGCTGGGCATCCAGGGTGCGCAGCCTGTTGAGCAAGGGCATCACCTCGGCAGGGCCCACCGCTTGCACCCGCTGCAAACCCAGCCGCTCACCCAAGCCGTGCAGGATGGCGGCGTGCATGGCCAGCGTGTGAAAGGCTCCTTTTTTCGGTTTGTCGCTGCGGCCAAACCCGATCAGGTCCGGCAGGATGTGCCGCCCCGCAGGCAATGCGCCCAGCGCACCGAGCCAGGCCAGCGACCATGCCTGCGGGCCGTGCACCCACAAGGTGGCCTCCCCTGCCCCGTCGGGATCGGTGTCCACATAGCTCAGGCGCAGGCCGGCCAAGGCCGGCAGATCTTGCACCGCGCAGGCGGCGCCCGGCAGCGTGGGCAAACCGGCAAAGGCTTTGTCGGGTGTGCGCAGTGCGTCTTCACGCAGCGGTTCGGCGTTGATGCGCCGTGGCTTGAAAAAATCCTTGAGCAACTGCCCGCAGGCGTCTGCGCACACGCCGCCCGTGACCTCGGTCTGGTGGTTGAGCTGGGGCTGGGCAAACAGGTTGAGGACCGAGCCGGCCGCGCCGGTGCGCGGGTCGGCGGCGCCGTACACCACGCGGGCCAGCCGCGCGTGCAGCATGGCACCGCTGCACATGGGGCATGGCTCCAGCGTCACATAGAGGGTGCAGCCGTCGAGCCGGTAATTGCCCAGCACACGCGCCGCCTCGCGCAGGGCCACGATTTCGGCGTGGGCCGTGGGGTCGTGCCCGGCAATGGGGGCGTTGCACCCGCTGGCGAGCAGCTGCCCATCTTTGACCACCACGGCGCCCACCGGCACCTCACCCGACTCGGCCGCACGCCGGGCTTGGTCCAGGGCCAAGGCCATCCAGCGCTGATCGTCTTCAAGCATCAGACCAGACCCAGACGCTGCATCCACTGCGCCAGCGCCTGCTCCTGCGCGTTGCCGGCGGCATAGGCCGCATGCATCGCGGCATGGGCTTCGGGGCGGTGCTGGTTGAGCTTGACCGCGCATTGAAGGTCCACGATGCGCAGCTCGAAGGCGGTGATGGCGTTCAGCATTTTGCCGGTGTAATCCTCGCTCAGCGTTCGCCATTGGGCGGCATAGGCCGGTTCGTGGTCTGCGATCAGCTGCTTGAGCAAGGCGTCCTTGGCTTCGTGTCCCTCCAGCAGGCGGGCCTCGACGCGCGCCTGCACCGCCAGGTAGCTCCAGGTCGGCACGCGTTGCAGATCGGCATAGACCTGAGGCGACATGTAAGCCTGCGGCCCCATGAAACTTGCCAGGGCCAGCGAGCGGCTTTGCAGGTAAGTGCCCAGCGGGTTGGCCTTGGCGCAGTGGCCCAGCAAGCGCACGGCTTGCCCGCCCTCCTCCACCAGGTGCAGCGGCAGGTGGGCCACGAACGGGAAACCGCTGTCATCGGTCGTCACCAGCGACGCGAACGGGTGTTCGCGCATGAGGGTGGCCGCGTGCTCAGGGCGGTTGAATTGTTTGGGCAGGTACATGGTCAAATGAATGTACCAAACAAAGTCGGCCGGACGGCGGCCTGGCCCTCACCTGGCCTGAAACGCCAGATGCCATCAACACAAACGCAGCAGATATAGGCTCACAATGCGTGGAAAATAACTTATCATTTTTCACACAATAGTGAGTAAACCATTGGCTTCACGCATTTCAACCCACTTTTTACGGTGCGCTTTCATGGCTTGGGTGGCCATGGCGCCAGCGGCCTTCTCGCAAACGACGGCCTCCACAGCCCCCGGCTACGCCTTCGCTCCGGTGGCGCAGCACAGTTTGCAACTCACGGCGAGCTACTGGAATCCGATACTGGACTATGTGTCGAGCAAGAGCGGCGTTCGGCTGAACCTGCGCCTGGCGCGGACCACGGCCGAAACCACCGCAGCGGTCGTGGCCGGCGAGGCCGATTTCGCGTTCACCAACCACCTGTTCAACCCTGAGCGCGCCAGCCTGGGCTGGAAGGTGTTCGCACGCCGACAGGCCCCCAGGGTGTCTGGGCAGATCATCGTGCCGGCGGAGTCGCCAGTGCGCTCGCTCAGTGAGCTGGCAGGCAAGGAAGTGGCCTTCCCCGGCCCCGAGGCCTTGGTGGCCTACAAGGTCACCTACGCCCAGTTGCTCGAAAAACAGGTCCCGGTCACACCGGTGTTTGCCGGCAATCTGGACGGCGCTTTCAGTCTGATGCTTTCGGGCCGTGCTGCGGCGATGGGCTCGAACTCGCAAATGGTCAACGAATACGCGGCTCGAGAAAACCGCCAGTTCCGTGTGCTCTGGAGTTCGGCCCCGTTCAACGATCTGGCCCTGATGGCTTCACCGCGTGTGCCATCAGCCCTTGTGCAGGCGGTGGAAAAGGCTTTCACCCAAATGCATAAGGACCCCGCCGGACGAGAGATTCTGGACGCTGCCGCCAAAGTGGTGCAGGCGCGCGACCCCGTCGTCTTTGTCAGTGCCAACGATGCCGACTACGCAGCCTACCGCGACTTCTACCGGTCCGCCCCGGCCAGCCTGCGTTGATCGCCCGCACATGACCTACAACCCGATACGCAACCGACTCCCCTCGCGTTGGCTGCCGCAGACCTTTGCTGCACGGGTTTTCCTGGTCTTCGCGCTGACCACCTTTCTCGGCACGGTCATCGGTCTGGCCTTGCTCAACTACCAGCAGTTCAGCCGGCATGTGGAGGAAACCCGCGCATCCATCGAGAAGCTGGCCGAGGTGTCGCTTCAACCCATCACCGACAGCGCTGTGGTAGGCGATTACGACGCCATCGCACGCCTGCTGCGCCGCATCGTCCCAGACTCCCCCTTGCGCGAAGCCGTCTTCACCGATGCTGCCGGAGGCACCATCCGCGCCCGCAACAGCACCCCTGCCGATGCACCGGCCTGGCTGTCTGCCCTGGTGGCGCGCTCGGTGCCGGACCTGCGCCAAAGCATCACCATTGGTGGCCGCATTTACGGCGAACTGGTCCTGCGCTACGACCCGGCTTTGGTTGCCAGTGACCTGTGGAGCCTGTTGCTCAAGACCGCAGGCCTGGCGGTGGTGGGCCTGGCCCTGAGTCTGGTGGTCATGCGCTACGCGATGCGCCGCTGGCTTCGGACCCTGGACAGTCTGCACACGATGGAAGAAAAAGTACTGGCGGGCACCCTGGACGCGCAGGTCACGCTCATGGACGATGCGCCACTGGAAATCCGCAAAGCGATCGAGGTGGTCAACCGCACTTCGGGGAGCCTGCGCGCGCAGTTTGGCCAGCGCATCGACACGCTCATGCACTCGCTGATCCAGCACAAGAACGCCATGGACGAGGCCGCCATTGTCTGCGAGCTGGATGCACAGGGGCGCTTGACCTCGGCCAACGATGGCTTTCTCGCTGCCATGGGGCAAGCACTGCATCGCTTGCAGGGTCGAACGCTGCAGGACATTGACAAATCAACGGGTGTTGTCCCGACAGCGCAGCCCCCCAAGTCACACAGAGACAACACCCCGCCCTGGACGCCCTCGCGCAACATCTGGCGGGGCGAAGTGCAGGTGTTGGGCGCGTCGGGCAATGTCCAGATCCACCGCCGCAGCGTGGTCCCGATCTTCGACGCCGCCAATGAAGTGGAGAAATTCATCTGCATCGACTTCGACATCACCGCACAAAAAGCGTCCGAACACGCATTGATCGTGCAGGTGCTGCGGCAAAACATCGTCACCACCTTCGGGCAACTGGCACTCGAAAGCGATGACATCGAGCGCCTGATGCACCAGGCGGTGCAATGGGTTTGCACTGGCTTGAATGTGCGCCATGCCGCACTGCTGTTTCAGGAGGGCGCCATGCCCGAGCCACTCATCCAGGTGGCCCTCGGGTGGGAGTCCACCTGGGTGGGACAGCCTGCACAACAGCTTCTGGGCCATCCGCCTGGAGAAGGTCGCATGGCGCTCCCCGATGAGATGCTCCAGTCACATGGCGTGCGCAGTCTGCTGAGCGTTCCTTCGGAAACCGGCTCTGAGCAAATTTTCACACTGGTGGCGGCATCGCCCGACAACAGGACATTCGGCGACGCCGACAAAGACTTTCTGCGCAGTCTGGCGCATGTGCTTTCGGCCGCTTTGGAACGTCACCGTTCGCGCGAGCGCCTGACCTACCTGGCCCGCTTTGATGGTCTGACGGGTCTGCCCAACCGCAGCCTGTTGTTTGATCGCCTTGGGCATGTCCTCAACGTCGCGCGCAGCCAGGGCACGCGTGTGGCGCTGCTGTACCTGGACCTGGATCGGTTCAAGCTGGTCAACGACACCCTGGGCCACGAGGCTGGCGACCATTTGCTGGTGCAAGCGGCCCACCGCATGGTGTCCTGCCTGCGGGCCAGCGACACGGTGGCACGACTCGCAGGGGACGAGTTTGCCGTGCTGTTGACCGGCCTGGATGGACGGGCAGATGCCGAGAGTGTGGGGCGCAAAGTGCTGGCGCAATTGACACACCCCTTCGAGCTCAATGGCCAGGAGGTGTTCATCTCGGCCAGCATGGGGGCCGTGATTTACCCTGACCATGGCATCGACCCGGCCTCATTGGTGCGCTGCGCCGACCAAGCCATGTATTACGCCAAGAACACGGGGCGCAACGAGCTGCGGTTCTACAACGAGGAAATGAATGCGCGTGAGGCCGATCGCCTGGAAATTGGCACGCGCCTACGCGCAGCGCTGGAGCATCGAGAGTTCACGTTGGTCTACCAACCCAGGGTCAGTCTGAGCACGGGGCGGATCAGTGGCATGGAGGCCTTGCTCCGGTGGACGCATCCGGAGCGTGGCCCGATCAGTCCTGCAGATTTTGTGCCGGTGCTCGAAGACACCGGCCTCATCATTGGTGTGGGTGAATGGGTATTGCGCGAAGCAGCCCAGCAAATCGTTCGTTGGCAGGCCATGGGCCTGAATGTGCCACGCGTTGCGGTCAATTTGTCGGTTCGCCAATTCGCCTCCACCGAGCTGGATGCGCAAGTGCGCAGCGTGTTGGCCGACACCGGTGTGGACCCCTCCATGCTGGAGTTTGAGTTGACCGAGTCCATGCTGATGCGCGAGCCCGCGCAAGCCGTCGCGACGCTGGAACATTTCCGCACCTACGGGTTGCGGCTGTCGGTGGACGATTTTGGGACCGGCTACTCCAGCCTGTCCTACCTGCGCCGTTTCCCCCTGGATGCCCTCAAGGTGGATCGCGCCTTTGTGCGGGACTTGGCCACCAACGCCGACGACATGGCCATCACGCTGGCCATCATCAGCATGGCGCACAGCCTCAAACTCAAGGTGGTAGCAGAAGGCGTCGAGACCACCGACCAACTGGACCTGCTGGCAGATGCTGGCTGCGACGAGATCCAGGGCTACTACTTCTCCCAACCCCTGCCCGCGCAAGAGATTGAACGCCTGTTGCGAGAAGACGTGGCCATGCAACGCAGCGCGAGTGGCGGTGCTCCGGCACCGGGTCACTGGCGCATGCCGCAAGGGCAGTGATCCCGCCCCACGGGTGACGTCCGTTAAGGGGATCTCACTGTGTCAGGGGCGTTGGGTTTCGACACTCACTCAGAAGTGTTCGAAACCGACGCTGACTCATTCCCACTCGATGGTCGCAGGCGGCTTGGAGCTCACGTCGTAGGTCACGCGGTTGATGCCACGCACTTCGTTGATGATGCGGCCAGACACCTTCTTGAGCAGGCTGTAGGGCAGCTCGGCCCAGTCGGCGGTCATGAAGTCGCTGGTCTGCACGGCGCGCAGGGCCACCACGTAGTCGTAGGTGCGGCCATCGCCCATCACGCCCACGCTTTTCACAGGCAGGAACACGGTGAAAGCCTGGCTGGTCAGGTCGTACCAGCTCTTGCCGCTGTTGTGGTCGATGGTCGAGCGCAGCTCTTCGATGAAGATGGCGTCGGCACGGCGCAGCAGATCGGCGTATTCCTTCTTCACCTCGCCCAGGATGCGAACACCCAGACCCGGCCCCGGGAAGGGATGGCGGTAGACCATCTCGCGCGGCAGGCCCAGAGCCACACCGAGTTCGCGCACTTCGTCCTTGAACAGGTCACGCAACGGCTCCAGCAGCTTCAGGCCAAGCTGCTCGGGCAGGCCACCCACGTTGTGGTGGCTCTTGATGGTTACAGCTTTTTTGCTCTTGGCACCACCACTCTCGATCACGTCGGGGTAGATCGTGCCCTGGGCCAAGAAGGTCGCGCCCTTGTGGCCACCACCAGCGGCCTTGAGCTTGGCGGCCTCGGCCTTGAAAACGTCGACGAACAGGCCGCCGATGATCTTGCGCTTGGCCTCGGGCTCGCTCACGCCCGCCAGTTTGCCAAGGAACAGGTCGTCAGCCTGAACGCGGATCACACGCGCATGCAGCTTGCCTTCGAACATTTCCATGACCATGTCGCCCTCGTGCAGGCGCAGCAGGCCGTGGTCGACGAACACGCAGGTCAGCTGGTCGCCAATGGCGCGGTGGATCAGCGCAGCGGCCACGGACGAATCGACGCCGCCCGACAGGCCGAGGATGACTTCTTCGTCACCCACCTGCTCGCGGATCTTGGCCACGGCTTCCTCGATGTAGTCGCCCATGATCCAGTCTTGCTTGGCGCCGCAAATCTCGAGCACGAAGCGGTCGAGCATGGCCTTGCCCTGCACGGTGTGGGTCACTTCGGGGTGGAACTGCACGGCGTAGAAGCGGCGTGCCTCGTCGGCCATGCCGGCGATCGGGCAGCTGGGCGTGCTGGCCATGACCTTGAAGCCTTCGGGCAACTCAGTGACCTTGTCGCCGTGGCTCATCCAGACCTTGAGCATGCCGTGGCCTTCGGGCGTGTGGAAGTCCACGATGTCCTTGAGCAGCGCGGTGTGGCCATGGGCGCGCACCTCGGCGTAGCCGAATTCGCGGGTGTGGCCGGCTTCGACCTTGCCGCCCAATTGGGTGGCCATGGTCTGCATGCCGTAGCAAATGCCCAGCACCGGCACGCCGAGTTCGAAAACGGCGTCGGGGGCGCGGTCGTCCACTTCGTACACGCTGGCGTGCGAACCCGACAGGATCACGCCTTTGAGGTTGCCGTCGGCGGCAAATTCACGCACCCAGTCGCTGCTCACGTCGCAGGGGTGCACCTCGCAAAACACATGGGCTTCGCGCACGCGGCGAGCGATGAGTTGGGTGACTTGAGAGCCGAAATCGAGGATGAGGATTTTTTGGTGCGACATAAATA
>JACCDU011224503.1_pt1 | contig 14337 bp, 27 predicted proteins | sample 7446081 | NCBI WGS metagenome assembly JACCDU01 (sample SAMN15323447, study PRJNA562643) | freshwater metagenome | isolation source: river surface water | place: USA:Blue River Watershed | collected 2017-08-17
CGGCCACGGTGTGGACATCAAGGTCGACGCCGGCCGCTCGCAAGACGGCTATGCGGCGGGTGCTGACGGCGGCTCGTTCGCGATCGCCGGCCAGACGCAGCAACTGCCGGTGGCAGGCGGCGCGACGGTCGCAGCCTACGTGAGCGACACCAAGACCAGCCACTCGTCGGCTGAAGCGGGCGCCGTGACCTTCACGGACGGCACGCCGGCCGGTCAGTCGGCAGCGTTCCGCCACGCCAACGCTGGCAACGTCAGCGAAGCGCACGGTTCGTTCTACGACCCGGCTCACTAAGCGGCGGCCACACCGTTCGAGGGCGGCCTACGGGCCGTCCTTTTTCCTCCCCTCATCCCTGGAGTACCCCATGACCTCGTCCTCTCGCTTCTCGCCGCAGTTCCGCGGCACCGTCCTCGTCCTGTTCATCCTGATCCTGCTGGCGCTGTTCGCCGGCCAGGCGCAGGCCCAAAGTGCCGCACAAGGCCAGTCGTCGGTCGTGTCCGGCCAGTCGCAGGCCTCGATCGCCTCCGGCGCCGTCACGGTCCAGAGCTACGGCGCCCCGCAACTGCCGTGGACCTCGGTGGATCAAGACTTCCACACCAACCAGGCCGCCAGCGCGCCGGCCAACATCGGCAGCACGTCGCCTGGCTCGAACACCGGCTGCCCGGCCGTGGACGGCTGGAGCGCGTCGGTCGTGGTCGCCAACGGCGGCAAGACCACGGCGAAGGAACTGCCTGGCTGCATGCTGAACATCCTCGGCCAGAACATCGGTATGCTGAAGGAGGTCGAGGTCCTGGACGCAGCCACCGGCAAGATGGTCAAGCGCTTCGATGGCCTGTCCGTCATGCGCCTGGAGACCTGGTGCCTCTATGACCTCTACAAGCAGGCCATCGAGAACGGTATGAACTACAAGTGCAAGGCCACGCGCGACGCCGAGGCTGCACAGCGCCAGAACGCCGTGATCTCGACCACGGTGGTCAACAAGCCAGGCGTCTACAGCGGCAGCGACGCGGTGGTCATCGAGCGTCTGCAGAAGCAAGGCAAGCTGTAATCTCGCCGTGCCCAAGGCCTACTACACGTTTCGCTGCCCGAAGTGCAACACCGGCCGCAAGACGGAGGTAGGCCTGCTGCGGCACGTCGAGCAGTGCACGGTCTGCCGATGCCCGGAGTGCCGCACGCGCTTCGGGACCGTCAAGGCTCTGCTGGATCATCTTCGAGAGACGCGGCACAAGTCCTGTCAATGCGGCCACGTCGCGACGACCGGCGCCGCTTTCCCACACCGTCCCGGGACTGCAGGATGCGAGTCGGAGCCCTGGGACGATCTGCTCAACCAACCCCGCGGCCGCCTCGCGAAACCATCTGACCCTTGCCCCTTCTAGGAAACCCCATGACCGAGTTCTTCTGGTGCATCGTCGCCAAAATCATCGCCCGTCCCAAGGTGCTGCAGGCCCTGTACCGCCGCGCCGAGAAGACACCCTACTTCCACCTCAAGGGGTACATGGAACGCTGGTGGCTGCTCAACCCGATCACGACCCAGTCCGTCATGGTCGACGGCCAGCCGGTCGACATGAAGTTCCCCAAGTACCGCTGGCTGCCGGTGTCGGTTCGCCTCCACCACATCTTGCGTGCCGACCATGCTCGCGACAAGCACAACCACCCGGGCTCGTTCCGCACGCTGATCGGCAAGGGCTGGTACGTCGAGCACCGCGAGGACGGGCAAGAAGGTCACCTGCGCGTGAAGGGCCAAACGTCCAAGCTGCTGTCCGGCGAGTTCCACCATGTCAGTCTCGTGAGCGACGGCGGTGTGTGGACGGTCTTCATCATGTGGGGCTGGACCGGCCAGTGGGGCTTCAAGACGCCTGACGGCCGCGTGGTGCCGCACCAGAAACACCACAACGGGGGCATGCCGTGAGAGTCGTCGCCGAGATCATCTTGTTCGTCTGCGTGGTGCTGCTCGTCGGCAACATCCTGCCGGCGCCCGGTAAGCCTGGCGTGGAGTGCAAGCGGTGAGCGACATCGCGGACCACGCAATGCGCCGCCAGGAGGCGTGGGAAGAACGGCGCCGCACCCGGCTCGCGTTGGCGATCCGCGAGGCTGCCGAGCACGCCGGCTTTCAGTGCAGCAAGGAGATGTGCGTCTTCCTGGTCCGGCTGCTCTCGCAACTCAACCTCGACGCAAAGTTAACCAGGTCGCCTTCCTGCTCGACGGCCACTGCAGCGGGCCTCTGTTCGCGCCGATCGTCAAGCTGCGTGTCAACCCGCGGCTGCGCATGAGCGGCGGTGCGGAGGTCTGGATCAAGTACCGGCGCGCCCGGCCGTCGTGGGCCAACCGTGCGGCGCTGCGCAATTTCTGGCTGGAGTCGCGCATCCGCACGGCCGAGACCGGCGTGCAGCACAGCGTGGACCACATCGTGCCGCTCATCCATCCTTTCGTGTGTGGGTTGCACGTCGAGAACAACCTGCGGATCATTCCGCTGGCTGACAACATCCGTAAGTCGAACAACCATTGGCCCGATATGTGGGCTGAGCAACAGGAGCTATTTTGATGAACATCAACCACACGATCGTGCAGAAGCAAGAGGACGCGGCTCGCGGTGAGAATCCGATGACCGAAGCCGAAGGCTTTCTGCTCGAACACGCAATGCAGCTTGGCTTCGAGCCGCTGGATGAAGACGCGGTCCTGTACGTCTGCACGCCGCGGCAGTTGTTCGCGCTGGTGAAGACGCGCGAGGACATGGTCGACCGCCTGCGCGCCATCATCGACGAGGTGCACTCGTGGGTGGTCTGTGGCTGCATCGCCCCTGCCGAAGACATGGCGCAGAACTTTGAGCACATCACCAAGATCACGACACCCGACGACACCACGCCGACCGATTCGCAGCGCGTCGAGTGGCTGCTGCCGGTGGTGACGGGCGAAGAGAGCTTCACGGCCAACCAGCGCACGGCGATCCTCGGTGCTTGCCTCATGGCGGGCCTCGACGGGCGCAAGGCGCTCGACCGCGCCATGGAGATGGTCAAGTGATCGGCCGGTTCCTCAAGGAGCGCGCCGCACGCGCTGCTCGCAAGCGTCACATGGCCGGCTACGAGTACGCTGCCGGCGCTCTGCTGTCCACCAACGGCCTGGCCGAGACCATCCGTGACCTGGAGTGCTCGGCGGACGGCACGTTCGATCGCGATGCGTTCGACGACGGGATCAACGAGGCCATCCGCGACTGGGAAAAAGCCCGTGGCCGGCTGGTGGAGATCGAAGCGCTCGCGACCGTCGCATCGGTGTCGCGGCCGAGCGATGCGCAGAGCTTCAAGGCTCGTGTCCGTGAACTCGCGCGAGGTGGATTTTGAACGCCGTCATCTACAAGTACCCGCTGAGCCTCGAAGGACGCGACGTCAAAGAAGTCCGCATGCCCCGCGGCGCCAGCGTGCTGACGGCGCAGATGCAGAACGGCGTGTTGTGCCTGTGGGCTCTCGTGCCGCAGGACGGCGCGCCGCACTTCGGTGCTGAAGAAGATCGCCGGTTCCTGGTGGTCGGCACGGGACACACGCTGCCTGAATCGCCGACGCGCTACCTGGGCACGGTGCAGTTGATGGGCGGCGCGCTGGTGCTGCATGTGTTCGAGCTTGATAAGGCACAACGATGAACCGCGATCTCGGCAACATCGTGGTGGACATGATCCTGTTCTGCCCGGCGTGCGGCGCGCAGCACATCGACAAGCCTGAACCGCTGTCGGGTCTGTCGCCCGTGTACCGGCCGGCCACCGGCTGGACCAACCCGCCGCACCGCTCGCATCTCTGCCATAGCTGCAACCACATCTGGCGGCCGAGCGACGTGCACACGAACGGCGTGGCAGAGATCAGCAGCAAGGGCGTGAACGACAGCACGCCGCCGATTCGAGGGTTGCTGCGGTGAAGCCCCTGTTCATGCTCACGCCGAAGCGCCTGCAGGCCCTGCGCTACATCCAGGCGCACCCTGACTGCTACGTTGGCGCCGTGGCCGATGCGGTCTTGACGAGCGAGTACCGCCGCCAGCACAAGACCGGCTTCTGGAGCCAGATGGCGACGCGCTCTGGTGCTGGTTACTGCCAGAAGCTGCGCGACGCTGGTCTCATCACGATCAACGTCTACACAGAGCATGGGTACGGCACCGTGCGGCTCACGCTGCTCGGGGAGAACACCATCAAGGACAGCGACTCGCTGGAGGCTGCTGTCGCTCGGAGCGTCGAGTGAAGTGCAACCGTTGTAATGCAGACTCGCGTGTGGTGGACAGCCGTGAGGCTCCACACGATACTGTCCGCCGCAAGCGCGAGTGCGAGAACGGGCACCGCTTCATCACCATCGAGATGCACAGCGACACGGCCAGCCAGGCGCCGCACGCCAAGCAGTACGCTCGCCGGACGACGAAGCGCGTGGCGTACCTGCGGGACATCGAGATCGCACAGACGCTGTACCTTGGTCGCCACGTCATCGCTGAAAAGTACGGCCTGAAAATTCCATCGGTCTACGCTGCGGCTCGCCGCGGTCGGACCTCTCTTCAACTGCAACGAAAGATCAAATGAGCACCGCAGCAAACCAAGCCATCCAGGCCGACATGGGCCAGACCGAGGCCGTGCGCGCCGCCAAGCGCGAACTGTTCGAGAAAGTCGCACACGCGCACTACCTGGAGCGCTGGCCCGCCAACGACCCGAACGGCGGCCTGTCGCTGGCCGAGTTCACGCGCAAGAATGAAGACGGCAGCTACTTCTACACCGAACTGAACCGCGCCTGGTGGGGCTTCCAGGCCGGCTTCACCGCTGCCGCGCTGGCCGGCGCCAAGGGCTGAGATGATCGGTCTCGAAGTCGGTGACCTCGTCGAGTTCGACGTGCAGGTCTACTCGGGCATGTCGGCGATCCCGGGGCGACACCGTCCGGTGACTCAGCCCTCCACGATCCGCGGCCGCGTGACCAGTCTCAACGGCGGGCACGTCGTGGTGAAGACCATGGACGGCAAGTGCCACGCGCTGCAACAGTGCCGCAAGGTTCGGCCCCCGCCATGATGGGCGACGGACCGCCCTGCAGTGAGTGCGGCAACCCCTGCGCTGGCGCGTGTCTCGGCACCGCCATTCTCTTGAAGGACGAAGGCATGACAGTCGATGGCCGTGAACTGTGGGCCGGCACCACGATCTTCGTGTTCGGCTCGAACCTCGCCGGCCGCCACGGTGCCGGCGCCGCGAAGTTTGCCCACGCCATGTACGCGGCCGAGCACGGCACGGGCGAAGGGCGCACCGGGCGGGCCTACGCGCTGCCCACGAAGGACAAGAAGCTGGTGCCGCGGCCGTTGGCCGACATCGAGCGCAGCGTGGACACCTTCCTGGCCTACACCCGTGAGCACACCGAGCTTGAGTTCTACGTGACTCGTGTGGGCTGCGGGCTGGCCGGCTACGACGATCAGCAGATCGCACCGTTCTTCCTGCTGGCCGGCGACAACGTGACGCTGCCGGATGGCTGGTGGGACATCGCCTGTGGCCGCTAGAGGCTCACCCGAGTGGCGCCAGGCGATCAGCGCCGGGCTCCAGGGCCGCCACAGCACGCGCGGCAACCCCAAGCTCACCGCCGAGCAGCACGAGCGCATCCAGGGCCTGTTCCGGGACGGCGCGACGGCTCGCCAGGTCGCTGACCGCTTCTCGCTCTCGATCCGCCACAGCTATCTATTGCGCAAACGCACAATAACCTGATATGCTCGCGGCACCATGCGTACCAACGAACCCAAAACCCCCCTCCTGGCCCTGCTGCGGCAGTTGACCCCCGAGCAGCGCGAGCAGCTTGCGGACGACGCCGGTACGCGGGTCGACTACCTGTACGCGCTCGGCTCGTGCACCCGCAAGTCGTGCAAGGCGAAGCTCGCTGCCGCGATCGAGCAGGCCACGCGGCTCATGGCCGAGCGGACCAAGAAGACCGAGGTGCCGACCGCGGTCATCACCGTGGCTGAGCTTGGCTCGATGTGCGATTGCGTCGAATGAATCACGCTGAAGAAAAAGCCTGGCTCGCGACACTCAAGCCGGGAGACGAGGTTTACATCGCACACCGTTACCAAGGCGCGATCCAGAAGATCGAACGCCTGACGGATACGCAGATCGTCATCGGGCGGGATCGCTACCGGCATGCGCGGCGCGCTCGGCAAAGCCTGCCCGAAGTGCAAGCACTACCGCCCGGAGCGCGTGACATAGTTCACCAACCTGTAAGTATTTGCTGACAGCGTTGCGCACTTGCGCAATAATCCCGTCGCCGGGTCTGTAGGGTGGCCGCCCGAACGGGAGCACGCCACTCCCTCAGACCCGGCTTTCTTTTTGGCGGACTTTCAAGGCGAAAAGTCATGTGTGAATTGCTAGGGGCTGCTCTCGATGCAGCCGTTGCTCGCGTCCTCGATCTCAAGGACATCGTCTACCGCCCGAACGGCCAGCCGGCCTACGAACTGCCGTTCGATCCTGAAGGCCCGGCTCACGAGTACCCGCACGGTCGCAAGGTCATGTACCTCTACTTCATGCCGAGCCAGGATGGTCACGCTGCGATGGGCCTGCTGGCCGCGCACGACATGGCCGTCTACCCCGACAAGCTCAGCGACCAGGTCGGCACCGAGAAGTGGATCGCCGGCTTCAACCTGTCCGTGACCGACAAGGAGTACCGCTACGGCAGCACCGAGACCGGCCCGTGGACCGAGGCAGGTGGCTCGCTGGACCTCGATCACGCCGGCCGTGGTGACACCCCCGCCATCGCGATCTGCCGGGCTCTGGTGGCCCGCCACGATCACCAGGTCGCAGAGGCAGCCAAGGAGGCCGAGCGCCAGCGTCTGCTCGCCATCGCCGTGCGCGCCGAAGACCGCGCCTTCTACACCCTGCAGACCCGCCAGCGCTGCACTGAGTTCGAGAGCGATGAAGATCGCCGAGCCTATGACGCCCGCCTCGATCGCGCGCAGCGCGAGAACGGCATGGGCCGTGAGGTCGTGCCGCGCATCACCCTCGAAACGCTGACCAGCATCACGGGGAAGCCAACCCTGTGACGCCTACTGAGAAGAAGCAACTCGTTCGAGCCCTCGAACCGATCTGGTCTCGCGTCCGCACCGACATCTCCGCGATCAAGTTCGAGGACGGCTCGCGGTGGACAGACCGCCCCATCGACACCGCCGCGAAGGAACAGCACGTCAACGGCGGCCCGCCACGCGGCGCCTGCCCGATCAAGGAGGGCGAGAGCGTCACCCTGCTCGGCGTGCTGGACATGGACAGCCACAAGGGCCAGACCTCGTGGGAAGACATGGTGGCCGCAGCCACCGACCTGCGCGACGGCCTGGCGATGTGGGGCCTCAACGTCAACGCGTTCCGCTCCAGCGGCGGCCGCGGCATCCATCTGATCGTCATGTGGGAAGCGCCGCAGGACGCCTACAGCGTGCGCCAGGCCCTGACCACCGCCATCGGCATGTGCGGCTACGCGAACGGTGCCAAGGGCATCGCAGCCAAGCAGATCGAGGTCTTCCCCAAGCAGGACGAAGTCGGCATCGGCGAGAAGGGCAACCAGTTCATCCTGCCCCTGGCCGGGCACAGCACGCCGCTCGACCTCGATCTCGGCATCCCGCTGGACCGCACCGCCGTGATCGGCATGGACTGGCACATGAGCGACCCGGTGCCGCACCTGGAGCGCCCTGGCCGTGAACTGCAGGTGCTGCCAAGCGCGGTCGAGCCGATGGACAAGGTCCGCGAGGCGCTGTTCACCATCGTCAACGACGGCAGCGTGGGCTCGCCGGACTACGAAGAGTGGTTCACGCTCTGCTGCTCGGTGCACGAGGCCACGGGTGGCAGCGAGGAAGGCAAGGCGCTGTTCGCCGAGTGGTCCGAGCAGAACCCCATCTTCGATGAGAAGTTCTACGAGGACCGCGTGTGGGAGTATGTCAAGCCCGCCGACAAGCGGACCAACGCCATCACACGGGGCACGCTCTATGCTCGCGCCAGCAAGACCGGCTGGAACAGCGCCACTCCTGACGGGTTCAGCGATGTCGAAGAGGCGAGCCCGCAAGGCACCGTGCTCGAACAAGCCGCCGATGGCCTGACCGACGAGGATGACATCGGCCGTCTGCCGCCGTTCGTGCGCCACAAAAATGGGGACATCCTCTCCACGATCGGCAACCTGCTCATGGCCTGCCGGCGCCCCGACATCTGCGGCTGGACGATCGGCCACGATCGCTTCCGCGACGAGATCATGATCTCCACCAACGGGGGCGAGGACTGGCGGTCGTTCGGCGACGCTGACTACACCCGCATGCGCGAGTACCTGGAGAAGAACGGGTTCGAGCCCATCGGCAAGGAGATGTGCCGCGACGTCATCCACCTGGTCGCACAGGAGAAGGCGTTCGACAGCGCCGTGCTGTGGCTCAACAGCCTGCCGAAGAGCGAGGCCGGGTGGATGGGTGCTTATGCGGCTTCAGGCGCGAGCGGGCAAGTGATGGTCGATGGTCCGACGTTGGATGCAACGTTGCCGGCGCTGCCGGCTAACTCGCGCATCGCCACCTTCATGTCGAAGTACATGGGGTGTGAAGACACACCATACACGCGGGCCGTGGGCCTGTACCTGTGGAGCGCGCTGGCAGGCCGCACGCTGGACCCGGGCTGTCAGGCCGACATGGTGCCGGTGTTCATCGGTCAGCAGGGCTCTGGCAAGTCATCCGCGGTCATGGCCCTGGCGCCGAGCCTGGACTTCTATGTGGAAATTGCCTTCCACGAAAAAGAGGATGACTTGGCTCGCAAGATGCGCGGTCGTCTGGTCGGTGAGTTCGGTGAGTTGACGGGCATGCGCAAGAAGGAGGTCGATGCGCTCAAGGCGTTCATCACCCGCCGTCACGAGAACTGGATTCCCAAGTTCAAGGAGTTCGGTGCGATGTTCCCGCGTCGCCTGCTCTTCATCGGGACGACGAACAACGAGAAATTCCTGGTCGACGACACCGGGAACCGCCGCTGGCTGCCGGTGCGTGTGGGCAAGACCAACTTGGCCGCCCTGAAGCGCGACATCCTGCTTCTGTGGGCCGAAGCTCGCGATCTGTTCAAGGCCCATGGGGTGCAATGGCAGGAGGCTGAGCGCCTGGCGCGGGACGTCCATGAGGAACATTCGGTGGACGATCCGTGGGAGGCCAGGATCGCGAATTGGCTGGATTCGAGCGACCTGGAGCAAGGCAGCAAGGTCCGGGACCGTTCACACCTCACGACGGGCATGGTGCTGGCCGAGGCCCTGCGCCTCGATATTAGCCGGGCCAGCAAGGGCGACGAAATGCGTGCCGCAAGCCTCCTGAAGAAAATGGGGTACATCCGAACGCGACTTCGGGTCGATGGCCGCCCACTTTCCGTCTTTGTTCACACCTTGTTCCCACCTGAAAAACAGGAGGTGGGAACGGATGCTCCCTTCTGAAGTTCACACCGTTCACACCGTTCACACCTTTTCTACAGAAAAGAACACTAGAAAAAAGGGGGTAGTGCTGGTGGCTCCCGCTGGTGGCCGTGAGAGCACCCGTGTAGAGCCCGAGGACTTAGTAAGAAAACAGGTGTGTACAGGTGTGAACGTGTGAACGGCAAACTTTCTGCAGAAAATTACATGAACACGATTCTTGACGATATTTCAGCCGTGATCGGACTGTCCGCCACGCTCAAGCTGGTGGCCTGGTTCGGTGATGGGATCGCCAACCTGTACGTGCCCGCCACGGCCGAGGAAGGGCAACTGCTGCCCAAGATCATCGGCCTGCCGGCTGCCCGGCTGCTGAGCAAGGAGTGGCCCAAGAAGCACCTCAACATCCCGCGGCTGCACAACTACGAGGTCGAGATGCGCAAGCGGGCCATCGCTCGGATGCTGGAGAAGGGGTACTCGCTGCGCGAGGTGGCCGGCCAGCTTCAGATGAGCGAGCGCCGGGTCAGCCAGATCAAGGAGGAACTGCGGTCGAGCGGTCTGCTGGTCGAGCCAGGCCAGGCCGTGAGCGTGGCTGTGGCGGTCGTGGTGCCACCGGCAGGCGATGGGGCTGGTGCAGGCAGCCAGAGCCCGCCACCAGCGCCTCCAACCACGGGGCCGGGGGTTGGTGCTGCCTTCGACTCGATGGTGCGCGGCTCGGTGGTCGTGGTTCCTTCGGCTGGCGCTGCTCGCGCGGCCGGCTCAAAGCCTGCGGTCACTCGTGTCCAGGGGAAGCGTCGGCGCTGAGCCGCCCGGCCTGAACTGAAAATCGAACGGGCGACCCCTCCCACCCCGGGGTCTGGCTCGATGGTGTGGAATTGAAAATTGAACGGGCGACCCCTCCCACCCCCGGGTGGTCAGCAGCCTGGTGTGAATGGCTTGCCGGGGTGCGGCACGGCGGCCGGGCAATTTCCCCAGTGAGCGAACTGCGACGGGCGGAAGACTGCGTGGCTGACGGCCCGATTTTCGTGTGTTTCACATCCTGAAATTTCATGATCTGAAAAGTTCACACGAAGGGGCGCCGCGGCCGTCAGTGCCTGCAGCCCGAAAGAAACGGGCGCCACGTCATAGGCGCGCAGCGCTGCGCCAGTCAGCCCGGCACGGTTTGCCCACCATCGGCGGGCAGCATCGGTGCGGATGCGCTGCAGCCATCGGCGGGCGAACGCTGCGCGCCGGCTTCGTGTGTCGTGTGTGGCACTGCCGCCCGCCATCGTTGAAAGCAGGTCTAGGACCTCTTCAGGCCCACGCATGCGACGCAACAAGGCGACAGCATTAGAGGCTTCGAGATGTGCGCTTTTCTGGCCTGCGTGAGCGTTCACGCATTGGTCAATCGTGGGCGCAGGCGTGGCCCACAATCCGCGGGCATTGGTGGGGACAGCGGCCGCCCACGATTGACCAATGCGTGACGTGCTGCCCAGTAGGCAAGATGGATAGCGGTTAGGCGCAGGGTGTGACCTTTCAAACGCAAAAAAGCCTAGGGGCCTTGTCGGCGTGCATCGCTGCAGCTAACAAGGCCCCTAGGCTTTTCGGTTTTAAGCCCCGGTAGGCTGTCGGATGGTGTGGAGCTATTCTAGTGGGATTCTCTGCCCGTCAGGACGCACGAAAGGCAGCCCACAAGCGCCTAAGAACGCGACTTTGTCGACGCTTGCCACCTCTGCGAACCGGACAACGACGCGCGCCACCTCTTCACATCGTGTGTATGCCGATGCGCCCGGCATGGGGCCATACGTGCGGATGGTCTCGCGCAGGATAGAGGCCAGCGATTGATAATCAGCCTTTCTCATCGCAACGCCTCACGCACCATCAAAGCCCCGGCAAGCCACAAGCCACCCATGCACGCGAGACCCGCGGCTAGATCGTGCTGATAGCTCCATTGGTAGGCAAGGGCGACAAGGCCCAATGGAATAAGCCATGCGCCGATGGCTGCAACAATTAGCCGCATGGTCAAGCCCCCGCGATCGTGCCGGGCTTCGTGAGATAGCCCATTGATCCGCCCAAATGGTTGACCCGCGCGCCGCGCCAGCTACGACGGTTGCGCACAAAGTCAATCATGATGCCGTGAGACGCAAAGGAGGCGCGACAAGTGGCACCGTTCGCGTACTCCACACAGAGCACACCCCGCACGGCGTTAGTCGGGTCCTTATCGGTCACGACAGACACCACGGGCGAGATGCGCGCATAGTCACACATGCCGCGCAGGTTGCGAGAGGTGCGGATGACTGCGCCCGACTTGTCAACTATCGAATTTTCGTTTTTCATGGTCAGGCACCAATGCAGGAAAGAATGTGGTTGTAAGCGTCGCCGTCCGGCGCCTGCTCGCGTTCGTTCAAACGATCGTTATAGCGCCGCACTTCGCCCATGCGGGACGCCATGACTTCAGGCGAAACAACCTCATAGCTTTCTGTGTCGGCGAGTTCGCCCGTTTCGATAAATACAGACGTGCCGTTAGTGAACTCCACGGCGTAATGATCCATGCGGGGGGAGTATTCGACAATGCAGCCCCACACATTGGGGCCAGTCTCGCGGTCTGTGGCCCCGTCGTCCGAATCCATCTCGCCTTTGATCGAAAGCACGAGCGAACCGATAGCATGATATTTCATGGTGAAACTTTCGTGTGGATTAGAGGACGTCGGCGTAATAGCTACCGGAAAGCGTGCCTTTCTTGTCTCGGATGGTTTCGCAGAGTTCGCGAATCTCATCCCGCACATAGGCCATACACGCTTTGTGCCGCAACACAAGGCATTCACGCAAACGGGCGTAAGCGTCCTCTATGTCGGTCTCCAGCTTGCGCGCCTCATCGTATTTCGCAGAGTGGGCGCTTTCATCTTCCGCGATAACCCGGGCGTGTTCGTCCGCCATCAATGCGGCATCTCGTGCGCTGTCGTGGATGTCAAGGAAATAGACCCGTTGTCCGCTGTCCTCCATGGCATATCCTGCGAGAAAACGCCCGTGCGGCAGTTTCGCCACGATGCCGCGCGCCTTCTCGTTTTGTTCGTCATCGCAAAACCATCCCGTGTGGTCAATCCGCACACCCTCCACCTCATCGGCGAATTGTTCCCGCGGGAATTGTTCGCTAAAGGCGTACCAAACCGGGGTTTTGCCATTCAACCCGGGGCCAGCATCGGACGTGCTGGAAAGCGTGGAAAATCGGACATCCCGCCACGTCATCGGGCGAACCCACTTACCGTTAGCGGCTTCGCGTTTGAAGTGGGCGAGACGGGACGGAGCGCGCATGGTCAAAGGGAGATAAGGCATGGTGAAACTTTCGTGTGGTTGCGTTTGCTGGAGACTGAAGTATAGCAAACGCAACAGACTATGCAAGGGCGGATGGTGTGGAAAGTGTGACTTTGTGCACGCTTCAGGAAAAGTAGAGCCACCCGCGATAGGCGGAAAGTTCAGCGTATGCGAATTCGGAGATGTGCGCCGACGTGCCATAGGCGATGTCGTGTAGTGCGTCGCCGATGCTGTCCGCGTTGACAGAGTAGAAAGCGCCACCCCACCGACTGCGCCCGTACACAGTCCCGACTTCGGACATATGCGCCAGTGCCCCGCGGTCCTGAAAACCGCAACCGGCACCAGTGCGGCAGAGCCAAAAATCGTGGCCTAGGCTGTCCCAGTCGTAAGACTCTGCCGCCTCTTCGATCAATGCGCCGCAGCGCTCGATAAAGGCGCGACAGTCAGCCGCAGCTACGGCCCACTCCGATTTAGGGAAACGGGCGTTAGAGCCTTCCGGGGCGCTAGACCACGCGGCACAAGTCATGTAGCCGGACACGAATTTTTCAAAATTGGTCATGGTGTTCCCCTTTAAGCCCGTGCGGGCGCTTCCCACATGAAACCGATGTTTTCCATATCGGCGCGGAACGCTGCAATGAGTGCGGGCAAGCGTGCCTCCAATGCAGCCTTGAGAACGATCTTAGGAGCGCTCAATTCTTCGTCGGTAGCGTCAGGCCAGACACCCGCGCTTCGCGCCGCGTCACGATCACCCGCATGGTAAATCGTGTTCGCGACGTAGTGGATTGGCGAATCCGTAGAGACAAGATGCCACTTAATCAGCGGGGCCAGTTCAGGGAAGACCTTAGCGATCTCTTCGTGCATCGCGCCGCATGCTGCAACGTCACGACGACGGCGTGATTCATTCGTGTAAACGTCCGCAGTCATCGCAAAGGTCATATGACCGTTTTTGCAGTTGTCGTCGAAACGGATGCTCACTTGCATCTCGCCACCTGTGCCATAGCCTGAGACCTTGCGAACTTCGCTTTTCCACGTTTGGTTAGCGAACACGCCGGCAACCCATGGCGCGGGCGGCACGTTAAGTGCGAAGAGGCGACCCGGAACGCCGTTAATCGAGTGTGCTTGTTCGTCGCGAATCTTGGTCATGGTGAAACTTTCGTGTGTGAATGAATGGTGTGTGACGCTTTCGCATCCCTAAGCCCTACCGGGCTTAGAGCTACGTCAAGCAAAGAAACCGAAGAAACCGCGACGCTGCGTGGAGGGACCGCGCAACAGGTCGGAGATAGTCGGCGCGTTGCGCTTTGCTGCGCGTGCCGCACGAAGGGCGCGGATGTCACGCTTAATAGCTGCGTTTTCTGCGGCTTCGCGCCATGCTTGTGTAGAGGCTTCGCGGTTTGCTTGACGTTCAGTCATGGTGTGTTCCTAGTGGTGTTGCGTTTGCTGGAGACTGAAGTATAGCAAACGCAACAGACCATGCAACCCCCGATGGTGTGGAAAGTGTGATTTATTGCACGTTCCTAGGTGCGATGTGCGGATGGTGTGGATAGAGGGACAGCTACACACCCACACCCACACCCACACCCACACCCACACCCACACCCACACCCACACCACACACCATGCCCACGTCCATGCCCATGCCCACACACCAGCCACCCATGCACC
>JACCDU011396849.1_pt1 | contig 14334 bp, 11 predicted proteins | sample 7446081 | NCBI WGS metagenome assembly JACCDU01 (sample SAMN15323447, study PRJNA562643) | freshwater metagenome | isolation source: river surface water | place: USA:Blue River Watershed | collected 2017-08-17
GCGAAAAAGGTGTGGTGATTGATGTGTGCAGCGCCGCGGAGTTTGCGGAGTCCCACATCAAAGGCGCTGTGAATGTGCCCTTGGACGAGTTGGAAGGCCGTTTGGCTGCGACTGTGAAAAACAAGAGCACGCCCTTGATCTTGGTTTGCGCCGCCGGTGCACGCTCGAAGCGTGCGCAAGCCGTGGCCCAAAAACTGGGTTACGAGAAGGTGCATTCATTGCAAGGCGGGCTGAAAGCTTGGAAAGAAGCTAACCTGCCGGTCGTGAAAGCCTAATACTTCGGAGAAATCGCCATGCAAGCCGTCAAGATGTACACCACCGCCGTTTGCCCCTACTGCATTCGCGCTAAGCAATTGCTGACCGCCAAAGGGGTGGCTCATATTGAAGAAGTGCGCATCGACACCGACCCTGAAGCGCGTGCCCACATGATGCAAATCACTGGGCGCCGCACAGTGCCACAAATCTTCATTGGCGACACCCATGTGGGTGGTTGCGACGACCTGGTGGCGCTGGACAGCAAAGGCGGCCTTGTACCCTTGCTGCAGTCCTGAGCTGACATAATTCAGCCATCCCGATTTGCTGCCCGCTTCGGTACTGCCGATGCGGGCCTTTTTTTGTACGAGGAAAAACAATGTCAGACGAACAACAAGCCACTCCCGTGTTCCAAATTCAACGTGTCTATTTGAAGGACCTGTCATTGGAGCAGCCCAACTCGCCAGCCATCCTGACCAGCCAAGAGCAACCTTCGGTGGACATCCAATTGGGTGTTGGCATGGAACAAGTGGCCGACGGCATTGTGGAAGTCACCGTGACCGCCACCGTGACCACCAAGATTGAAGACAAAACTGTGTTCTTGGTGGAAGCCAAACAAGCTGGCATCTTTGAAGTGCGCAATTTGCCTGAAGACCAAATGGGCCCGATCGTTGGTATCGCTTGCCCTCAAATCATTTACCCCTACCTGCGTGGCAACGTGGCAGATGTGATCCAACGTGCTGGCTTCCCACCGGTGCATTTGGCAGAAATCAACTTCCAAGCCATGTACGAACAACAGCAGCAACAAGCTGCCGCTTCCGTTCAGTAAACACACGCCTAGGCCATCGCGATGAAGATAGCCGTCTTGGGTGCAGGTGCGTGGGGCACGGCGTTGGCCATCAACGCGGGCGCTCGTCATGACGTGACGCTATGGGCGCGCGATGCGCAGCAAGCGGATGCCATGCAAGCCGAGCGCAGTAATTCGCGCTACTTGCCCGAGCAACCGTTCAGCCCAGGCGTGCAGGTGTCTGCAGACCCGCTGGGCCCTTGGCTGGCAGCCCATGACTTGGTGGTCATTGGGTCACCCATGAGTAGCTTGCGCGGCATGCTCATCGAGTTAGCGCCGATCTTGGGCAACCATGTGCCCGTGGCTTGGTTGTGCAAAGGCTTTGAAGCGGCGCAAAGTGGTGTCGGTTGCATGGCGCACGAGGTGTGTCACCAAGTGGCTCCTCAGCTGCGTGCTGGCGCTTTGAGTGGGCCTAGCTTTGCGCAAGAAGTGGCGCGTGGCATGCCCACCGCATTGGTGGCGGCCAGCAACGATGCCTCTGCACGCGAGGCCATGGTGCAAGGCTTTCACAACAGCAGCCTGCGTGTCTATGCCAACGATGACATCGTCGGTGTAGAAGTGGGCGGTGCCGTGAAAAACGTGCTCGCCATTGCCACCGGCTTGTGCGATGGCTTGCAGTTGGGACTCAATGCACGCGCGGCCCTCATCACCCGTGGCTTGGCAGAAATTACCCGACTCGGTGTAGCGCTGGGCGCGCGAACCGAGACGTTCATGGGCTTGTCGGGCTTAGGCGACTTGGTACTCACCGCGACAGGCGACTTGAGCCGAAACCGCAAAGTAGGCCTGGCATTGGCCGAGGGGCTGACCTTGCAGCAAGCGGTGGATTCACTCGGCCATGTGGCCGAAGGCGTTTACTCAGCCCGTACCGTGGTGCAACGCGCGCAGCACTTGGGTGTGGAGATGCCGATTGCCCAAGCGGTGGTGGCCCTACTTGATGGCCACATGACGCCTGCTCAGGCTGTAGCAGAGCTGATGGGGCGTGGGGCTAAGGGCGAGATGTGAAATTTTGAAGTGATAATTTTGCAAACCTTAGGTTTGTTTTATTTACTAAATTAGTAATTTAATACTTATATAACGCATACAGTTTTCGGTCGCTGGCCCCCTCGTGGTCAGCAGCAACAACCGAAATACACGCTGTGCGCTTTTTCCTTGGTGACTTTTTTTGTGCCCCGCTCAAGGCCAGGGCGCTTCTTGGCATTGGCATAGGTCTTGGCGCCTGTCTTTCTGTAGCGGCGCAGATCACGCCGTCGCAAGAACGCGATGCTGCGAATAGAAACGAACATGAGCTGCTGAGGCGGCAACAGCAAGAACAACAACTGCGGCGGCAACAAGAGCGAAGCCCCGATGTGCGCTTGCAAAGCGTCGATGCGACAGAAGTTTCACCACTTCCGGTTGAGACGCCCTGTTTCGTCATCCAACGCCTGGAAATCAAAAATACAACCGGTGTCCCTGTTCAGGAATTTGATTGGTTATTTGAAAAACTCACAGAATCGCAAGCCTCGGACTTTCTTGGCAAATGCATTGGGGCACAGGGCGTTGCCTGGCTGATTGAGCGAGCCCACAAACATCTAGTTGATCGTGGCTTCGTCACCACTCGCATTCTTGCTTCACCACAAGACATGAGTCAGGGCACGCTTGTGCTCACGCTCATTCCTGGACGCATACGCGCCATTCTGATTTCAGAGCCTGTTGATCCTCGTGCTAATTTGACGACTGCATTGCCCATGCGAGCAGGAGACATTCTGAACTTGCGCGACATCGAGCAAGCGCTTGAAAACTTAAAGCGCGTGCCCACTGCCGAGGCCGATATACAAATTCAGCCGGCACAAGGGGACGAGGCAAGGCTAGGCGAAAGTGATTTGATCGTCTCGTATCGCCAAGCGTTTCCTTTCAGGTTGACAGTGACCGCCGATGACAGTGGTACCAGGGCCATAGGCAAGTACCAGGGCAGCATCACGGTGAGCCTTGACAACGCGCTCACCCTGAACGATGCGTTCTATGTCACCAACAGCAATGCACTGGGCGGCGGTGAGAGTGGCCCCAGAGGTTCACATGCCACCACCGTTCACTACTCTGTGCCCGTGGGCTACTGGACGATAGGTGCCACCACCAGCACAAGCGCCTATCACCAGACGACGGCAGGGCTAAACGGACCGGTGCTCTTCAGCGGCACCAGCGAGAACAACGAAATCAAAGCGACAAGGTTGGTGATGCGCGACAGCACCCAAAAACTCAATGTCGTGATGCGCGCTTTCCAACGTAAAAGCAACAACTACATCGATGACACGGAGGTCGGTGTGCAAAGGCGCGTGGTCGGTGGTTGGGACGGTGGGCTTAATCACAAAGTTTTTATTCAAGCAGCCACACTCGAAAGCAACCTCACCTACAAACGCGGGACAGGTGCATTTGGTGCCATTGCTGCGCCCGAAGAAGGTTTCAACGAAGGCACCTCGCGTTTCTCGTTGGTTACTGCTGATGTCAATTTATCTGTGCCATGGAAGTGGGGTGATCAACGCGCTCGCTACAACGGCACATGGCGTATTCAAAGCAACCGGACGCCCTTAACGCAGCAAGATCGATTTGCCATCGGCGGCCGATACACCGTGCGCGGTTTTGACGGGGAAACCGTTTTAAGCGCTGAACGTGGGTGGTTATGGCGCAACGATTTGAGCTTCGCAATCGGTCAATCCGCACAAGAGTTTTATGTTGGCATAGACCATGGCGAAGTGTCGGGAGCCAGTAGTGCCTTGCTTGTCGGTCAGCGACTCACGGGTGCCGTGATGGGGTTTAGGGGAACGATACACAAACTGGGATTTGACGTTTTCATCGGAGCCCCTGTCGTCAAGCCAGACAACTTAGGACTGCTGGAAGCACTGCAGGTTTTAGCTTGATAGCGAGTTTTTAAGAGATTCGCATGCAGCACGGAAATTTAATCATCACGGCCCCTGCTCTGAAAGCTTGCTCCCAAAGCGAAGCTGAAATATTTGGTCTGTGTGTATGGCTCTGGATGAATGCGCCCCGTAAAAGAGAGATGCCTTTGCATCGTTTGTCGTCATGGTTGTTGCCGCCACTCAGATCGCACCAATTCATTTTGGCGAGTGAGATGGGGGTGGATGGACGTCTTACCCCCGTGGCTTATGTCGCATGGGGGCAATTAACGGCGGAGGCGGAAAGTCGTTATGTCGATAACCCCGCCTCAGGGTTGAAACCCGACGACTGGTCGAAGGGCGATCGGATGTGGATTACCGATTTCTTTTGCCCATTTGGCCATACCCGCAAATTCATTCGCATCGCACTAGACCTACTGCCACGGCATTGTTTTCGTGCGCTTTATCACCGCGGCGGTGACAGAGGGTTCCGCGTTCTCAATTTCCGAGGGCGTGATGTTTCTCGAGAACAAGAAATAACTTGGTGGAGAGGAAAACCCATATTGGCCCGCAAGGGAAATCAACTTAAAGAGGGCGTCGCTTAGACGACTTCTTAAGAAAGCACCGATGTTCATCGGTGTCGTACCAACGTGGCAACTGCCACACAACTTGAAAGACTACAAAATGAAAAACTCCAAACATGCATTGGTTGCTTTGCTGGCTGTATTGGCAGTAGGCGCTGCATCTGCTCAAACCATGAAAAAGGATTCTGGGTATTACGGTGAAGTGGGTTACACGGCACTAAATATCAAAAATGACAACAACGGTTTTGCCATTACGCCTGACTTGGCTCGTTTGGTTGTTGGTAAAGAGATTGATAAAAACCTCGATGTTGAAGCTAGCTATGCCTTCACCGTGTCTAAAGATTCGGCTGTAGTAAATGGCACGAAATACACGGGTAAAGCAAGTGGATTCGGTCTTTTCTTGAAACCCAAAATGGAAATTTCAAAAGATGTGGAGGCCTTTGCCCGCATTGGTGCATTTCATAACAAATACGAAGACGAAGGTAGCTATATTTCTAAAACCAAACTTGCATATGGACTAGGTGTTCAAGCGCAATTCACCAAAGATTTCTATGGTCAAGTGGATTACATGAACTACTACAAGCAAGACGGCTTCTCTGCCAAAGGCTTCACTCTCTCTGTTGGCACTCGCTTCTAACTCGTAGACGCCTTATCTCAACGGCCAACACATAAGTTGGCCGTTGACCTTTGAATACTGACGCTGAGAGGTTCACGACATGAACAAGAATTTATTTCGCATCGTTTTTAACAAACATCGCGGGCAGATGATGGTTGTTGCGGAGAACTCGTCGTCAACAGTAAAAGCTTCAAATTCTGAAGGCAACGGTGGCAGTGCATTACCACGCTGGATCGTCTCTAGCCTCCGTGCAGTTTCAGTCGCTGTGCTGGCCTCGATAGGCGTTGTTTGTTTATCGGTCTCAACTGCCTATGGGCAAATCATTGCAGACCCAAATGCCGCTGCTAATCAGCGTGCCACCTTGCTGCAAACTGCCAATGGCGTTCCGCAGGTGAACATTCAAGCACCCAGTGCCGCGGGTGTATCGCGAAATATTTACAGCCAATTTGACGTACAGAGCAATGGCGCCATTTTGAATAACAGCCGCACCAATGTGCAAACCCAGCAAGGCGGTTGGGTGCAAGGCAACCCGTGGTTGGCAGCAGGCAGTGCGCGGGTAATTTTGAACGAAGTGAATTCGTCCAACCCCAGTCAGTTGAAAGGTTATGTAGAAGTTGCGGGGCAGCGTGCCGATGTGGTCATCGCTAACCCTGCCGGTATCAGCGTCAACGGCGGTGGCTTTATCAATACCAGCAAAGCAACGCTCACCACCGGTACGCCCATCGTGAACGGCGGCAATTTAGATGGCTATCGCGTTCAAGGTGGCAACATCAGCATCAACGGAAATGGTTTAGATCTCAGCTCAACGGATTACGCCGCTATTCTTGCGCGCGCCGTTCAAGTCAACGCAGGCATTTGGGCCAATGAACTGAAGGTGGTGACAGGTGCCAACCAAATCGATGCGTCTAGTCTGGTTGCCAATACAACTCCCGTTGCTACACCCATTGCTGGCACCGGCGCCACACCCACTTATGCATTAGACGTGGCCCAAATTGGCGGCATGTATGCAGGCAAGATTCACCTCATTGGCACCGAACAAGGATTGGGGGTACGCAGTGCCGGCACCATTGGCGCCACGGGTGGTGACTTGGTGTTGCAAAACAACGGGTGGTTGACCAGCACTGGAACTTTAAGAGCTAACGGAAACTTATCGATCAGTGTCGCCGGAAATCTTGAAAACAGTAGTGCTGGCGTGATCGCTGCGACAGGCGATGTAACGTTGAACACGACGACCGACATCAACAATGCAGGTTTAATCAGCGCAAGCAACACCCTGACTGTCAGTAGTTCCAACCTCTCCAACAGTGTGACCGCTGAGCTAAGCGGTACAACCGCTCTGCTTAGTTCTTCGAATGTATTGACCAATCGCGGTTTGATTGATGGCATAGAAACGCAGCTAAATGCCACCACATTGAAAAACATAGGTACAGGTGCTGTCTACGGTGACCATGTCAGCATCAAAGTCAACACTTTGCTCAATGACGTAGAGACTGTTACCAACATCACCAAGGCGGGAACTATCGCTGCCCGAAAGCGATTGGATATTGCAGTGGACACCCTTACTAACCGCGAACATGGTTTAATTTTTAGTGCGGGCGACATGGCTATAGGTGAAGGCCTAGATGCCAATCGGCAGGCGACAGGACAAGCCACGACGTTGAACAACAACAGCGCGACCATTGAGGCTTTAGGTAACTTGGACGTGGGGGCGAAAACCGTCAACAACACCAACGATCACTTTACTTATGAAATTCGTTTGGCTTCACAAGACGACAACGCTTCTGAAACTATCAGCAGCACCTATTACCGTACTTTCGTTAGAAAAATTTATCTTCCTTTTAATACGTCGACGGACCCCGCCAATATTTTGGCAGGTGGGAATTTAACCCTTCGCAGTGACACTGTGACCAATATGGATAGTCACATAGTGGCTGGTGGTGTGTTAACCAACACAGGTGTGAATATGGTCAATGCCGATGTCACGGCCACTAAAAAAATTCACGATTTAGGGTTGAACCACAACTATGTATATGTGCCGGAGTCGGGCTATTGTGGTTATGTGAAGTACAACTGTGTACCCGCCCATTACGAATGGCAAACCAGTCCGTATGAAAGCATTGTTGAAAGCACGGTTTTCGTGCCACAACCCAGTGCACCTTTGCTAAGTGGGAAAACGATAACTAGCGTCACAGCAGGCAGTGTGAGTACTAGCCCACTCTTACCCACCAGCAGCATGTTCCAAATTAACGCTGGAGCCACTAGCAGTTATTTAATTACTACTGACCCCAGGTTCACGGATCGAAATTTGTGGTTAGGAAGCGACTTCATGACGAGTTCCATGAGTTTTGATCCTGCCATAAGTCAAAAACGCTTGGGCGATGGGTTCTACGAACAAAAACTAATCCGCGAACAAGTTGCACAGTTGACTGGGCGTCGCTTCCTTGGCGACTACACCAGTGACCAAGAGGAATACCAAGCCCTCATGACCAATGGGTTAACTACGGCATCAACCTTGAATCTGCGCCCTGGTGTTGCCTTGACCGCTGAGCAAATGGCGCAGCTTACAAGCGATATTGTCTGGATCGTTGAGCAAAGCGTGAACTTACCCGATGGCACCACGCAAAAAGTGCTCGTGCCGCAGGTGTACGTGCAAGTGCGTGATGGCGACTTGAGTAACAGTGGTGCTTTGATCTCTGGAAAAGAAGTAGATATCAAGCTCAGTGGAGATTTGACCAACAGTGGCAGCATTGTGGGCACCGGCCAAGGAATGGCGGTAGGTCGCAAAGTGGTGAAACTCAACGCGGAAACTATTAACAATTTCAGCACCATTCAAGGCGACTCGGTGGGTGTGACTGCCGCCACAGATTTAAACAATGAGGGTGGCAGCATCCGAGCAGTCAGCAGTTTGAATGCCACTGCAGGACGTGACTTGAATATTGAAACCAGCACGCGCAGCAGCTCTACTGATATAGGTGCCAATAACTTCAGTCGTACCACCATCGACAGAGTGGCAGGCTTGTACGTTACCGGGATAAATGGAACGCTAGTGGCCAGTGCTGGGCGTGACATCAGCCTCGTGGCAGGCGTGGTTAGTAACACAGGCAGTGGAGAAACCACACTGAGTGCTGCTAACAATGTGTCACTTTCAAGTGTGACAACCAAAAGTAGTGACCGTGATGTGTGGGATACCGACAACTATCGTAAATCCAGCAGCAGTCAAGAGGTGGGTAGTCAAGTGGCAGGGGGTGGCAAAGTTAACCTAAACGCAGGCAACGACACCAATGTCAGAGCGTCAACAGTGCAAGCCAAAGAAAGCTTGAGCGCAAATGCTGGTGGTAGTGTGAATGTCATTGCAGGCCAATCCAGCAGTAGCTTGGACGAAGCGCACAAGTTTTCAAGCAGTGACTTCTTGAGCAGCAGCACCCTGGTGACACGCGAAACGAACAACAGCACGACTGCACAAGCCAGCAACTTAGGCGGTGCGACGGTGGCTATCAGTACGGGAGCAGATATCAACGTCAAAGGCTCCAGTGTGGTGAGCGACAACGCTACAGCCTTGACTGCCGCCAACAACATCAACCTCGAAGCGGCCCAAAACACCAGTAGCGCCAGCAGTTTCCGGCAAGAGACCACGTCAGGCTTGATGAGTAGCGGAGGCATTGGCGTGAGCATTGGTACGCGCAAACAAAGCACCGATGGCAAAGACACCACCACCACTGCAGCAGCCAGTACCGTGGGTAGCGTGGGGGGCAACGTCAACATCCAAGCGGGTGCGCAATACAAACAAGTCGGCAGCGATGTGATCACGACAACCGGTGACATCAGCATCACCGCCAAAACCATAGAAATCCAAGAAGCCAGAGAAACCAACAAACAAAGCAGTGAGCAAAAGTTTGAACAAAGTGGGTTGACGTTGGCTGTGACCAGTGGCCTCGTGAGTAGTGTGCAAAGTGCACAAAACCAACTCAAAGCTTCGAGCCAAACTAATGACAACCGCATGAAGGCACTAGCCGCGGTAAACGCAGCCACCAATGCCGTGCAAGCCGCACAAAACGCGACCAAACTGGATGCAAGTGCCAGCATCGGCACCAGCAGTAGTCAAAGCAATCAAACCAATCAAAGCGATACAGCACGCGGCAGCACAATTGCCTCAGGCGCCACCACCACGCTCAAAGCCACAGGCGCAGGACAAGTCAGCAATCTGACCATTCAAGGCAGCGATGTGAGTGGCAAAACCGTGAACCTAGAAGCCGACAACCAAGTCAACCTGCTGGCCGCGCAAAACAACACTCTAGAAACCAGCAGCAACAAAAGCAGCAGTGCAAGTGCAGGCGTCAGCATAGGAACCAGCGGTCTAGGTGTTGTAGCCAGTGCCAGTCTTGGCAAAGGCAGTGGTAACGGCGCAGACACCAGCTACACCAACACGCATGTGGCAGGCGTTGACCAAGTCAACATCAAGAGCGGTGCAGACACCACACTCCAAGGTGCCACAGTAGAAGCCAAGCAAATCACCGCCACGGTAGGCGGCAACCTCAACATCGAGAGTCTGCAAGACAGCAGCACCTATACCGAGGCCAACGAGCAAGCGGGAGGTTCGTTGTTTGTGGGCTTGGGAACCACCGGCCCTGTGATCGGCAACCTCAACCTCGCCAAAAGCAACATCGACAGCAGCTACGCCAGCGTGACAGAGCAAAGCAGCATCAAAGCGGGCAACGGTGGCTTCAACATCAACGTGCAAGGCAACACCGACCTCAAAGGTGGCGCCATCACCAGCACGCAAGCGGCGGTGGATAACAACAAAAACACATTCCAAACGGGCGGCACGCTAAGCACCAGCGATATACAAAACAAAGCGGCCTATGACGCCAACAGCCTGAGCGTGACAGTAGGTACAGGCAGCACGCCCGGCCAAAGCGCCAGTGCGGGCATGAGCGGTATTGGTTTTGGTAAAGACAGTGGCAGCGCAAGCTCAATCACCACAGCAGGCATCAGCGGTGTGGCGGGTGACAGCAGTAAACGCACGGGAGACAAAGAACAAGGCATTAACCAAATTTTTAACAAAGATCAGGTCAAAGCGGAGATCAATGCGCAAACGGCGATCACCAGTGAGTTTGGCAAGAACGCCAGCAAGGCGGTGGGCGACTATGCCCAAACCAAACTCGATGAAGCCAAGGCCAACAACGACCAAGCAGGTATAGCTGCTTGGAGCGAAGGCGGCCCCAACCGCGTGGCATTGCACACCTTGGTGGGCGGGCTTACAGGTGGGGTACAAGGTGCAGTGGGTGCGGGAACGAGCCAAGCGGCGATAGACCAGATAGGCCAAGCCATCAAAGACACCGACCTGCCTGTGGCGCTCAAGCAAACCTTGGTAGCCGCAGCAGGCACGGCGATTGGTGCGGCCACGGGTGGAACGGCGGGGGCTGCGAGTGGGTTTAATGCGACGGTGAATAACTACATTAGCCACAGTCCGTTTACTAACGTGCGTAGAACCGTCAATCAAGAAAACGCACGCCTGACAAGCGAGTGTGGCGTCAACTGCACGGCAGAGGACTTCAAGCGGATTGACCAACAGATGGTCAAGCTTGAAATAGCAGGCAATTTGGCAATGATTAGCCAAACCAACAAGCTCACCACAGAGCAAGCGGTGCAGTTTGGTGAATCGGTAGCGGCGCTGCTACCCGTCTATGGCACTCCGATTGCGTTGTACCAAGCGATCACTGGTGAGAGCCTCACTGGTCAAGACTTGAGCACGGCAGAGCGTGTGTTGAACACAGCCGCCGCAGCCTTGCCTTTAGGAAGCGCCGCCTACAAAGTGGTGACGAGTGCAGCACAGGACATGAGCAAGATGTCTGCAAGCATTGGCGCGGTACAAGGATTCAAGAGTGCGGATGAACTTAATGGGTTGATGGGCGCTTTTAACAAAGCCCCTGCATGGAAAGAAGGCACACAAATCGCTGAGGCCACGATGCAGCCGGGGACTAAGGTGCAGATGGTGGTAAACAAGGAAGCCTATGACCAACTTGGCGCAGGTAATATGAACTTCGTCGGCAACTGGGCAAGCTTCGACAATGTTCCTAACCAAGCCTTTGCAAGAAATAACTTGGCTATCACCAAAGGGTTTAAAGAGGATGTTGGATATGTCGTGGAGTTGGAAATCACTAAGCCAGTGAATGCACAGATTGGCGTTGTTGGCTCACAGGGTGCAGCAACGGGCGGGGCCAGTCAGCTGAATTTCTTATTTGAACAGCGTAATGGTGGAGAGTTCTTTAAATTAATAAGTAGAAAGGAGCTTCCGTGAATATTATTTCTAAATTGACACGCCACAACAATCGCGGAGATTCTTGGCCCGATAAAAATTTTTTAGAACATTTGAAGGAATGGGATAAAACTCATCAAAATCAACCCACTTATGGGCCAATAGTGCGGCACACATGGCAAGTTGACGGCCAGAGCTATGAACGTCTCAACCCACGCAACGATGGTTTTTATGAATTACCTGATGCCTCCGGCTTTCTTCTCTGCGAAAAGGTAGATCGCCCAGATAACCTACTTCTGCTCGACGTGTACGGCAAAGAACGCATGCGTCTTTCTGTGCCATGGCAGTTGACCCGTCTGCCCACACCCGAGAGTGCCAAATATCCCACTCGATTCATTGGTTTGACCACACCATGGGCCAACCCCAAAACAGGCGAAGTGGGTAAGTTTGCAGTTCTAGCGTGGGTGCAATACGCAGGTGACTATGCCTTTGAGTTGGACTGGCAAACAGGTGAATTCAAGTGGGGCTACTTCCTTGAGCGGGGGTAAGTCATGAACACTAAAACGCACCGCGTGATTTTTTACCGGAGCGGAGGCTGCATGACGGTCGTGTCAGATCTTGCTAATTCATGGGGTGGATTGGGTACGTCGAATACAAGGCGTACTAACACGCACATTGCATGCGCAGACAGCGGCAACCTCAACATCGAGAGTCTGCAAGACAGCAGCACCTATACCGAGGCCAACAAGCAAGCGGGAGGTTCGTTGTTTGTGAAGAAGCTATTGCAGTCGAAAAAACCCCCGTGGATCAACGATTGTGTTTTGTACTTAATTTATAAGTTAACAAAAAACAAAACCATTCAATTTGGATGATTTAAATTCTCTTGGCTTTAGCCAACTAAAACAATGAGAGAAGAATTTATGAACCATCAACACTATTGCGTAACTCTCGGGTTCCTCGCTTTATTCACTTCAGTTGGTGTATTTGCACAAAGTGGAAATCACGCTAGCCAAGCCATCAACGAGTCAGGAAAGGCGAGTGGGCATGCAAGTGCAAGTGCGGGCTATGGCATTGTGGCATCGGGTCAAGTTACATCCGCTGCGGTCGCAGTGCCGTTGTCTATTGGTGGTGCAGTGCTTGGGTCTGCTGCGGCAGTGAGTGCCGGTGCTGGGGCCTTGGCAATGACAGCGGCAACAGCCCCGATCGGGCAGCCACTTCCTGTGAGTGATCGCGTGGTTACAACGCTTCCTCCGAACAAAGCGTTGAAAAACGATCGTGTGAATCAATGAAATTAAATGACATGGAGATTTACATGAAGTCTTTTCAACGAATGTTCGCTTTGACTCTTTGGAGTCTTCTTTTTTCCCTTTCTGTTTGTGCGCAGGGCTTTAGTTCAAGCAGCTCCGCGGCATTTGAGAAAGCACACTTTAAACCTGAACAAATTGTTACCTTTTCGAAAAAGGTCGAGCGCGTGCTGGGCGCTAGTGGAGCTCGCGTTGCAATCATTGCAAGGATGGGTAGGCCTGCCTCTGAGCTTCCTGAAGGTATGCACTTTACCCACGTTGCATTTGCGGTGTACTCCGAAATCACAACGGTTGATGGCGAGAAAGTGCCAGGCTATGCAATACACAACTTGTATCAACAAGATGCGCATCCAAATGTCAGTGATTTAGTACAAGATTTCCCTGTGGATTTTTTTGCAGGGGTTGCAACGTTAGAGGCCGGTCTAATCATTCCTTCGCCGCAGTTGCAGGCTAGATTGTTGAGTGTGATCACTTCTCCGACATACAAACAACTCCATCAGCCAAATTACTCTGTCATTGCAAACCCATACACATTGGGTCGCCAAAATTGCACAGAGTTTGTGTTGGATGTACTTAATTCGGCGATCTATCAGACTAACGATATCCAGGTTATTAAAGAAAACGAAAAAGCTTATTTCGTTGCACAACCTGTCAATGTGAGTCCATTCAAACTGTTGCTGGGTTCTATGTTTAGTGCCGAAGTCGCCACATCTGATCACTCAGGGCCACCTGTTACTGCAACGTTCGAGCGTATTGGCGATTACTTGCAAAAGTACGATCAAGGCTCATTTGTGCAAAAGGTATACCCGAATTGATTTGCAAAGTACGCAACCAGTTACCTTTAAAGTCCTCAATTCCGCCTCGCCTCCTATCCGCCTTTGAGTCCTGCAAAAGTCTCAAGTCAGACGGCAAACGATGAATCAAAATGCACGCATCTCAAAGCAACATTGACTGCAGCTACGCCAGCGTGACAGAGCAAAGCGGCATCAAAGCGGGCGATGGTGGCAGCGTGACCGCAGGTCGAATGAGTTTTCTATGAAGTACGTAGCGTGGATCTAGTGTTGCCTGCTCAGCGCCTGCAGTGTTGTGAGTGAACAATCGTTTTACGAAGGCATTCGCGCGAATGAACGAGCCAAATCGGCGGGCACGGGGCAGGACGACAAGGCTTTGCCTAATTACGACCGGTACAGCAAGGAGCGTGAGTTGCTCAAAAAGTGATTAGGCGTGCCAAGCGGAAATGTTGCAGTTCAGATTTCCAAGTTATCAATCAACCGCGTCTGACCCAGCCTCGCCGCACCCAGCACCACCAGCGGCTCAGCGCAAGGCCCTGTCACAGGCGACAAATCGTGTTGGCGGCGCAGGGTGATGTAGTCAGGCGCCCAGCCACGTGCGCGCAGGGCATCCATCGCAGCGGCCTCAGCAGCCGCTACATCCAACTTGCCCTTGCCGTTGCCTTCGCGCGCGGCAGCAGCCAAACCCTTCAAGGCAAGAGACAGTTGCACTGCCTCCGCACGTTCTTCGGCACTCAGATACCCATTGCGCGAGCTCAACCAAAAGCCATCTTCAGCACGACGGGTTTCGTTACCAATGATCTCAATCGGCAGTGCC
>JACCDU010164311.1_pt1 | contig 14331 bp, 12 predicted proteins | sample 7446081 | NCBI WGS metagenome assembly JACCDU01 (sample SAMN15323447, study PRJNA562643) | freshwater metagenome | isolation source: river surface water | place: USA:Blue River Watershed | collected 2017-08-17
ACGCGCAGGCGGTTGGGGAATTCGCGGTGCACCACCACCGTGCGCACCCAGGGCACGGCCTCGAAGGCCGCGCGCGCCTGCTCCAGGCGCAAGGTGAAGAAATTGCCTTGCAGCTGCGGCACCACATTGGCTTTGAGCGTGACCGCGTTGTTGCGCGTCACCTCGCCCTCCACGGTGATCGCCTGCAGCGAAAACACCGGCAGCCGCACCGCCCACCACAGCGCACCGGCCACACAGGCGAGCACCGCCAGCACCAGCAAGGCACTCGTGGCGGCCTGCATCAGGCGGATGTCCATGGGCAGCACGGCCGGGCTTTTCATGCGCGCCCCTCCGTGCGGTGGTCGAGCGTGGCGCCGGCCAGCAGCTGCAGGCACAGCTGCTCGTAGGACAGGCCATCGGCACGCGCCGACATCGGCACCAGCGAGTGGCCGGTCATGCCCGGCGAGGTGTTGATCTCCAGCAGCGAGGGCGTACGCGTGGCGGCGTCGATCATGACGTCGATGCGGCCCCAGCCGCGGCAGCCCAGCACCTGGTAGGCCCGCAGCACCAGGGCCTGGATGGCGGCCTCTTCGCCGGCCGGCAGGCCGCAGGGCACGAGGTATTGCGTGTCGTCGCTGAAGTATTTGTTCTGGTAGTCGTAATTGCCGTCCGGCGCGACGATGCGGATCACCGGCAGCGCGCGCGCGGCCTCGCCCGTGCCCAGCACCGGGCAGGTGACCTCGTCGCCGACGATGCACTGCTCGCACAGGATGTCGTCGTCGCAGGCGGCGGCCGCGGTGAGCGCGGCCGCGAGCTGGCCGGCCTCGGTGACCTTGCTCACGCCGATCGAGGAGCCTTCGCGCGAAGGCTTGACGATCATCGGCAGGCCGAGTTCGCGCACCAGCTCGGCCGTGTCCGTGCGGGCCAGCTGCTCGCGCGGCACCAGCACATGGCGCGGCGTGGGCAGGCCCTCGGCCAGCCAGACGCGCTTGGTCATGGTCTTGTCCATGGCGATGCTCGACGCCATCACGCCCGAACCGGTGTAGGGGATGCCCAGCAACTCGAGCGCGCCCTGCACGCAGCCGTCTTCGCCATAGCGGCCGTGCAGCGCGATGAAGGCGCGCGTGAAACCACCCTGCTGGAGCTCGCTCAGGTCACGCTCGGCCGGGTCGAAAGCGTGCGCGTCGACGCCTTGCGACTGCAGGGCCTTGAGCACGCCCGCGCCCGACATCAGCGAGACCTCGCGCTCGGCCGAACGCCCGCCCATCAGCACCGCGACCTTACCGAAAGCGGCGTTCATGCGGCACCTCCGAGTTCGACGATCCTGGCCGGCACGGCCCCGATCGAGCCCGCGCCCATGCAGATCACCACATCGCCGTCGCGCGCGTTGGCGATCACGGTCTGCGGCATCTCGGCGATCTGCTCGACGAACACCGGCTCGACCTTGCCGGCCACGCGCAGCGCACGCGCCAGCGCGCGACCGTCGGCGGCCACGATGGGGGCTTCGCCGGCGGCATAGACCTCGGACAACAGCACGCTGTCGCAGCCCTCGCCGATGACTTTCACGAAATCCTCGAAGCAGTCACGCGTGCGGCTGTAGCGGTGCGGCTGGAAGGCCAGCACCAGGCGGCGGCCCGGGAAGGCGCCGCGCGCCGCGGCCAGCGTGGCGGCCATCTCGACCGGGTGGTGGCCGTAGTCGTCGATCACGGTGAAGCGGCCCTGGCCATCGGCGGTGCGCACCTCGCCATAACGCTGGAAGCGCCGGCCCACGCCCTTGAACTGCGCAAGCGCGCGCAGCACCGCCTCGTCGGGCACATTGAGCTCGACCGCGACCGCGATCGCGGCCAGCGCGTTGCGCACGTTGTGCTCGCCCGCGAGGTTGAGCACCACCGGCAGGTCGGGCAGCGTGACGCCGTTGCGGCGCTGCACCGTGAAATGCATCTGGCCGTGCTCGGCGCGCACATTCAGGGCGCGCACCTGGGCGCCCTCGTTCAAGCCGTAGCTGGTCACGGGGCGGGCGATGTCGTCGGCGATCGACTGCACGCCCGGATCGTCGGTGCAGACGATGGCCGTGCCGTAGAACGGCATGCGGTGCAGGAAGTCGACAAAGGCCGACTTCAAGCGGCCGAGGTCGTGGCCATAGGTCTCCATGTGGTCGGCGTCGATGTTGGTGACGACCGCCATCACCGGCAGGAGGTTGAGGAAAGACGCGTCCGACTCGTCGGCCTCGACCACGATGTAGTCGCCCGTCCCCAGCTGGGCGTTGGCGCCCGCGCTGTTGAGGCGCCCGCCGATCACGAAGGTCGGGTCCAGCCCGGCCTCTGCGAGCACGCTGGCCACCAGGCTGGTGGTGGTGGTCTTGCCGTGCGTGCCGGCGATCGCCACGCCCTGCTTGAGGCGCATGAGCTCGGCCAGCATGACCGCGCGCGGCACGATGGGGATGTGGCGCTCGCGCGCGGCCAGCACCTCGGGGTTGTCGGCCTTGACCGCGGTGGAGGTGACCACCGCGTCGGCGTCCTTGACGTTGCTGGCGGCGTGGCCCACATGGGTCTCGATGCCCAGGCCCGCGAGGCGGCGCAGCGTGGCGCTGTCGGCCAGGTCCGAGCCCGAAATGTTGTAACCCAGGTTCAGCAGCACCTCGGCGATGCCGCTCATGCCCGAGCCGCCGACGCCGATGAAGTGGATGTTGCGGATCGCGTGTTTCATGCGCCCAATTCCTCACACGCCACCACGAGCTCCCGGGTGGCGTTCGTTTGTCTTTGTTGATGAGCCCGCTCGGCGCAGGCCAGCAGTTGCGCGCGGTCGAGCGACTGCAGCCACTGCGCCAGGCCTTCGGCGCTGAGCTCGGCCTGCGGCTGGAGCCAGGCGCCGCCCTGCGCGACCAGGAAACGGGCGTTGGTGGTCTGGTGGTCGTCGACCGCAAAGGGGAAAGGCACGAACAGCGCGGCCGCGCCCACGGCCGCGAGTTCGGTGACGGTGCTGGCGCCTGCGCGGGCGATCACCAGATCGGCCTGCGCGAAGGCGCTCGCGGTGTCGTCGATGAAGGGCGTGAGCGTGGCCTCGACGCCGGCGGCCGCATAGGCGGCGCGCAGCGCGTCGATCTGCTTGGCGCCGCTTTGGTGGGTGACCTGCGGGCGCTGCGCGGCCGGGATCAGGGCCAGGGCCTGCGGCACGGTGTCGTTGAGCGCCTTGGCGCCCAGGCTGCCGCCGACCACCAGCAGCTGCAAGGGGCCGCTGCGGCCGGCAAAGCGCTCAGCGGGCGCCGCCTGCTGCACAAAGGCCGTGCGCAGCGGGTTGCCCACCCACTGGGCCTTGGGCAAGACGTTCGGGAAGGCCGTGAACACACGGTCGGCGATCTGGGCCAGCACCTTGTTGGCCAGGCCCGCGACCGAGTTTTGCTCGTGCAGCACCAGCGGCTTGCCCCAGAGGCTCGCCATCAGGCCGCCCGGGAAGGTGATGTAGCCGCCCAGGCCCACCACCACGTCGGGCCGCACGCGGCGCACCACCTGCAGGCTTTGCCAGAAGGCGCGCAAGAGCTTGAGCGGCAGCAGCGCCAGCGTCTGCAGGCCCTTGCCACGCACGCCGCCGAACTGCACCGCCTCAAACGCAAAACCGCGCGGCGGCACGAGCTGTTCTTCCATGCTGCCCGGCGCGCCCAGCCAGTGCACGCGCCAGCCGGCCTCGCGCAAGGCCTCGGCCACGGCCAGGCCCGGGAAGATGTGGCCGCCGGTGCCGCCGGCCATGATCAATGCGCAGCGCTGCGTCATGAACGGCCTCCGCGCATCATCTGTTTGTTCTCGGCGTCGATGCGCAGCACGATGGCCAGTGCAACCAGGTTCATCATGATGGCCGAGCCGCCGTAGCTCATGAGCGGCAGCGTCAAGCCCTTGGTGGGCAGCGCGCCCAGGTTCACGCCCATGTTGATGAAGGCCTGGAAACCGATCCAGATGCCCACGCCCTGCGCGACGAGACCGGCAAACACCTTGTCGAGCGCGATCGCCTGGCGGCCGATCACCATGATGCGGCGTGCTAGCCACAGGAACAGCAAGATGACCAGGGTCACGCCGACCAGGCCGAATTCCTCGCCGATCACGGCCAGCAAAAAGTCGGTGTGCGCCTCGGGCAGCCAATGCAGCTTCTCGACGCTGCCGCCCAGGCCCACGCCCCAGATCTCGCCGCGGCCAATCGCGATCAGCGAATGCGTGAGCTGGTAGCCCTTGCCCAGCGCGTACTCGGCGCTGAAGGGGTCGAGGTAGGCAAAGATGCGTTCGCGGCGCCACGGCGAGAGCGCGATCATCATGACGAAGGCGAACACCAGGATGCCCAGGATCAGGAAGAACATGCGCGCGTTCACGCCGCCCAGGAACAGGATGCCCATGGCGATGATGGCGATCACCATGAAGGCGCCCATGTCGGGTTCGGCCAGCAGGAAGACGCCGGCCAGCGCCACGGCAGCGCCCATGGGCAGCACGGCTTTGAAGAAGCGCTCTTTCACGTCCATCTTGCGCACCATGTAATCGGCCGCGTAGATGATGGTCGCGAGCTTGGCGAGCTCAGAGGGCTGGAAGTTCATGACACCCAGCGAGATCCAGCGGCGCGCGCCGTTGACGCCCTTGCCGATGAAGGGGATCAGCACCAGCGCGAGCAGCACCAGCGACGCCACGAACATGGGCCGGGCCCACCTCTCCCAAGCCTCCATCGGCACCTGGAAGGCCAGCAAAGCCACCACCGCGCCCAGCACCAGCGAAATGATGTGGCGCGTGAGGAAGTGCGTTTGCGCGTAGCGTGCGAAACGCGGGTTGTCGGGCATGGCGATCGAGGCCGAATAGACCATGACCATGCCCCACATCAAGAGCGCGACCACCACCCAGATCAGCGCCTGGTCCACGCCATACAGGCGCGCGGCCGCGGCAGGGCTGGTCTTGGCGAATTCGTAGCCGCCGAGGTTGACCGGCAGACCCTGCGGCGTGGCGGCCTCGGCCGAGACGCCACCGAAGCGGCCCAGGCTTTGGCGCAGGCCTTGCCACCAGGACGGCTTGTCGCTCACAGCGTGCCCTCCATGCTGACGCCGGCCGCATCGGCCAGCGTGGCCACGGCGGCGCGGAAGACCTCGGCGCGATGGGCGTAGTGGTCGAACATGTCCAGGCTCGCACAGGCCGGCGAGAGCAGCACCGCATCGCCGGGCTGGGCGAGCTCGGCGCAGGCCTGCACGGCGTCTTGCAGGCTGGCGTGCGTTTGCATCGGCACGCCGCAGTGTTGCAAGGCCTCGCGGATGGCGGGCGCGTCGCGCCCGATCAGCACCACCGCGCGCGCGTGGCGCGACACGGGTTCGGCCAAGGGCGAGAAATCCTGACCCTTGCCATCACCACCCAAGATCACCACCAGCCGGCGCTCGGCGCCCAGGCCTTGCAGCGCGGCCACGGTGGCACCCACATTGGTGCCCTTGCTGTCGTCGACGTACTCGACGTCGTGGATGATCGCCACCGGTTCGACGCGGTGCGGCTCGCCGCGGTATTCGCGCAGGCCGAACAGCATGGGCGCCAGCGCACAGCCGGCGCTGCTGGCCAGCGCCAGCGCCGCCAGGGCGTTGGTGGCGTTGTGGCGGCCCCGGATGCGCAGCGCATCGGCGGGCATGAGGCGCTGGATGTGCAGCTCCTCTTGCTCATCTTTGCGGCGTTTGCGGGTTTCGTCGGCCTCCATCGCCCGCACCAGCCAGCTCATGCCGTTGACGGTCTCGATGCCGTAGTCGCCGGGGCGCTGCGGCATGTCGCCACCAAAGGTCACGTGGGCACGCACGACCGGCTTTTGCAGCTTCACGCGCACCGGCTCGGGCAGCATGGCCATCACGGTGGCGTCTTCGCGGTTGAGCACCATCAGGCCCTGCTGGCCAAAGATGCGCGCCTTGGCCGCGGCATAGGCCGCCATCGAGCCGTGCCAGTCGAGGTGGTCCTGCGTGACGTTGAGCACGGTGGCGGCGGTGGGCTCGAAGCCTTCGCTGGATTCGAGCTGGAAGCTCGAGAGCTCGAGCACCCAGACCTCGGGCATGCCCACCAGGCGCGTGGCGTGTGCGGGCTCGGCCGGCACTTCGGGCAGCACGGGCGCGGGCTCGGACTCGATGGCCTGCACCTCGGCCGCGTCCAGCGCGGCCGCCAGTGTGTCGAGCAGGGTCGGGCCGATGTTGCCGGCCACCTGCACCGTTTTGCCCGCGCGCGCGACCAGCTGGCCGGTGAGCGAGGTCACGGTGGTCTTGCCATTGGTGCCGGTGATCGCGAGCAGCGCCGGCGCGTAGCCGTGCTGTTCGCGCAGACCACCGAGTGCCTGCGCGAACAGCGTGAGCTCGCCGCCCTGCCACAGGCCGGCGGCGCGCGCCGCCTCGACCACGGGCGCAAGCACCTCGGGCGCCAGGCCAGGGCTGCGGAAGACCGCGCGGATGGGCGCGCCTTCGATGAGGGCGGCCGTGAAGGGGCCGGCGATGAACTTCACTTCGGGCCACTCGGCCTGCAACGTGGCCAGCTGCGGCGGCGCCTCGCGCGTGTCGGCCACGCTGACCACGGCGCCGTGGCGCGCGCACCAGCGCGCCATCGCGAGCCCGGAGGCACCGAGGCCGAGGATCAGGACGTGGAGGCCTTGCAGCTGTTGCACGTTCACCTCAGCTTCAAGGTGGACAGGCCCACCAGGCACAGCAGCATGGTGATGATCCAGAAGCGCACGACGACCTGCGTTTCCTTCCAGCCGCTCTTTTCGAAATGGTGGTGCAGCGGCGCCATCTTGAGGATGCGCCGGCCCTCGCCGTATTTTTTCTTGGTGTACTTGAAGTAGCTGACCTGCACCATCACCGACAGCGCCTCGACCACGAAGATGCCACCCATGATGGCCAGCACGATTTCCTGGCGCACGATGACCGCGATCGTGCCCAGCGCGCCGCCCAGCGCCAGCGCGCCGACATCGCCCATGAAGACCTGGGCCGGGTGGGTGTTGAACCAGAGGAAGGCCAGGCCCGCGCCGGCCATGGCCGCGCAGAAGATCAGCAATTCGCCCGAGCCCGGGATGTGCGGGAAGAACAGGTATTTGGAGTAGACCGCGCTGCCCGTGACGTAGGCGAACACGCCCAGCGCCGAGCCCACCATGACCACCGGCATGATGGCCAGGCCATCGAGCCCGTCGGTCAGGTTGACCGCGTTGCTGGAGCCGACGATCACGAGGTAGGTGAGGATCACGAAGCCGAACACGCCCAGCGGGTAGCTCACTTCCTTGAAGAAAGGCAGCTGCAGACCGGCCTTGGGCGGCAGGTCGACGTCAAAGCCCGACATCACCCAGTTGGCAAAGAGCTGGATCACCTTGAGGTTGTTGCTCTCGGAAATGCTGAACACGAGGTAGAGCGCGGCCACCAGGCCGATCAGCGACTGCCAGAAATACTTCTCGCGCGAACGCATGCCCTCGGGGTCCTTGCGCACCACCTTGCGCCAGTCGTCGGCCCAGCCGATCGCACCAAAGCCCAGTGTGACGGCCAGCACGATCCAGACGAAACGGTTGGACAGGTCGAACCACAGCAAGGTCGAGAGCGCGATCGCGATCAGGATCAGCACGCCGCCCATGGTCGGCGTGCCGCTTTTGACCAGGTGGGTCTGCATCGCGTATTCGCGCACCGGCTGGCCGATCTTGAGCGCGGCCAGGCGCCGGATGACCCAGGGGCCGGCGGCCAGGCCGATGAGGAGTGCCGTCATCGCGGCCATCACGGCGCGGAAGGTGATGTACTGGAACACGCGCAGAAAGCCCCATTCGGGGAACATCGACTGCAACCATTGGGCCAGGCTAAGCAGCATGGGCCCCCCCTTCTCTGTCTGTGTTGTCTTCGGTTTGCAAGGCCAGGACCACGCGCTCCATCTGCATGAAGCGCGAGCCCTTGACCAGGATGCTGGCCACGCTGCGGCGCACCGCCAGCACCGCCGCCTGCAGCGCGGCCATGTCGGCGAAGTGCTGCCCGCGCGCGGTGCCAAAGGCGTGGTGCGCGTGCACGCTGAGTTCGCCCAGCGTGAACAGCGCGTCGATGCCGCGCTCGGCCGCATAGGCGCCGACCTCCGCATGGAATTCGGGGCCGCGCTCGCCCACCTCGCCCATGTCGCCCAGCACCAGGAGGCGCGGGCCCGGCAGCTCGGCCAGCACCTCGATGGCGGCGAGCACCGAATCGGGGTTGGCGTTGTAGCTGTCGTCGACCAGCGTGAGCGCGCCATCGGCGAGCACGAGTGCGCGCGAGCGGCCCTTGACCGGCTCAAAGGCCTGCAGGCCTTGCGCCACGGCCGTCAGGGGCACGCCGGCCGACAGCGCGCAGGCCGCAGCGGCCAGCGCGTTCTTGACGTTGTGGCGGCCCGCGATGCGCAGGCTCACCGGCGCGGTGCCCTGGGCGGTCTTGAGCGTGAACTGCCACAGGCCCGCGTGCCAGACCACGACCGCGGCGCTGAGCTCGGCCGCGTGCTGCCCATCGTGCAGCGCAAAGCGGCAGCGCGTGCGCGCGCCGGCCAGGCCGTCCCAGACGGCGGTGTAGGCATCGTCTTGCGGGTAGACGGCCACGCCGTCCTCGGGCAAGGCCTGCAGCACCGCGCCGTTTTCCTCGGCGACGGCCTGCACGCTCTGCATGAACTCCTGGTGCTCGCGCTGCGCGTTGTTGACCAGGGCCACCGTGGGCTGGGCCATGCGCGCGAGCTGGGCGATCTCGCCCGGGTGGTTCATGCCGAGCTCGACCACGGCGATGCGGTGCTGCGCGCGCAGGCCCAGGAGGGTCAGCGGCACGCCGATGTCGTTGTTGAGGTTGCCCTGCGTGGCGTGGGCGGCTTCGCCCGCGTGCGCGCGCAGGGTGCTGGCGACCATCTGCGTGACGGTGGTCTTGCCGTTGCTGCCGGTGACCGCGATCAGGGGCAGCGTGAACTGGGCGCGCCAGCCAGCCGCCAGCTCGCCGAGCGCGAGGCGGCTGTCGGGCACGATGAGGGCGGGCAAGCCGGCCGCGCGCGCGGCGGCTTCGCCGGCGGGTTCGCAGAGCACGGCGCTCGCGCCCTGGGCCGCGGCCTGGGCGATGAAGCTGTGGGCATCGAAGCGCTCGCCGCGCAGCGCGACGAAGAGGTCGCCGGCGCGCAGGCTGCGCGTGTCGGTGTGCACGCGCGCGACCCGCACGCCCTCGCAGCGCTCGGCGCGCGCGCCCGTGAGCCAGCGCGCGGCCAGGGTCAAGGACAAATCCATCGGCACGAACTCGGGCGTCAGGCTCATGCGCGCGCCTCCGAGGCCGTGCGGGCGGCCAGGGCCGCCTCGATCTGGACCACGTCCGAGAAGGGGTGGGCCACACCCGCGATCTCCTGCGTGGTCTCGTGGCCCTTGCCGGCCACCAGCACCACATCGGCATCGGCCGCGTGCAAGAGCGCATGGCGGATGGCGGCGGCGCGGTCTTCGATCACTTCGGCCGCCTGCGGCTGCGCCAGGCCCGCACGCACCTGCGCGAGGATGGCGGCCGGCGATTCGGAGCGCGGGTTGTCGCTGGTCAGCACCACGCGCTCGGCGCCCTGCTCGGCCACGGCGGCCATCAGCGGGCGCTTGTGGGGGTCGCGGTCGCCGCCGCAGCCGAACACGCACCACAGCCGCCCGCCGCGCTCTTGTGCGAGCGGCTGCAAGGCGGCCAGGGCCTGACGCAAGGCATCGGGCGTGTGGGCGTAGTCGACCACGGCGAGTGGCGCGGCGCCGGCTGGCGCGGGCAGCACGCGCTGCATGCGGCCGGGCACGGCTTGCAGCGCACTGCAGGCGGCTGCGGCCTGGGCCAGCGGCACGCCCTGGGCGCGCAGCGCACCGATCACGCCCAGCAGGTTGTCGAGGTTGTAGTCGCCGGTCAGCACGGTGTCGACGCGGCAGGCCTGCTCGCCCTCGCGCACCTCGAAGCTCAGGCCTTCGCGGCTGGGCAGGCGCTCACCGCGCAGGCGCGCCGTGGCCTGCGTGCGCGAGCAGGTCCACAGGTCCAGCGGGGTGCCGGCCAGTTCGCTGGCCAGTTGCGCGCCTTGCGGATCGTCCACATTGATGACGGCGGCGCGCAGGCCGACCCAGTCGAACAGCGCGCGCTTGGCCGCCCAGTAATGGGCCATGTCGCCGTGGTAGTCGAGGTGGTCTTGCGTGAAGTTGGTGAAGATGGCGACGCGGATCGCGGTGCCGTCGAGCCGGTGCTCGGCGATGCCGATCGAGGACGCCTCGATCGCGCAGTGGCTGGCCCCGGCCTCGACCATGGCGCGAAACGCCTGCTGCAGGCGCACCGGGTCGGGCGTGGTCATGCCCGTGCTCACCAGCTCGGGCCACAGGCCAACACCGAGCGTGCCGACCACGCCGCAGCGCTCGCCGATGGCCGGGCCCGAAAGCGCCTGCGCGAGCCAGCAGGCGGTCGAGGTTTTGCCGTTGGTGCCGGTCACAGCCAACACACCCAGCTGCTGGCTCGGCTGTTCGTAATAGGCGTCGGCGACCAGGCCGGTCAGGGCCTTGAGGTCCGGCAGTGCGGCCAGACGCTCGCTCGGCTGCAGGTCTTGCCAGGGCGCGCTGCCCTCGGCCTGCATCAGACAGGCGCTGGCGCCACGTGCAAAAGCGCTGGCCATGTGCTGGCGGCCGTCGGTGGCGGCGCCGGGCCAGGCGATGAAGCCGTCGCCGGGCTGCACCTGGCGGCTGTCGGTGCGCAGCACGCCGGTCACGCGCGCGCGCAGCCACTGGGCGGCCTGCTGGGGGGTCTGCAGCAGTTCCATCAGAACGACTCCTCCACCGCCTTGGCCACGATCTGCGGCTTGACCGCCATGTCGGGCTGGATGCCCAGGAGGCGCAGGGTCTGCTGCACGGTCTCGCTGAACACCGGCGCGGCCACTTCGCCGCCGTAGTAGCGGCCGTTGCTGGGCTCGTCGATCATCACCGCGACGATGATGCGCGGCTGCTCGATCGGCGCCATGCCGACAAAGAAGCCGCGGTATTTCTTGCCGGCGTAGCCCTTGCCCTCTTGCTTGTGCGCGGTGCCGGTCTTGCCGCCCACCGAGTAGCCCATGGTTTGCGCCTTGGGCGCGGTGCCGCCGGGCGCGGCCGCCATGTTGAGCATCTTGCGCATGGCGCGCGCGTTCTCAGGGCTGAACACGCGCACGCCCTGCACCTTTTGCTCGGCCTTGAGCAGCGTGGCGGGCACCACCTCGCCGTCGCGCGCGAACACGGTGTAGGCCCGCGCCACCTGGAACAGGCTGCCCGAGAGGCCGTAGCCGTAGCTCATGGTGGCCTGCTCGATCGGGCGCCAGCTCTTGTAGGGGCGCAGGCGGCCGCTGACCACGCCCGGGAAAGGGATCTGCGGCTTCTGGCCGAAGCCCACGGCCGAGAACATTTCCCACATCTCGCGCGGTTCGATCTGCATCGCCATCTTGACGGTGCCGACGTTGCTCGACTTCTGGATCACCTCGTTGACGCTGAGCACGCCGTGCGGGTGCGCGTCGGTGATGGTCGAGCCGGTGATGGTGATGCGGCCCGGCGCGGTCTGGATCGGCGTCTCGGGCTTGACCAGGCCTTTTTCGATCGCGAGCGCGACCGCGAAGGGCTTCATGGTCGAGCCGGGCTCGAAGGTGTCGGTGAGCGCGCGGTTGCGCAGCTGCTCGCCGCTCAGGTTCACGCGCTTGGCTGGCGAGTAGCTCGGGTAGTTGGCGAGCGCCAAGACCTCGCCGCTTTGGGCGTCGAGCACCACCACGCTGCCGGCCTTGGCCTTGTGCTCGAGCACGGCCTCGCGCAGCTTCTGGTAGGCGAAGAACTGCACCTTGCTGTCGACGCTGAGCTGGATGTCCTGGCCGTCGACCGGCGGCACCACCTCCCCCACGGCCTCGACGATGCGGCCCAGGCGGTCCTTGATGACGCGGCGCGAGCCGGGCTTGCCCGCGAGCTGCTTTTGGAACACCAGCTCGACGCCTTCCTGGCCCTCGTCTTCCACATTGGTGAAGCCCACGATGTGGGCCGCGGCCTCGCCCTCGGGGTACAGGCGCTTGTATTCCTTGATGCTGTAGACGCCCTTGATGTCGAGCGCGAGGATCTGCTTGACCGCCGCCTCGTCCATCTGGCGACGCAGCCAGACGAAGGTCTTGTCCTCGGCCTCGAGTTTTTTGTTGAGCTCGGCCGGGCTCATCTCGAGCAGCTTGGCCAGCTGACGCAGCCGCGCCGGATCGCGCTCGAGGTCTTCGGGGTTGGCCCAGATGCTGGGCGCGGGCACGCTGGAGGCCAGCAGCAGGCCGTTGCGGTCGAGCACGCGGCCGCGGTTGGCCGGCAGCGTGATCGTGCGTGCAAAGCGCACCTCGCCCTGGCGGCGGAAGAAATCGTTTTCAAACACCTGCACATAGGCCGCGCGCGCGATCAGGCCCAGGAAACCGAGCGCGATGGCGGCCACGATGAACTTGCTGCGCCAAACCGGCGTCTTACTCGCCAGCAGGGGGCTGGAGCTCAGTTGCACGCTGCGGCTCATGGGCGTGCCCCCACGGCCGAGGACGCGGCGGGCGCGGCGCCCTGCTGCACGTACTGGGTGATGCCGGGCGAGACCATGCGCATGTGCAGCTGCTGGCGTGCGATCTGCTCGACGCGCAGCGGCGTGGCCTGGGCGCGGCGCTCGACCTGCAGGCGGTCGTGCTCGATCTCCAGGCGCGCGGCCTCCTTGCGTTCGGCTTCAAGCAGCATGAACAGGCGACGCGACTCGTACTGCGTGTGCACCAGCACCATGGCACTGGTCACCACCATGATCAACAGCAAGGCCCCCAGGCGCGTCATGCCGGCACCTCCGTGCGCTCGGCCACGCGCATGATGGCGCTGCGCGCGCGCGCGTTGGCCTGCACCTCGGCCTCGGAAGGCTTGATGCGGTCCAGCGCCTTGAGCTTCATGGGCTGGGGCTGGGCAAAAGGCACGCGGCGGTCCACCACCTCTTTGCTGTGCTGGGCGATGAACTGCTTGACGATGCGGTCTTCCAGCGAGTGAAAGCTGATCACCACCAGCCGCCCGCCCGGACGCAGCACGCGCAGGCTGCCCTCTAGCGCCTGCTGGAGCTCTTCAAGCTCGGCGTTGATGAAAATCCGAAAAGCCTGAAATGTCCGCGTTGCAGGGTTCTGGCCCGGCTCGCGGGTTTTGACCGTGTCAGCCACGAGTTGGGCCAGTTCAGCGGTGCTTGAAATTGGGCCCCGCTCCTGTCGGCGAGCTGCAATCGCCTTTGCAATCTGAAAAGCAAACCGTTCTTCGCCGTAGTCACGCACCACCTCCGTGATTTGTTCGACCGTCGCGGTCGCCAGCCAATCGGCCACGCTTTCGCCGCGCGTCGTGTCCATGCGCATGTCCAGCGGGCCGTCGAAACGAAAAGAAAAACCCCTCACGGGGTTGTCGATCTGGGGGGAGCTGACCCCGAGGTCCAGCAAGACCCCGTCGACGCTGCCTGCAGGCAGCTCGGCCAGATGGCTAAAACCCTCGTGACGGATGGCAAAGCGCGCGTCCTGGAGGGTGGCCGCCTCGGCGATCGCATCCAGGTCCTTGTCAAACGCCTGCAGACGCCCCTCGGGCGCCAGGCGCGCGAGGATCCGGCGGCTGTGGCCGCCCCGGCCGAAGGTGCCGTCGACATAAGCGCCCGCCGCACCGGCTGCGCCGCCCAGCAAAGCGTCGACGGCTTCGCCCAGCAAAACGGTGGTGTGGACGAGGGACGGCTCGCTCATGCCCATCAGAACGAGAAGTCCTTGAACACGTCGGGCATCTCACCCTGCATGGCCTGCGCCTCTTGCGCGTCGTAGGTGGCCTTGTCCCACAGCTCGAAGTGGTTGCCCATGCCCAGCAGCATGGTGTCCTTGGAGATGCCGGCGGCCTGGCGCAGCTCGGGCGAGATCAGCACGCGACCGGTGCCGTCCATTTCCACGTCCATGGCATTGCCCAAAAAGATGCGCTTCCACCACTGGGCCGACATGGGCAGCTGGGCGATGCGCTCGCGGAATTTCTCCCACTCGGGGCGCGGGAACACCATCAGGCAACCGTGCGGGTGCTTGGTGATCGTCAGCTGCCCCTGGGCCGTGGCGCTGAGCACGTCACGGTGCCGGGTCGGCACCGACAGCCGCCCCTTGGCATCCAGACTCAGCGATGAAGCCCCTTGAAACACTGCACACACCTTTTTCAATGGAAAGTGCTTGGCGGAGGCACTTTCCCCCACTTAATTGCACTTTTTTGCACTGTATCAGGAAATCCATGCGCCACAAGGGGTCGATCGGATTTTTTTCAATGAAATCAACAGCTTAGAGCCGATTTGAGAGAAAAATCAGGCCAATTTTTCTTTGTAAATTAGGCACTTAGAGAGGGCTC
>JACCDU010923292.1_pt1 | contig 14331 bp, 12 predicted proteins | sample 7446081 | NCBI WGS metagenome assembly JACCDU01 (sample SAMN15323447, study PRJNA562643) | freshwater metagenome | isolation source: river surface water | place: USA:Blue River Watershed | collected 2017-08-17
AAAACCGTTGACCAGACATGCGTCGAGCAACGCGATGAGAGAGCCCACCACACCATTAAAGACCGGAGCCCCAGGCATGTTGCTGTGAAAAAATTTGACAGTAGTGTCGACAGGAGAGGTCATGGTCGTTTAGATCGGGTTGTCAATGTCGCCGCGCGCCAGCAACGTGAAGCTGTAATTGTCGCCTGCCTCCGGCCCTTGCTGCACCGTCCGCACCAACCACACAGGCGCTTGTGCACCGACAGTGTTGAACCGCAGGATGTTCCCTACCGACCAGCCCGTACCCCACCCGGTTTGAGGGATAGTGAAATACGGCTCGCCTGTGCGAGTGTTGATCGGCGAGCAGTCAGCACCCGTGTTGCCCACGGTGATGACGCCGACGTTCTCCCCTATGACCTGAAAGGCCGTAGACGAAGTGAAGCGGATCACCCACTTCTCGGTGAGTGCACCGGCATTGGTGACCACGATCGGGTTGTCGGTATCGTTGTAAGTCGCGAGCGCCGCGTCGCCAATCAGGATGTCGCTGAAAGTCGTGCCGTCCCACGAAGCCTGGTCAAACACGTTCAGCGAACGCGCCTTCAGGTCTCCAGCCATGAACGCGCTCGACACATAGGTCTCCCCACCTTCGTAGTCGTGAGTCAGCGGCCGCAGCATGGTCAGCGTACCGTCGATCTGCACGTCGCGAAGCATGCTCATATCTTCCACGCGATGTTCGACCTTGATCGGCTGCGAGTACCCGGCCACGCTGGTGAAGTGCACAGTACCAGCCTCCAGGTCTGCTTCCCACCCGGTGTAGATGGGCAGCCCATCGGCGCCGACCACGTTCACGCGAGACAACCGCGTGCGCGCCATGTTGAGCGTCTGGCCGTTCGAGACAGTGGCCGGCGAAGTGATCTTCTTGTTGCCTACCACAATGATCCCGCCCGCGCGGAAGATCGGCACCCGGCCGTCGCTCGGCAGCCGCACAGGGTTGATGCCGAGCAGCGAGGCCTCCATTGGCAGGTAGGTATATGCGACTGCGTTGTAGCGCAGCGTCTCTTGCTGGATGAGGTCGACGAACTCGTTGGCCACACCAGGGATGCCCAAGAACGCCAAGCTGATTTTCTCTTGGTCGGTCGAGACAGTTGGCGTGACGCCCACCAGTTGCACCACACCAGTGGTGTAGTTGACCCGCCCTTTGATGCGCGGCGTGTTGATGTACCCGTTGCTGTCAGCGGTGACGTTGAACGTCGTGCCGTCCTTCATCGAGCCGAGCACCGAAAAACTGCCCGTGCGCAACGGCGCAGTCGGTACGCGAAACGTCACCGCGTAGGTAGCGAATGGTGTGTCAGGCCCGTTGACCGGCGCCCCTGCCACACCGCGCCAGTTGGTCACTTCCGGCGACGACCCCGGTGCCCAGTCGTTGATCGCCAAGGCCCCTTGTCCGCCAGACAAGACCCCCACCACCGTGCCGTTGCCTGTCACTGGCGATACATCACGCTGTACCTGACCTGATGCTTTCACCACGTAGTCTTTGCCGCCTTGGCTAAACCGCACGCCAGATAGCGTGAACGCATTCGCCATATTCGTCTTCAACACCAGTTCGTCGAGGTCACTGCTCAGAAGGTCGGTCGCTGGTGCATCGGTGGAGTAGACGCCGGCTGCGCTTGTCACACCGCCCAGGCTCAAGTACATCTGGATGCCCGCACCCACCGTCAATGCCGGCACCGAGTTATAGCCTCCGATGGGCGAAGGGGTGGAGCCTCCCGGGCCGCTGTTATCGATGTAGAGATCAGCCATTTGCTTCGAGTCCTTTAAGCTGCGGTGAGGGTATACCAGACCATGTTCGATCCCTGCTGCGCAAGGTAGACGTTGTCATACGCCAGCATCGACAGCATGGCTTGCGTGCTGAGGTTGATGGTGCTGAGCAAGGTGAAAGTGCCGGCTGCGTAGTTCACGCTACCTGCCGGCATGCTGAGATCGCCGATCTTCAGGAACAACGCCCCAAGACCGTCGTCTACGATCAAGAAGTCTCCTGAGTGGTGCAGTTTGCTCACCCCGCCCAGGTACTTCCACAGGATCGACGCCGTGATGGTAAGCGCCACACTCCCTGGTGTGATGTCGGTCGTCCCGAAGTTGCCGATCAGGCTGGCGATAGAGATCGTCGCCGAGGTCTTGGTCGCCGTCGACACCGACACGTTGATGGTGGTGCCTGGCGGCGGCAACACGGTCGGGCTGATCCGCATGGTGCCGCGGGCATAGTTGACCGTGCCTGTGGCATCGCCTGTGATGTTTCCGGCCCCGTCGTCGGCCGCAGTCATCGGGCCATGCGTCGGGTCGGTCCACGAGATTTCCAGTTCCCCCGGGTCGATCGACTTCGCACCTGGATCGAGAGACACGTCCCCCGAGGTGTTGAACGGCCAGTAGAACTTGCCGTCATTGTCCAAAGTCAGCGCTTCGCTCGTGCGTGCCGACTCGGGCTGGACCCAGGTGAAGATCAACGTGCTACCCACATCAGGCAGCGCGCCGAGCGTCACCGACACGGTCCCGCTGGTTGGGTTGAGTGCCCCTGCACCGAATGCCGTGCTGGAGCCCCGGATCGCGCCAGAACCGTCTTCACGCAACACATACCACCGTCCGGCGCTCATGTAGCTGATCGCCAGCGTGCCAGGCACCGGAGGGGGCTCGATGGTGCGGACGTAGCTCAGTGACCGATTCTCTGCCGTGATCGCAAAGCCTTGCGACTGTGACGGCGCGATGGGCGTTGCAGCCGGCGCGTACACAACGGCGAACGTCAGCCCGCCCGTGCCGAAAACGCTGGTGGTGAGTGACAACACCCCGTTCTCGTAGTCGACGGTCCCGACCTGCTGGCCGCCATTCATGAGCTTGCCGCCCGTATCGTTCAACGTCACCCCGCCGTTCGACACAGAGAGCGTGTTGGGGGCGATAGCGCCGCCGATGAAAAGGTTCTGTGCCGCGGTGAAAACAGCATTGATGGATTGGACGATCGTGCCGCCCGACGACACAGGAGAGCCGTTCAACTGGTTCGTGCGCGCGTCTGCAATCGGCGTCTCGATCTGTGCACTCGGCACAAGTTGCGAGAACATGGTCGCGGCTTTGATCGTGAAGTCGCCGATCAGTGCGTCGTCTTCGAGCACGACCACGCCATAGTACCGCGCTGCATCGGCCACCACCGTGTCGCTAAGTTTGGTCTTGAGAGCGACCTGCTCCTGCGTGAACTCGAAGCGGCTCATGTCGAAGCCGCCAAAGTCTTGCGACAGGAAATTCTGCAGCTTCAGCGTGACAATGTATCGGGTGTACTTGCCTTGCGAGTCCTCAAACTCACGAAGCTCACTGGAGGCTTCCGTGACCCGAACATACTCACGAGCTTCGTCCTCATATCCCTCTCGCTTGGTCAGAACCAGAGTTGCCCCGATCGGGGGAAGCGCGTCGGTCTTCTGGTAGATCAGCAAGGTGTTCTGACCGGCGATGTGATTGCCGTACAGGTACGCCGCGTAGGTCGGCCCGATGTTGAGGTACGCTTCCAGCCGAGCTACGGCGTCCTCTCGACGGTCGAACATGGATCCCGTGCTGAAGGCCGTCATGGTCACGTTCTCATCGTCTGGTGGTTCGGCCAGGATGATGTTCGAGCCCAAGAAGGTGTCGGTGTCGTCGGTCTTCACACCGAGCACCAGTTTGCGCATCCGCACGTTTCCGATCGCACGATCGGCTTCGGACACGTCAGGGAAGATCGCGTTGCTGGTGCCGCTCGGCACAATGACCCCGGTCGGCCCGCCGCCGCCTTCCGGCACGTCGTCCATCACTTGGGTCTTGACGAATTGGATATCGCCTGTTTCGATTGCCACGGGTTAAATCTCCATCAAGCGAACAACAATGAGGTAGATGTCCTCGGGGAGCACATCATCGTAGTGAATCCATTTGCGTGCCTCGAAGCCGCCGTCCTGGTGGCGGAAGATCACGTCGTATGTCTGGCCCCCGAGTGTAAGGACCATCTCCTTGCCCGGAACTGCGGCCCAATTTCGCAGGGCGTCCACGACCTCCCGCGAGGTAGGCGCACTGCGATCGTCTTCAGGCTCCAGGGTGATAGGCCGGCCCGCCAGCATCGTCCCGGTCTGCACGACCAGAGCCCCCGTCAACGTGCGCGTCGCGGTCTGCTGGACTGGGTTCCAGTTGGTCTCATCCGACCAGAGCAAGTCCTTGTGAAGCTCGATCGTGTCGGTGCCATCGGATAGCGTAATCATCGGGCGGTTCCTGCCTTGTTTTCGAGTTCCCGCAGCAGCGCGGTCAGGTTGGTGTCGGACTGCTCGTCGGCCACATTGATCGGGTACTGACGGTTGTTGAGGTTGATGTTGATCGTGCGGGGGCTGGCCGCAGCCGGTGCCGCGCCTTGCCCGGCCCCAGTAGACGGTGTGGCCGCCGTCGATGCGCCGGCAGGAGGGGTCACGACCGGTGCTTTCTTGGCGAAGGTGACCTTCTCCGCGGCGCGCAGCAATGCCACGCTGATCGTGTCGCCACCGTACTTCACCTGCCCCGGATTGCCCATGTACGGGATGCCGCCCTTGCCGTCCGAGAACTCATTGGCGATCTTCCGTGCCTGAACCTCGTCGTTCACACCAGCCGAGCGCAGGAAGTTGTAGATGCCGGTGAGAGTGTTGAGGTCACCCCCGGCCACCACGGTGTTTTTCCCGTTCTTGTCGAGCGAGAAGCCGTTGGCGTCCACATTGCGTCGCTTGTTCTCTACCTCGATCGCCTTTTCCTTGGCAGCGTTGTTGCGCTCCATGGCACTGGTGTTCGCATCCAGCGCACCCGTGTTGCCTTGCGTGGTGCTCGTGCTTTGCGACCGCGCCGAGTTGAGCCCGCGCAGCCCGTCAATCTCCAACTGGATCATGCGAACTTGTTCTTCGCTCGCGCCGGCCTCCAGGCGCTTGGCCTTGACCACCTGCAGGCGGATGTCCAGTTCCTTCACCTTCTGCGCGTAGAGCTTGTCGTTGGGGTCCAGCGCAGCGCGCTCGATCTCGATCTGCGCCACCGTCGCGTCCAGTTCGAGCTTGCGCACCGCGGCCGCCTGGCGCACGGCCTCGATCTGCTTGTACTTCGCCTGCACCGAGAACTCGGTGGCGAGCGCGTCGTTGCCCTGCGCCTTGGCGACGGCTGCCAGCGTTTCGAGGTGCCGCTGCTCAGCGGTAGCCTGCGCCACCTTCACGTTCACATCGGCCTGGCTGGCGCGCGTCTTCTGGTCGAGCGCAGCGATAGAGTCCTTCACGGCGTCGCGGTACAGGTTCTCTAGCTTCGCGGCGTCGCCCGTGACCTTGTTGGCCTCGGCGGTGAGCGTCGCCAGCTTGGCCTTCTCCTGATTGTAGAACTCCTGCGTGATCTTGCCGTCGATCAACTGCTCCTTCAGTTCGGCCAGGCGCGCGGTCTGTGCCACGACCGTATCGTTGAGCAAGGCAGCCACCACGCGCGCGTTCTCCATCGACTGCCGGTAGGCGTCCACCTTGGTCGAGTTGTCGGCGTAGGCTTCGGCGGCGGCCTGCGCAGCGAGTGCCGTGCGACCAAGCTCTGCGGTGGTCTGGCGGCTCTTCTCCAGTTCGGCGTCTTGCACCACCAACGTCGCAGTCAGCTTGTCGAGCGCGGCCTGCCGATCGCTGGTCAACTGACCCCGTGCATCGCGCTCGGCATTGATGAGGGCGATGGATTGTTCGGTGATGGTCACCTCGCGTTGGCGCGCGGTCACAACCTCAGCGCTGGCCGCGGCGTTGGCCGAGGATGCGAGAGCATTGGCGTCGAGCGCCTTGCTGGCATCGCCGGTCAGCGTGGCCGTGGCAACCAGGGCCTTGCCTTCGTCCTGCTTGGCCTTCAGCAGCTTCTCCGACGCGGTCACGGCCGCCTCGACGGCGACGGCGTTCTCCTGCAGCTTCACGATCTGCTGCACGAACGCCGAACCTGCTGCGGTGGTGCCTGCTGCCAGGCGCTCTTGCGCGGCCACGACGCTGAGCACGCCCGCCGCGTTCTTCTCCATCGCCACGTTGCTCTTGGCGACGGCTTGCTCCTGAGCCGCGATGCCGTTCACGGCCACGTCGAGGCTCTTGTGGAAGGACTGAATGCGGCTGGCGCTCGCGTCGATCTGCTTGTCGAACTCGGCGAAAGCGCCCTTGAAGTCGCCCGTGGTCAGCGCACCGATGAACAGGCCGATGGCCTTGCCTGCCAGGCCCAGGAACTCGACGAAGCCCTGCAGGGGCACCAGTACCACACCGAGCGCCACCGCGAGCGCGGAGAGGCCTGCCTTGAGCACGTCGAGGCCACCTGCGTCGCCAACGGCCACGGCGAACTCGTTGAGCATGTTGGTGAAGCGAGCCCACCCCGAGATCAGCGTATCGGTGTCGCCGGCCAGGGTCTTGAGCCCTGCAGCAAACGCGGGGAAAAAGTCGCGCGTGGCGAGTTGGCCGGACTCGACCAGCTTGATGAGTTGCTGGTCGGTGATGCCCAGGCCTTGGGCAGCCAGGCTCAGTGCGCCAGGCAGGCGGTCACCCAGTTGCTGGCGAAGCTCTTCCATCGAGACGACGCCCTTGGACGCCATTTGCCCGAGGGCGTCGAGCGTGCCCGTGACCTGCTCTCCGGTGAGCCCGAGCGTGGTGCCAGCGCGCGTGACCGCGAGGAACAGATCGTTGGTGACGCTCAGCGGCAGGTTGGCGCTCTTCGTGGCCGCGCTGAAGCGCAGGAACGCATCACTGGTCGCACCGACCGAGAAGCCCGACTGCTGCGCGGCGTCGCGCAGGAACTGGAATTGCTGCGCGGCTACCGTCGAGTCCTTGTAGACCGCCTGCAGCCCCTTGCGCATGCGCTCGGTCTGGACGGTGACCTCAATGAACTCGCGACCCAGTTCCTTGATCTTGTTGACCAGGTAGCCGATGCCATCCGCGATGACGTTGCCCGCTGCGATCTGGCCGATCGAGTTCTTGAACAGGTCGGCAGCGCGATCCGCGAGCGTGAGTTGCCCGGTGACATCACGAATCTCTCGCTCCAGCGCCTTGATCCGCTGCTCGCCTGCAGTGAAGGCCCCGGTGAGCGCACCGCCTGTGACGCCGGCTTGCGTGGCGATGGTCGCCATCGCGGTGCGCGTGTTGGCGATCTCCAGACGCAGTTGCTCGACGCTGCGCACACCGACCGTGCTGAAGGCGTCAGAGATGCGTTGTGCGGCCTGCGCAGCAGCCTCCGCGGTCTGGCGGGCCTGGTCTTCCGCGGCCTGCAGTTCGGTCTCCCAAAACCGCACGTAGTCGGCGGCTTTGAGCAGCTTTTGTGCATCGGCGGCCTGCTGCTCGAACGTGCGCTGGCGGCCAAGCTCCTGCTGCGCGGCGGCCAGGACCTGTGTCTCGCGCGACAGGCGCTGTGCGGCCTCTGCCGCGTTCACGATGCCCTCGGCCTCGGCCTGCCACTCGGCGGCGTTGGCGGTGGCCTGCTGCTTGGCCTCGGCGTAGGCGAGCGCGCTGCGTGCGGCGTCGCGTTGCGCCAGGGTCTCGGCCTGCAGTGCGGCTTCTCCGCGGCGCAGCAGGTCGACCATGGTCTGCTCTTCGATCGCCAGCAGGCGGTCGGACTCGGCCATCTCGCGGATCGCGGTGACCCGAGCCTCGGCCGCGGTCACGACCGTGCGAATCTCGCCGGCCAGCACGCTCTCCGACTGCGCCAGGTTCTCGGTCGTGATGCCGAGCGCGGCCGCTGCCTCGCGTGCGTCCGCCAGGGCTCGCTCTTGGGCCTGCGCTGCGTCTGCGGCGGCCTGCGCTGCGACGGCGGCCTTGCGCTGTGCTGCTTCGAGGCCGGTCTGTGCCCGCACCGCCTCGGTGAACTCTTTGTTGGCTTCCGACTGCGCGGTGCGCGCGTCGATGATGGCGTTCTTCTGCTCGACCTGAGCGGTGAGCAGCGCGGCCAGCTTGGTGCGGTACTCGTCGGTCTTCCTGCCGGCTGCGTCGTACTCGCTGCGCAGCAGCTTGATCGAGCCCGTGGTCTCGTTGAGCGCCTTCTGTGCGTCGGTGAGCGCGTTGTTGGCCTGCGTCTGCGTGGTGCGTGCGGCGTCGACCGAGGCGCGTTGCTGGTCAAGCTCGGTCTTCAGGCGGCCCACGGCCTCGGCTGCGGCGGCCTCCTTGGTCGCCAGGGCCTGCGCCTCATCGCCGAGTCGTTCGAGCGCGGTGATCGCGGCGCTCTGCTCGCTCAGCCGGTCGATCTGGTCGGTGAGCTTCTTGACCTCGGGCGCCGCGCTGGCACCTTCCTTCGCCAGCGCATCGAACGCGACGCGCAGCTTGTCCACACCGTCCTGGCCGATCGTGTCGACCAGGAGCTTGAGTGAGACATCACGGGTGTTGTTGGTTGCCATTCATGGTCCACGAAAAGAGAAAACCCGCCAAGGCTTGCGGCGCATGGCGGGTTCGGGCTGCGGGAACATTGTGCCCGCCACGCCGGGCGCGGATCAGGTGCCGATGGTCACCGAGAACGGCTCGTTGTAGCCGACCGGCGTCTTCATCCGACCCGGCAGCGAGACGGCGGCGAAGTCGTCCTGCAGGAAGTCGAAGGCCGAGTCTGCAGCGATGACCGCTTCGTACACACGAACCGTGAACGGCAGGCCGTCGACGAAGTTCTTGCCTTCGAGGCGGAACTGCACGCGCAGTTGCGGGTCGGTCATCCCCTTGATCTCGTTGCCGGTCGTCGCACCGTAGGTCGAGGTGACCTTCAGTTCGGCGCCTGCCACGATGTCGCCCGTCGAGAGCGGCTTGATCCAGCCCATGGCCTTGTCGACCAGGTAGTCTTCGCCGGCCACGTAGGTGATGCTGGCACCCGCGTTGGTGACCGTCTGATTGCCGGTGAGGTTGGACTTCGAGAGCGGAATCCAGCCGTCGAGCACGACCGATGCGCCGGGCACGCTTTCCGCGGTGAGCGTGCCGCCCGTTTGCGAGACCGGAGCGACCGTGCCGAGCAGCGCGATGGCGAGCGATTCCTTGTTGACTTCGGCCAGTTCGACGGTGAGGTCGGCCGGCTGCGGGATCACGACCGATTCGATGACCTGACCGTAGGTGTCACGACCCTTGGAGACCATCTCCTTCAGATCGACGTTCGGCTTGATCTCGAACTTCGTGCATTCGTACTTGCCTTGCCAGGGGCCATAGACACCTGCCACGAGGCGGCGGATGTAAAGGTCACCAGCGCCCAAAAAGCCGCGTGCTGCCATGAAAATTTCTCCTTCAACTGCCGCAGTGACGGCAAGGGGTTAGACGAGCGGAGTATCCGCGCTTATTGCGGCCGCGGGACTGCGGCCCAATTTCAGGGGTTGGACAGGTCTTCGGCGTACTGGACGCCGATTTCGAGCAAGGCCATCACGATGTTGACGCCATCGGCACGGGGGCCAATGTCGCGAGAGAGGTAGGTCACGGCGAACACCGTGCCGCCGAAGGTGCTGCCGTCGTGCCAGATGGCTTTCTTCATGTCGCGCAGCATCATGTGCGCGGCCAGGTTCGGCGCGTTCGGGTCGCAGATCGAGTAGCCCACCAGGCCATAGCGCTGTTCGAGCTTGACCAAGGGGTTGCGGCCACGCGCGGCCCGATCCTCGACCGTGTCGATGCCCTCGATCACCGAGATGCAGGAGCCAGCGTCCTTGACCTGTTCATCGGCGACCTTGGTCTTGCCTTGGAACACCGTGCGGCCCATGTCGGTCTCGAAGCCGTTCTCCATGGTGATCCGCAGGATGCGGTCGTAGATGACCGCGGCCACGCCGGCTGCGGTGTTGATGACGGCGGGATCAGCCATTGATTGCTCGCTCCAGGGCCGCTTGCGCCGCGTCGCCGAGCTTGTCTTCGAGGATGTCCCCGACCGACTGCTCAAGCTCGCCTGCTGCCACGCGGAAGAGTTGGTAGACCGCAGGGCCGTAGCGGTGTCGCACGACACCGTACCGGCTGCGGGTGAAGATGCCGATGCCGTTGCCGCCAGCGGTCGAGCCGGCGCGCAGTGGCATCGTGAAGGCATTCTTGATCGTGCTGACCTTGCCTCGGGTGACCTCGACCTTGACCCCGGCGCGCTTGCTGCCACCGGCAATGCCGCGGGCCGGGTCGCCCTTGGCGTTCGGTGCCGGCGCCGTGGCCTGGCCTGCGAAGTAGCGGCCAAGCGGCGACTGGTCGTCACGGCCGCCTCGCGCGATGATCTCGGCGCGCAGGCCCCGATCGGGGCTCGCATGCACCACGGCCATCTTGCTCTGCAGGTAGGCGTCGGTGAGGTTGATGCCGGCGTTCATCCGGCCGCGTGCGGTCTCATAGACGTCGTCCACCACCGAGTTGAGGGTGCGGATGAGCGCCACGTCTTTCGACAGGTTCTCGATCTTCGCCAGGCGCTCGGCCTGTTCCTCGACATCGGCGATGTTGACGCTGAAAGCGCTGCGGCGGGTTGCCATGGTCAGACTGCCGGGCGCAGGACGTAGCGCTTGTTCACGCCGTTGTCCTGGTAGAGATTGTCGAGCACGTATTCGCCATCCGGGTGGGACAGCGTGTCGCCGATCCGCGGCGCGGCTGCCAGCGGGATCGTGGCGACGTCGCGCTGGCTGATAAGTTGGTCGTCGTTGACCACGTCCACACCGTGCTCGATGTTGACCTTGTAGGGGGTAGGCTCGCCACGCAAAAAAGCATCCTTACCGAGAACAGCAAGGATGCTTTGCGAGGCGCGCTCGAACGCGCCGATCGGCATCGCTTTAGCTGGCCGCTTGGGACAGCTTGATGACGCACTCGGGCAGCGAGTTGAAGTGCAGCGGGTTGGACTGCGCTTCACCCATCACGCCCTTGTTGAAAGGCATGAGTTCCTGCTTGGCGTAGAACGGCAGGCCGATGGTGTTCACGGTCTCCATGTAGTCGCCAGGCGCGAACGCCGACTGGAACATGCCCGGGACGCCTTCGGGGTAGGCGTAGGCGAAGCCGTCTTCGATGAAGTCGCCCGCCGACGTACCGCCGTGGTAAATCTCGAACACCATGTCCGCGAACTCGAAGTCGCCGCCGTTGACCTGGTCGCTGCGCAGGTACGCACCGTTGTTCCAGAGTTCCCAGGCCTTGACCATCTTGTCGACGCCGACCAGCTTGGTGAAGAAGCCCACCGAGCAGATCACACGAATCTTCTTCGATGCGCGACCGCCGAGCTTGCTCTTGATCGCTGCCTTCAGTTCGATGATCCGAGCCTTCGGGTCGGCGTTGGCCGTCGACACGAGGTTCCAGAACAGCGTTTGCTGCGTCATGCCGAATGCTTCGTAGATGTCGAGCAGTTCGGTCGAACCGTCCGCATCCAGCACCACACCCTTGAGGGCGCCGACGCGCTGGTACTCGTGGGTCAAGTCCATCGAACCGCGCACGACGGCCAGCTTGCGAGCGATGAGCTTGCTGAGTTGGTCGACCTCGGTCTCGCTGCCGAAGGCACGGATGCCTTGCACCTCGTCGGCGAGCACCGACCAGGACATCGGCAGGTGGATGGCCTGCAGCGGGATCAGCTTGCGCGGGCCGAGGGCCACGGGCTCGCGGACACCGCCACGCGGCGCAGCCGGCACGAGCTTCAGAGCCGAACCCTGGCGCTCGATCATCATCACCGTGGTGTTGATGCCGTATTCCTGGAACAGACCCTTGTCACCCAGTTGGGTGGGGACGTCAGGAACGTCGGTGATCGTCTGCGACAGGCTCGACACGCTGAATGCGTCGTCGTTGAAGATGTCGAAAGTTGCCATTTTGCTTTGTGCTCCAGTCTGAGGTCAGGGGTTCGCTCAGGCGAGCGTGGGGGTGGAAACGGTCGGCAGGCCGGGCGTGCCGCGCACGATGAGGCCCTTGTCTGCCAGATTGCCTTCGGCGGTCGCGTCCAGGCCGACAAGCTCGAAGCGGTTCAGTTCGGCGTCGCGCACGAAGCCCACGACCTTGGTTTCCTGCAACGCAGCGAGCGGGAACACATGGTTGTAAAGCACGGCATCGGCTTGGCCTGCGGCACCGTCGGCGGTGTAGCGGCTGTACTTGCGCGTGCCGGCTGCCACCGTGATCGTCCACTCGTCACCGGCCGCTGCGGGGGTGCCGCCTGCGGTCAGCGTGAAGCTCACGCCCTTCTTGTTGAAGGCAACGCCCGTGGTGCCGGTGCCGATCGTCACGCCGTTCGGGTCTTCCACGTCGAACTTGGTCGGCGCGGTGAAGCGCAGCTTGTACGCGCCCGGGATGCCGGCAGCGCCGATGGCGATAGCGCCGAACGTCGGGTTGCCAGCGTTGCCAGCGGTGGCAGCAGCGGAGCCCGTCGAAGCAGCGTCGCCCGACTGGGTCAGGATCGTGCCCGACTCGAACACGGCGCCGTCATGGACGAGCACGATGTTGGCGCGAGCGCGTTGGCCGGCAGCTTCAGCCAGGATGACCGCCTTGATGCGCGGCGAAGAGATGAGCGAGGTCGCCATTTTCAGTTTCCTTTAACGAGTGGTTTTCGCCTTGCGGGCTTCACGAGCAGCCGCACGCGCGGCGAACACGTCAGACGAGGACTTGACGCCCTTGCCCGACGAATTTTGGGGCACCGGCTTGATCGTGCTGGTGTGCACGTCTTCTTCGGCCAGCGAGGTCAGGATCGCGGTGCGGCATTCCGCCACGCTCTTGCCCGAGCGCACCAGCGAAGCGATCTCGGCGGCCGGACGCTTGGCGAAGGTGGCAACTGCCACGATCTCGCCGACGTCCTTGACGCGCTTCGTACCGTCTTCGGTGGTCGCGCAGGACACGGCCAGGAAGTCGGCGTGATCCTTGAGACCGGCCTTGATCGCCATCTTGTGGACGGCAGAGGCCACGGTCTCTTCGCCTGCGTCGATGGCCGCTTGCGCAGCCGCACGCTCTGCCTCGACGCGAGCCGCCTCTGCTTCGTCAGCCTCTTGCTGAATCTGCTCGGGCGTCTTCGCCGGGGGCGGGTCGCCACCTTCATTCTTCGGCGCCGGCTTGCGGGCAGCGGCGTAGATCGCCTTGGCTGCCTCGGGGATGTCGGCGGCGTTGATGTCGAACGAGGCCTGTGCCTCGATTTCGTCGGTGACCTCGGTCGCGAAGCCGTGCTCCAGCGACTCTTCGGCGGTGAGCCAGGTATCCTTGCCGAGCATGGCCTTGAGGTCTTCGTCCTTCATGCCCGTGACCTTGGCATAGGTCTCGTGCAGGCCCACGCCGATCTTGTCGAGCAGGTCTGCGGTCTCGCGCATCTCGGCCGAGTTGCCGACAGCGACACCCCAGGGGTTGTGCACCATGACCATGGTGTTCTTCGGCATCGAGCGGGTCGAGCCGGCCATCATGATGAGCGAGGCGGCCGAAGCGGCGACGCCCATCACCTTGACGTTGATGGTCTTGCCCGAGGCCATGAGCATGTTGTAGATCGACAGGCCGGCGAACACGTCGCCCCCGTAGCTGTTGATCTCCAGTTCGATCGTGTCGGCGTCCTTCACCGAGTCCATGCCGGCGCGGAAGCCAGCAGCGGACACGCCCCAGGGGCCGATCTCGTCATAGATCGAGAGTTGAGCCACCTTGGGTTGGGTGGCCTTCATCTTGAATTTGAAAAACGGGCGCATGGGTGTCCTTGCTGGAATGGGCCGGATTGTGGCCCGTGGATGAGGAAATTGGACTGCGGCCCAATTTCAGGGGGTCACTGGTCGAGATTGACGCGCGGGTCGTCGAAGCCGGTGTGGCCGGTCGCGCCCTTCGCAAGTTTCTGCAGGCGCTCTTTGATCTCGTCGAACTGCACCTGCATTTGCTGCATCGCTGCGGTGAGGCGCGCGATCTCGCGTTGCTGGTAGTCATTCTCGGCCTTGAGGCGGGCGTTCTCGACGGCCACCTCGTTGTGCTTGTTCCAGGCGGTGCGCTCGGACTCGCGTGCGGCGTCGCGCTCCTTGAGCACGCCCTCGCGGTCGGCGATCATGTTGCGGAATAGCTCGCTCTCGGTGCGATCCTTGACGATCTCGTTGCCGTCGCGGCTCGCCTTGCGGCGGAAGTGGAGGATGGCGCTGACGACGAGCGCCAGCAGGCCGCTCACCCCCAAGGCCGATTCGCCTGTTGGCGAGACACCGGGAATGATGGAAGGCACTTGCGTCTCCGACTTGGTTGTTTCGTTCACAGGGTCACCACGTCTCGCCCGAGCCCCGTGCGATACAGAGACCAGGCACTCGCCACACACATCGTGAGGGCCAGCGAGGTGTTGATCCCCACGTTCCCTACCGACCACGATACCCCGACCGCCGAGATGAACCAGACGGAGAACCCGAGCATGTTGATCGCCAGCGCCCACCGGGGGCGGCTACGCGACCGCTCGAACACGCGCCAGTGGACGCCG
>JACCDU010615044.1_pt1 | contig 14329 bp, 15 predicted proteins | sample 7446081 | NCBI WGS metagenome assembly JACCDU01 (sample SAMN15323447, study PRJNA562643) | freshwater metagenome | isolation source: river surface water | place: USA:Blue River Watershed | collected 2017-08-17
AAGAGATATTGTACAAGTGACTACAAACATAAAAGAAAAGAGCATTTATCGTAAAAATCAAAAGGAAGTAGTGTATGTGATGGCCGATATGGCAGGTCAATTAGAGAGTCCATTTTATGCAATTTCAAAAATGTCTGATAGTTTAAGTAAAATTAAAATGCCTGCTGGATATACTTTGAATGAGGAGTATAGTAAACAACCTACTAAACTGGATGTGTATTCTTTAAAATGGGATGGTGAATGGCAAATTACGCTAGAAGTATTTAGAGATTTAGGTCTTGCCTTCTTAGTGGTGATTATAGTGATTTACATGCTTATTGTAGGGTGGTTTCAAAATTTCACTGTGCCTTTGATTATGTTAGCAGCCATTCCTTTATCATTAATCGGTATTCTATTAGGCCACTGGATGATGGGGGCATATTTCACTGCTACTTCTATGATTGGTTTCATTGCACTTGCAGGTGTAATGGTAAGGAATTCTATCTTATTAATTGACTTTATCAATATTAGATTAGATGAAGGTGCTCCTTTAAAAGAGGCAATTATTGAAGCGGGTGCTGTAAGGACAACGCCTATTTTATTAACAGCAGGCGCAGTGGCACTAGGAGCTGTGATCATCTTGTTTGACCCAGTATTCCAAGGCTTAGCGATTTCCCTAATGGGTGGAACAGTAACCTCTACATTTTTAACCTTGGTAGTAGTGCCTTTGTTGTATTTTAAAATGATGAGAAATAAAACCAAATAAAATATAGTACATATGAAATTATTAGTCATAGCAACCATAAAAGAGCAAACACCTGAATTGAGTAAGCTATTAAAAAAGGCAGGTTTGCCCGTCTTTAGTATTATAGATGCAGTAGGCGTGAAAAATTTGATCGATGAAAATTTAACCGATGACTGGTTTGGTAGAGGTGTAGGAGCATTTGAATCTTCATTTATCATTAGTTTTTTGCAAGATCAACTGGTTGACAAAACCTTGGCAGCGATTAACTTATTCAATATAGAAAATGCAAAAGACTTCCCAGTTCGTGCTTTTGTATTAGATGTTGAAAAAACATTAAATTAAAAATATAAATCTATGGACAAGTACATAAGAGCAATTGCAGGTATTTTTATTATAATAAGCGTTTTATTGGCTTATTTTATCAATATCAATTTTATTTGGTTCACCTTATTTGTAGGCGCTAATTTATTGCAGTCTTCTATCACAAAATGGTGCCTTATGGAAGATATTTTAAGGTTACTTGGTGTGGGTAAAAGAAAGTAATTGCTTATTTAATTCAACATAAGATGCTCAAAGTCATATTTTTTTGTATGTGCTTTGAGCATCTTATTTTGTTAGTTATCTTACCTTTGTGGGAACTTGAAAAATAGTATCGTCATATTGTTTCTTTCTGCTTTGATCTTACAGAGTTTCTCTAGGTCAATTTTATTAGCCGATTATATGGTTAATCTAGAGTCCTATAAGGCAAGTTGTATTAATAAGGCAAAGCCGAAATTAAATTGTAATGGCAAATGTCAGGTGTACAAAAAGATCAATAAACAAGAAAACAGTAGCAATGCTGAAACACAGGCTCCAAAATTTAATCTAACCGAACCTGTTTTATCTTCAAAATCATTTTTTCCTACTTATGTAGTAGCTAACTGTTATTTAAGTCAAAATTTTAAAATTCATTTTAAAATCAACTACAAGTCAAATTATTGTAGTTCAATTTTCCATCCTCCTAGTTTTTTATTCGTTTAATGCATTTATTGTCATAGTGTTACTTAGTTAAATTAGCTAGGTCACTAGTACTATTTGGCATACGCGCTATGCCTATGTAATCTATTTTATAAAATGGGATCATACCCAAACGAATATTAAAATCAACATGAAAAAAACAATTTTTATATTTTCTATTATAGCCACTACAGCCTTTTCTTGTAAAAAAGACGTCGCTGAACAGTATAATTCAAATGCTAATGCACCTTTGTCTATTGAATTTGACAATGTGGTTGGAGGTTCAAATTTGCAGTTGAATACAGGTACTTATTCAAATGCCAAAAACGAAACGTTTAATATCACCATGCTAAGGTATTTTATTAGCAATATCGTTTTAACAAAAATGGATGGCTCAAAATATACTGTGCCTCAGGATAGTAGTTACTTTTTGATTGATGAATCAAAGCCAGCAACTTTAAGTCCGAAAATCAATGTGCCAGAAGGTGAGTATTCTAAAATAGACTTTATTTTAGGGGTTGATAGTTTAAGAAATACTAAAGATTTAACACAAAGAACAGGCGTACTAGATCCAACAGGAAATGCAGCTGGCATGTATTGGAGTTGGAATAGTGGCTATATCTTTTTTAAGATGGAAGGCGCTTCATCTGCTTCAACTCAAGTAAATAAAATTTTTCAATATCATATAGGGTTATTTGGTGGTTATGCAACTGCCACTTTGAATAATTTAAAAAATATTTCAATCGATTTAAGTACAAGAGGTGTTGCAAAAGTTAAAACTGGCAAATCGCCCAATGTACATTTATTGGTGGATGTGTTGAAAATGTTCAATGGTACTACTAATGTAAGCATTGCTTCAAATTCGGTGGTTATGGCTTCTCCATATAGTGCTACTGTTGCCAATAACTATCAATATATGTTTCAACACGACCATACAGAAAATTAATGAAAAATAGAAAACTGATTAGTGTACTTTTTATAAGCTCAATTTTATTGGCCTGTACAAAAGAAGTGACTCAGCTGTTCGAAGGCTTTCAAAAGCCTTCGAACTTTCCTGATCCTGTATATAAATTTGAAAATAACCGTATTACCAAATCTGGTTTTGAGTTAGGGCGAAAATTATTTTTTGATCCAATTTTATCTGCAGATAATACGATTAGTTGTGGATCTTGTCATATCCCCACAAGTGCATTTACGCAACATGGGCATAGTGTGAGTCATGGCATCAATGATTTATTAGGAACACGCAACAGTCCTCCAATCATGAATTTAGCTTGGAGCAGTAGTTTTATGTGGGATGGAGGAATTGTTGATTTGGATTTACAACCTATAGCACCTATTACAAGTCATGTAGAAATGGGAGAAACCATGAACAATGCATTACTTAAGCTTCAAAAAAGTGCATCCTATAAAGCATATTTTAATGCTGCTTTCGGCTCTGAAGAGATTACGAACATCAAGATGCTTAAAGCTTTATCACAATATATGTTGATGTGTGTTAGTGCAGCATCAAAATATGATAGCGTGATGAGGAATCAACAAAAATTTACAACAATAGAAAGCCAAGGCTATATCATTTTTCAGAATAAATGTAATACTTGCCATAAAGAGCCATTATTTACCGACAATAGCTTTAGGAATAATGGTTTGCAGCCAAGTGAAATAAATGATCAAGGGAGGTCTATGATTACCCTTGCATCATCAGACAGGTATAAGTTCAAAGTGCCTAGTTTAAGAAACTTAGGTTTTACCGCACCTTACATGCATGATGGTCGGTTTTTAAACCTAGAGGCTGTTTTAGAACATTATAATAGTCAAGTGGCCCCAATGCCAAATCTTGACCCAATTTTAACGAATGGAACAACTAGAGGTATTCCACTAACAAAAGAAGAGCGTGTTCAACTTATTGCATTTTTAGCAACCTTGGATGACAGAAATTTCATTACCAATCCTTTAATAGCAGAACAATGATCAAATTAAAACCACTGAGTTTATTGGCTGCATTAATGATGATGGCTTCACCTATTTATGCTTGTGATATTTGTGGGTGCGGTAATAACGGAAATTATATTGGCATTCTACCAGAATTTCAAAAACATATATTTGGCTTCAGGTATCGGCAAAATGGCATCCGCTCTCATGTTGGTTATAACGGTGCTTCAACTTATTTAACCACAAAGGAAACTTATGCTTCTTATGAATTATGGGGTAGTGTTAAAGTGGCCAAAAAAATAAACCTATTATTTTCATTACCTTATAATACAAATACAGAGGTAAGATCAGACATAACGCAAGCCATTAATGGCTTAGGTGATCTTAATTTACTTGGATTTTATACATTAGTACAATCCAATCAACTTACGAAATCCAATCAAGTATTGATTCAAAGTTTTAGAATTGCAGCTGGTATTAAGCTACCAACTGGAAAATTTAATTTAAATAATGATTTACAACAGACACAATTATTTACTTTGGGTACAGGCACAACAGATTTTATGCTTGGAGGTGTTTATGAAGCAAGGCTTCAAAATACAGGTTTAAATATTTCTTCTAATGTAAAATTTAATACAGAAAATAGCAAGCAGTATCTATACGGTTATAAAGCTCAATCTAATTTTCAATTGTATCAAAAAATATTTTTTGCTGAAAAATTGAGTTTGGCGCCAAATATTGGATTGCAATATGAATATACACAGAAAGATAAGTTTCAAAAACAAATTGTAGATATTTCAGGCGGCTACATACTTAATAGTATTTTTGGCGTAGAATTTCAAGCTAATAAATATTTTCTAGGTATGAATGTTCAATTGCCCATTCGACAAAATATTGGTAACGGTCAAATACTATCAAATAATAGATGGATGCTGCATTTATCGCATGCGTTTTAAATTATCAACCTCTGTTTCATTTTAAACGATTGTCCAGCTTCCTTCCTCTACCTCTGCTTCCAATTCTCCAGCATCCCATCCGCAATAGCCAATAAAAAGTTGAATCTCTTGTTGATTGACATCTTTCGTATTAATGGCTTCAATGACTTGTTCCATATTGCCACCAATATAAAGTTCATTGGGTATAGCTTTGCCTCCATCAATAAGATCGGGTCGTTTGTGCAATACAAAGAGATGGTCTCTATCAACTGGGCCGCCATCCATCAGTGGGAATGGTTTAACGTGGTTGAATTCAATTAAATCACTTAACGATTTTTCAAAAGGCCTATTCATAACAAATCCGGTACTACCTGCTTCGTTGTGTTCGAAGATTAAGATGGTGGTTTGCTCAAAAAAACTTTCATTTAACGCGGCAGTGCTATTGATATAAATTCCGGCTTTAAGATCATTCATGCGTATGCAAATTATTATACTATTAATTGTCCGACTAATGTAGACAAAAAACTGGAGTATTCATCTCCCTTGTAATCCGTATTTTTGCGGAACATTATTCTACTAAACTTGTAAATCTAGTTTATTTAAACATCCCATTATACTTAATAAAATGATAAAAGAATTATTAAAAACGGCTTTGGGTAGATTAAGAATTGTCGCATTTCTTGAAGGTTGCTCCTATTTACTATTAGGCATTACGATGATTTTAAAATACAAATTTTCTATGCCACAGCCCAATTATGTTGTTGGTTTGGCGCATGGAGTTCTTTTTGTGCTTTATGTCATTTTGCTGCTTCAAGTAGCATTTTCACACCGTTGGAATCTACTTAAATTGTTTTTTGGATTTGTAGCTTCACTTGTTCCGTTTGGAACCTTTTATGCAGACAAAAAACTTTTTAGATAATTAAAACGATTCTTTCTGCACTAATTTCTGTTTTAACAATTCCAAGTGATGTGTTGTGTGCAATGCAGTGAATAGTGTCAATTCTCTTAAACTTACTTTTCCTAAAATTGGGTGAGGTAACCTATAAGTATCTAATTCAAAATCTGAGTGTGCTTCAATTTTTTTAATAAATGCCTGATTCAAAGAGGTATGCTTTGAAACTAAACTGTCTTTGTCATTAAATGAAACTGGTTTTGGTATATAGATAGTTGGTGATTTTGCGCCTCCATCCAACGATTTTTTATATAAGGTTTGAAGTTCATCAAAGCTCCTTGCTTCTTTTTTATTGGCACCATATAATAGGCGCAATAAAAATTTAGGCAGGGTAAAGCCAATATTGACGATTCCTAATACTTTTATAAGGTGCACTAAATCTTGTCCTGCAGACCATTTACTGTTATAATTCGCTTCAAAATTTTCTTCATTTAGGCTGTTTATCAACTCATTAAATTGATCTACACCATCTGTGAGGGTTTTGATTATGATTGCTTTATTATTCATCATTTTATTAAAACTTTGTTGTTAATAGTTCCTGTTTTTCTTACATTTAAGGATATGAAAGTAAATCAATCCCTTCATTTTAGTTCTGCTAGTCGTAAAACTAAAATTTTTATCTTAATCTGTTTATTAAGTGTACAAAATTTATTTGCACAAACAGTTATTGAAAAAATCATTCAAGAAGAAAACAATCATTCGCAACTTCAAACATTGGCGCATGAATTATTAGATGGCATTGGGCCAAGATTGGTTGGAACGCCACAAATGAAAAAAGCAAATGAATGGGCAGTCGATAAATATACAAATTGGGGTATTGCAGCACGTAACGAAAAGTGGGGTGACTGGAAAGGTTGGGAAAGAGGTATCACGCATATAGACATGTTGTCTCCAAGAGTCAAAAGTTTAGAAGGCACGCAGTTGTCTTGGAGTCCTTCTACAAAAGGGAAAAGTGTAAAAGCAGAAATTGTAATCATTCCTAATGTAGCAGACTCAATTACTTTTGCTAGTTGGTTACCTTCTGTAAAAGGCAAGTTTGTAATGATTTCTATGAATCAGCCAACTGGAAGACCAGATGATAACTGGCAACAATTTGCTACAAAGGCCTCTTTTGACCAACTTAAAAAAGAACGCACAGAGCAGACCGATGCTTGGCGTAAACGCATTTCTAAAACAGGTTTTTCAACTAGAATGCTTCCAATTATACTAGAGAAAGCAGGAGCTGTAGGCATTTTAACGAATAACTGGTCAAGTGGATTTGGCGTAGATAAAATTTTCAACGCCTATACGTCTAAAATCCCAACTGTTGATATTGCTTTAGAAGATTATGGCACATTGTATCGTTTAGTTGAATCTGGAGATAACCCGATTATAAGTATTCAAACAGATTCAAAAGATTTAGGTGTGGTGCCTTCTTTCAATACGATCGCAGAAATTAAAGGGACAGAAAAGCCAGAGGAATATGTGATGTTGTCTGCCCATTTTGATTCTTGGGATGGTGGACAAGGTGCAACCGATAATGGCACGGGTACTTTAACAATGATGGAAGCAATGCGTCTTTTGAAAATGTTTTACCCTAATCCTAAACGTACAATACTAGTAGGACATTGGGGTAGTGAGGAACAAGGTTTAAATGGTTCTAGGGCATTTGTAGAAGACCATCCTGAAGTGGTTGGTAAATTACAAGCTTTGTTCAATCAAGATAATGGAACAGGTAGGATTGTCAATATTTCTGGACAAGGATTCCAACAGGCTGGTGATTTCATTACTCGTTGGTTAGCTGCAGCACCAAACAATATCAAAGATTCAATCAAGACTACATTCCCTGGAACACCAGGTGGTGGCGGAAGTGATCACGCATCCTTTATTGGTGTCGGTGCCCCAGGTTTTTCTTTAGGTGCTTTAAACTGGTCTTATTTCAACTACACTTGGCATACAAATAGAGATACCTATGATAAAATCATTTTTGATGACGTTAAGAATAATGTAATTCTAACTGCAATCTTGGTGTATATGGCATGCGAAGACAATGAAACATTCCCAAGAGATAAAGCTTTAATGAATAATGGTCAAGCTATAAAATGGCCAACTCAAGTAAAAGCAATTCGTATGGGCCCAGTAGCACCTACAAATTAAAATGAGTCGATTAAAAATTTTAGTATTTGTTTTTTTATTTGCAATTAGTGCTGGTCATTTATTTGCACAAAATACGAATACCCGATTAGTGCTTTTAGGTACAGGTACGCCTTTTGCAGATCCTAAAAAATCTGGCCCCTCATTGGCTATTATAGTTAACAACACCTCCTATATTGTTGACTGTGGACCTGGTGTAGTAAGAAGAGCGGCACAAGCTAGGGAATTGGGCTTCCCATCCCTTGAGGCTGCACAATTGAAGACCTTGTTTATTACGCATTTACATTCGGATCATACAATTGGTCTTGCTGACATTATTTTATCACCCGCAGTGTTGGATCGAAATGTACCTATTTCAATTTATGGCCCTGTTGGTATAAAAAAGATGACCCAAAATATTATGCAGGCTTATAAAGAAGATATAGACCTTAGAATAAATGGTTTGGAGAAAGGAGATTCAATTGCCTACCGTGTGGTTTCTAATGAGATTAAAGAAGGCCTAATTTACAAAGACTCAAATTTATCTGTTGTCGCTTTTAAAGTAAGTCATGGCAATTGGTCAAATGCTTTTGGTTATGTTTTTCAGACCAAGGATAAGAAAATTGTTATTTCGGGAGACTGTACTTACAGTGAAAATCTAATCAAATACGCCAAGGACTGTGATATTCTTGTCCATGAAGTATATTCAGATGCAGGTTTGAAAAAAAGAACGCAAAGGTGGCAGGATTATCATTCAACTTTTCATACTTCCACTTATCAATTAGCAGAGATCGCGAATCAAGTGAAGCCTAAGTTATTGGTATTGACCCATCAACTTACTTTCGGAAGTAGTTTACTGAGTTTGTTAGACGAGATTAAGTCAAAATATACAGGACCTGTAGTGAATGGCTCAGACTTAGATATTTACTAAGTGCTAGACCTCTTGCTTTGTATATTTTAAAACAAAAAACAATGAAAAAATATTTTGCACTATTTATAGCTATCATCCTTTCTGAAGCTACTTTTTCACAACAGAAAAATGTTGATTTAATTATAAATCATATCAATATTGTAGATGTTGTTCAAAATAAAATTATACAAAATCAATCTATCGTAGTAATTAAAGACAGGATAACTGCAATAGGGGCTGCCGAAGCAATTAAAAGAAAATACAAATCAACCTTAATCATAAACGGAACGGGAAAGTTTATCATGCCCTCTTTATGGGATATGCATGTTCATTTCGGAGGCGATACTTTAATTGGAGAAAATAAATTATTGCTACCGCTTTACACCGCAATGGGTATAAGCCATGTAAGGGACTGCGCAGGGGATATAAGTGATTCAGTGATTGCTTGGAAAAATGCTATTGCAGCAAACAAATTAGAAGGGCCTAGTATTTTTACCTCAGGTCCAAAATTAGAGGGTATTAAATCAATCTGGCCAGGTGATTTAGAAATAGGGAACGAGCAAGAATTAAATAAAGCTTTAGACTCGCTTGTAAAGTTAAAAGTTGATTTTGTAAAAATTACTGATAATACGTTAGAACCCAATTTATTTTTAAAGAGTATTGTAGCCGCAAGAAAAAGAGGCTGGAAAGTGACTGGACATATCCCTGCAACTATGACCGTTGCCACTTATGCCAATGCAGGCTTATCTGCGATAGAACATATTGGCTATTTACAAAGAGCTGCTTCTGATAAAGAAGATAGTATCACACAGTTAAGGGCTTCTGGAAAAATTACGAATAAGGAAGCTGCTGTACTTTATTTAAATACATTTAATAAAGAGATAGCAGTACAAAAGTTTAAACAACTAGCTGCAAATGGAACAGCTGTTGTACCAACAATCAATGGAAGTTTTAAGACAACTTATTTAGATCAATACGATTTTACAAAAGATGAATATTTAAAATACCTTGGACCTGCATTCAAGCGAACTTATGGATGGCGCGTGAATAGAGCAGCTGGAGACAATGCAGAAGCAATACAATTTCGCCATGCTAATTTTGAAGCTGCTGCAAATTTACTTCCTATTTTATATAAATCTGGCGTAACCATCTTGGCAGGGACAGATGCAGGCTTCTTAAATTCCTATAATTACCCTGGCTTAGGAATGCACGAAGAATTGGCGATCATGGTGAAATATGGATTAACACCACAAGAAGCGATTCTTTGTTCGATCGTTAATGGTCCTGCATTTTTCGGTTTACAAAATGATTATGGATCCGTAGCAATTAATAAGAAAGCTGATTTATTGATATTAAATGCCAATCCGCTTGAAAAAATTGAAAATACGCAACGAATATTTGGGTTCATTAGAAAAGGAAAATACCTTGATAGGCAAAAGTTAAATCTCTTATTAGAACAGGTCAAAAATACTGTTAGTGATTTAAAATAGAATTCAAAGGTCAAATAACCTTCACTTAGTTTTGCTACAAAGTTTCTGAGATTAAATGCAAATTCCTTAGCTTATTTAAAATTGGCACTTTCATAGGCTTAAACCTAATCTATGCCTATATTTGTAATTGAAAAAACACAGCTATGTTAGATGCAATTGTTCCATTGATTTCTTTAATCTCATTAGAAGTCATATTAGGTATCGATAATGTAATTTTCATTTCAATTTTATCAGATAAACTTCCAGATAGTCAAAGGAATAAATTAAGGTACTGGGGGCTTGGTCTGGCAATGGTGATGCGTTTGATTTTATTAACATTAATTTCTTGGGTTTTAAAACTTGATCAAAATTTATTTACAATAGCAGGTGTTGCATTTTCAGGTAAAGGCATAATACTAATTGCTGGCGGACTTTTCTTAATCTATAAGAGTACGGTTGAAATTTATCATAAATCAGAATTGAAAAACGAAAGCGGAATGCCTAAGGTTCCAAAAGCAAGTAGTTTCAATAGATTATTGATGGAGATTATAGTCTTAGATTTAGTTTTCTCAATAGATTCAATCATAACAGCTATTGGCATGGCGCAGGAATTATGGGTAATGTATACTTCGGTGGTTGTTTCTGTTGTTATGATGATTTTTGCTTCACAGCCTATTAGTAATTTTATCAAAAAACATCCATCATTTAAAATCTTGGCTTTAACATTTTTAATGATGATTGGTATAACCTTAATTGCAGAAGGGTTTCATTTAGCAATACCTAAAGGATATATTTATTTTGCGATGGCTTTTGCATTTGTAGTGGACATTATTCAAATGAAGACAGTAAAATAAACGAATGGAGTCACCTGTATTCTTAATTACGCCACCATTTACCCAGCTGAATACCCCCTATCCAGCAACCGCATATCTTAAAGGATTCTTGAATACAAAAGGGATACCAAGTGTGCAAGCAGATTTAGGGATAGAAGTAACTTTGGCTGTCTTTAGCAGAGCTGGGTTAACCAATTTATTTGATAAGATTGAGACTCAGGCACCTGAATTGAATGCAAATGCCCAAAGAATAATGGCATTAAAAAATAACTACGTCAATACGATTGATCAAGTTATTTTATTTCTACAAGGGAAGTTGGATACTATTGCACACTTAATTTGCACCAGAAATTTTTTACCAGAAGCAAGTGCTTTTGAACAGATGGATGGTTTGCATTGGGCTTTTGGGGCAATGGGGAAGCAGGATAAAGCCAAGCATATTGCCACTATGTATTTAGAGGATCTTGGTAATTTAATTAAAGACACAATTGATCCTCATTTTGGGTTTAGTCGCTATGCGGAAAGCTTAGGTAGATCGGCGAATACTTTTGATGAATTATATGCAGTTTTAAATGCACCAGTAACTTATTTGGACAGTGTTTTGTTAGACATCTTTGAAAAACATATTCAAAGCGTAGAGCCAAAATTAGTTTGTATCTCAGTTCCTTTTCCGGGCAACTTGTATACCTCCTTAAGATGCGGACAATGGATCAAACAAAATCATCCTTCAATTAAAGTGGCGATGGGCGGCGGATTTGCAAATACAGAATTGCGCTCTTTGTCGGATCCTAGGGTATTTGAATTTTATGACTTTATTACTTTAGATGATGGGGAAGCGCCAATAGAAATATTGATTGATCATATTGATGGCAAAAAGGAAGTACATGATTTAAAACGATGCTTCACTTTATTAAATGGGGTGGTTACTTATATTAACGAATCTATTTACCCTGACTACAAACAGCATCAATTGGGCACACCCGATTACGATGGTTTATTATTAGATCAATACATTTCTGTTATTGAGATAGTGAATCCAATGCATAGTTTATGGAGTGATGGAAGATGGAATAAATTAACCATGGCGCATGGTTGTTATTGGGGAAAATGCACTTTTTGTGACATCTCATTAGATTATATTAAAACTTATGAGCCGGCTACTGCAAGTTTGTTAGCAGACAGAATGGAAACAATGATTGCCCAGACCGGTCAAAATGGGTTTCACTTTGTAGATGAAGCAGCTCCGCCAGCATTGATGAAAGCTTTAGCGATTGAAATCATTCGTAGAAAGTTAGTGGTGAGTTGGTGGGCGAATGTTCGTTTTGAGAAAAGTTTTACTGCCGACTTATGTCTTTTATTAAAAGCATCAGGATGTATTGCAGTGAGTGGTGGTTTAGAAGTAGCATCTGATAGATTATTAGACTTAATACAAAAAGGAATCACCGTTGCGCAGGTGGCAAAAGTGAGTCAGCATTTTAATGATGCAGGCATTATGGTGCATGCTTATTTGATGTATGGTTTCCCAACGCAGACGGTGCAAGAAACAGTTGATTCCTTAGAGATGGTTCGTCAATTATTTGAGACAGGTGTGCTTAAATCTGCTTTCTGGCATTTGTTTACCATGACAGCGCATAGTCCTGTTGGATTAGCACCAGATAAGTATAAGGTTAAAAAAGTGTCAGAAGCAGTTGGCAGTTTTGCAAACAATGATATTGCGCATACAGATCCTACAGGCGCGAATCATGAGATTTTTGGATATGGGTTAAAAAAGGCATTGTTAAATTACATGCATGGGGCATGTTTTGATTATCCATTGCAGAAATGGTTTGAGTTCAAAATCCCTAAAACAACAGTCGCACCAAATTATATTCAAACACAAATTGATGCAGTTGAAATTGGGGCAACCAATTACAAAGCAATTTGGATTGGATTAGATCCAGTTTCTACTTTAGTACAACGTTCAAAGAAAGGAAGCAAGTGGGAGGAGATGAACCTGAAGTTTGAAACAAATAAAAATACCATCTCAATAAATATAGAACCAGAAAAAGGAACTTGGTTAACGCAATTATTGCCAAAATTAAATGCAAGCATTTCAAATGGGATGACCTTGGCGGATATCAAAGCAGATTATGCTATTGCTGGTTTAGATGGTTTTGATTTATTTTGGGATAATAAACCTGTGAGTGCATTGCACAAGGCTGGGTTGTTAAGAATCTAATCGCTTTAAATAAAAATAACCAGATGCACGTAGAATGGGTGAGAGATTTTTGTTTGACTTTTGATGCGGTGGAAGAATGCCAACCGTTTGGCCCTGCACACCTAGTATATAAGATTAAAGGCAAAATGTTTCTATTACTATCTTTAGATGAACAACCCCCAAGAGTCAATGTGAAGACTGATCCAGACAGATCAGTTGAATTAAGAGAAGCTTATCCGGACAATATCTTACCTGGGTATCACATGAATAAAAAACATTGGAATACGCTTGTGTTGAATGCAAGACTTAATCCAACACTTGTTCAAGATTTAATTAGGGAGTCTTATGCCCTTGTAAAGAAATAGATGATTATCTAATCTTTTTCGAACTTTGATGTAGATTAAATTTTTAGCCCTATTTTTGAATCAAATACGCACATTATGGGATTTGCAATCAATAAAAAAATAGCTGACAAGAAAACAGCATCTAACGCTAAAACGAATGTTCAAGCGGGAGGAAGTTCTAAGTTTATCGCAAAAGCGAACACTAAGTCCTCTGGAGCGAGTAAAAAACCAATTAAAACAGGTGGTTCTAGAGGTAGTTGATCCACGGAACTAGTTGATTTTTAATATATTACAAGGAAGGCATTAAATGTCTTCCTTTTTTTGTGCCCAACCCGTTTTTCCCGGTAATTTTTCGCAAACTCACAAGGCAAATAACATGATTAATATCATATATTCTTAAAAATTTATATAAGTTATACTTTTATATGTAATTAGTCATAAAATATTTAACAAAATTGGTCTTTAAAAGCATGATTTGGCTTAAATTCACAATTCATTAACAAATCCCTAGGACTCTTTCTAGGGGTATGTATTCTAAAATTTAATCACATGAAGAAAAATTTGTACATGATGCTGGCTATGTTCTTTTCTTTGAACATTGCACTAGCTCAAACTACAACTGTAAACGGTAAGATTACGGATGCAAAAGGTGCTCCGGTTGAAGCCGCTACAGTTAGAGAAAAAGGCACAAGCAATGCTACTAAAGCAGATGCGAATGGCGCTTTTTCTATTACGGTTAAACAAAACGCTGTATTGCAGGTTTCTGCAACAGGTTTTGCTAACTTAGAAGTATCTGCAGCGAATGCGAGCAGAATTACACTTAAAGAAACAGTAGATAATTTAACAGAAGTTAACGTTACTGCCTTGGGTGTTAAAAGAGAGAAAAAAGCCCTTGGATATGCTGTTCAAGAGGTGAAAGGTGAAA
>JACCDU010833787.1_pt1 | contig 14319 bp, 20 predicted proteins | sample 7446081 | NCBI WGS metagenome assembly JACCDU01 (sample SAMN15323447, study PRJNA562643) | freshwater metagenome | isolation source: river surface water | place: USA:Blue River Watershed | collected 2017-08-17
ATCACTTCAATATCAGGTAGAAGTATTTGCATACGCTCGGCTACAGCACCACCAACACCCTGGGAGTCAATACCAATTCTGAGAGGGTCGTAGTTTCGTAGGAAGTCAATAATCTGGAAGTACTGCTGTTCCCATTCCTCGTTGTTGATTTCTAACCAGTTGAGGACACGGTGCTCATGGAACCCAAATGGATCTGGATGATCCCAGTCCACCCAACAGACTGTCACTACGGTGGAGTCATTAGAGCGGGCGACGTCAATACCGACTACAACAGGGGTACGCCACCATTGCTTCACAAGGGCCATAGAGGGGTCGTAGAGCCTCTCTAAGCGCTCCTCGGTAACAAACATACCTTTGTCCAGTACCCAATGGTTTTCGTACGACATTCTGAATTCATCAGAGTCTTCACCAATGCGTAGTTTCTCTTTAGCGATGAACTTGGCATAGTTCGGGTTGTACTTAGCGGCGATCTTCCAGTCGTACTCAAAATGGCATGGGCGGAACTTACGACCACCGTTAACTGTGCGTCGTTTGTTGTACTGAATCATCTTGTAGAAGTACGACTTGTTGCGAGTTGCTGTTCCTGTCAAGCAAATGCTTCCGTTGTTAAACGCCAACATCGGTTTGATGGATTTAGCAATCATGTACTCGTCGGCTTCTTGAGCCTCGTCAATAAGTACGAAATGGTAAGTTTTTGATTCAATCTTTGCTTTTGGGTTACAAGTCTGCATACGGCAGAGTGAACCCGAGTGCTTCAAAGTAATGATGCGTCCCTTACCACGAGCACCACCTGATGTTGCTTTGTCACCAATTTCAGGATCAAGCAAGAAATCAACAGCGTGGTCACTTGTTAGTTTGCTAACGATACGACTGAACACCGTGTCTGCTTGGTCTTCTACTGGTGCAAACACGCCACACCAAAAGCCTTTTTCAAACTTTTCTAACCATGTTGGATATATCTTTGCCAACTTCGGCAATATAACCATGAGTGATGCCATGACGTTAGAGAGCACCTCAGATTTACCTGACTGACGTGTAGCCACTACCGTCATCTCTTCACCGTCACCAAGGATGACAGATTCAATCAAACGATAAGCAATGGGGATCTGGTATGGAAACAACTCCACGTCGCAGAACTCTTCGGTAAACACAATTATGCGTTTAACTAATTCGTCTACGAACTCGGCGGACGTCTCGTCCAGTTCCTCGGCTATATCCTCGGTTAAGAGGTTTTCATCTAATTCGTCGTCTGTGAGCACAGACCAATCATAGACTAATTAGTAGTCGCTGTGGTCAAACTTCAGTTGGAGTTGGTTGTCGTTGTGTGCAAACTCACGGGATGGGCGCAACTCTGAGATCAATGCGGCGGCATCTTCAATGATCATGATCAAGGTTTTGATGTCCACAAGGGTGCCCTCTTCTACATCCACATTTGGAGCAGGGGTGAATACTTTAGGAGAATACCCTTCGGTTACTAGAAAGAGGTCATGAACTGCATTAGTTAGGCGACGCTTGTCGCTGTTTTCAAGGTTGGTGATTAGTGCTTTTGATGTTGTGTTGTTTGACATAAAAATGATGGTATCAGCACTAACGTTGATCGTCAACTCTTTGTTGTAACTCTGCCCAAATAGCAACCAGCGCATCTAATGACTCGGTTACTTCAGACTCAGGAGCGCCATGATAACGCCACTGATCAAACTGGGCACCAAGGCTCATGATGGATGTATCAAACCATTGAAGCAAAGAAGGACGGTCAAGGTTCTTGATCCGTTTTGGAATGTTTATTTCTTCCTTCTTTTCATCCTTTTTAAAGAATGCCATCACCACAATCCAATCTCACTAGCAGGAGTGTCCATTTCACGACCACCGATAGCACTCAAGATACCAACAGTTTCATTAGAAACCTTTATCTTTTTACACAGTCCAACCTGAAGAGTATGTTTGTTGGTGCGTATCTGAATACCTTTACCGTGTCTCCACGGTGCATCAGTTTCATGCATAAAACCTGTGCAAACAATAGGCGTTCTTAAATCTACAAAGTCCCTAGTAATCCAGTAAACAAAGAAAAGGCTATGAACTACGTTATGTCTAAATTTGAGACTGAACGAAAAACGTGCTCTCTTCATCGCCTGATGCCCTACTGTTTGGAAAGTTATTGAGTACCGAGTTAATATAGCGCCCTTTTGATTGAGCAGACGCAAACGATTGATAAATATGTTCTGGAACGTTCAAGTACTTCCATGGAGTTCCGTACTTAATAAAGCGAACAAAAAGTGTGCCGTTGTAACCAACAGCGCCAGGTGCGCCTTCCGCAGCAACATATCTGAAGGCTTCTACACGGCTACTTTCATCTGGTGGGTGGTAATAGGTAGTATTTGGATCCCATGGAATTGGGATCATGTCTGTTGATGTAAACCTATTTTCGTTCGCACGGTTACGTGCACGCTCTTCTTCAATAGCGTATTGACCCGTGTAGTAGTTCAGTCCTTCAGCAAAACGGTCACGTGCTGATTTACTTAGTCCTGGTTTAGGTCGTGGTGCCATACGGCTTTATATTACGCCTTTGGAGGTAGTGTTGCCTCGTAGTCAAGGACTGCCTGTGGCATTACCTTGCCTTCGGTAAAACGAATGTGCCAACTTTCAGCACCTGGCATGTCCACTACTTCATGGCTAAAACCAAATCTCTGTTCATTAGCCAAGAGCCAGTCCATGATTTTCTTGTTGCCCGTGTTAGCAATGTCAATTGCGATACCGAGCATGTGACGTGAGCAGGTCTTAGCGTCATCATTAGGAGCCGCTAGAGGAGCATTGCCCTTCTTTAGGTACCACTTCACACCATTCCAAGTGCGTGTTGAAGCGCCTTCAATAGGCTCTTTCTGGTAACGGGTAAGAAATCCTTTGGTCTGGGTCTCAATACTGCGGAATGTGTCCCCTGCGGAAGTCGGAGCCAACTTAACTCCTTCTGCTGCGGCTGCTGCTTTCATTGCTTCAAAAGCACGAGCAGCGCAATGGTGCATCTGACCACCAACCGACAACTTGCGAAGCATTGCAGGAGTGATCTGAGAAGGCTTCTTGCCTTCAAGATGTTCACAGAACTTGATAGGGACTACGGGCCAAGGCATTTTTGTCATGGCACTAGTTTACTTCAAAAGCCACCACAGGATTCCAGAGGACCAGATTGGTATTTGGGGTACAAAGTTCAATAGTACTGGTCCAGCCTTTTTCTTAATACCCACATAAACCCATAGTGACGCCCCAGTGAGGTGAAACATTGGTCCGATTGGGTATAGGTCAAAAGCGTGGCAGATAACAGCCACAAACACCAATGACGGGGCTAACCATTCAATAAATCTAAACGTTTTGCTATTCATATAGTTCCTTAAAAGATCCTGCGTGGTCTATTAATTTAGTGGATTGTCTCTGTGCTTGGAATACCATTTGCCACTCTTCAGTGGGTTGCTTGGAATTATAGGCGTCAATCTGGGTTACGACACTATCGTAGTTAAGGACCCCTTGACCTTGAGCAACGTGCCAAAAGTGGTTAACGCCAAACAACTCAAACCCTGTTGTAGGTACGTCATGGTATTCAGGGGCACGCTCAGACCAGATATCTAACAAGTGTGTCAGCAGGTCTGGGCGTTTTAGAGACTGGCAGTCTTTCCACATCTTGGTATCTGTTCTGTCTGAGATGTAGTGGAGAGCAACCATTGATGACAGGTTTTCCATCACAGAGTCCATGATGCGGTTGTACTCATTAACTGTCTTTTTACTATTTACCGTGAAAGTAGGAAGGTAGGAAGAAAGCAATCTGACCTGTTGAATAGTAGATCCAATTGAGGTGGCTTCCAATGGTTCTACAAAAGAAGATGCTAGACCTATAAGGACGCAGTTCTTTTGCCAACCTTTTTTGTAGTACCCCGCTTCAAAACGGAATGACTTGACTGGCTCTATTTCAAAACCATGTACAGCGGATGCTTCACGCAAGGCTTCTTCGTCCGTGCAGTGTTGTGAGGAGTATACGTACCCGTTACCACGTCGTTCTTGTGTTGGGATTTCCCACATCCAACCATTATCTAATGCCCGTGCTCGTGTATACGGGCGGATCTCACCTGACGGATCTGCTTTCGTAGGGAATGCAAAAGCACTGTCACACGGAAGGTAGTCGGAGAAACTTACAAAAGAGTCGTCTGGAAGATACTTTGCTAGGAGTCTCTTAAAACCACTGGCATCAATGAAGAAGTCACCTTCTATTTCTTGCCCATCAGCAAGCACTAACGTCGTAAAAAACCCAGTTGCTAGGTCTGTTTTTACGTACTTTACTTCACCTTCAATCATTGTTACGTTACGTCGGTTGCACAACTTGGTCAAATAGTCGTTTAATTTAACGGTGTCAAAGTGGTACTGATTGGTGTTTAGGTGAGGCATGTCAGACCATTCCAACTTATTCTCACGAAGACCACGTGATGAAAAACAATCGGTCAAAAGGTCGCCGCTGGCTAGTGCATATGCGTAACTAGCGATAAATGATCCTTTAACAAGACGACCACGATCAGATACGCTGTGGAAGTAGTCAGGGGTGTGTGTTGTCCAGTTCTCAAACCTAATGCCATATTTATGAGTGGCTTTAGTTTCAGCCATCATCTCCATCACTGGTATTTCACATGTTGTTTGGAACTCTTTCCAATGTTCTGTAGAACCTTCACCAACACCTACGATGCCAATAGCCGATGATGAGACTACTTTGATGTCCCATAGTGGAAACATCTGACGTAAGTAAATAGCGGAAACTAATCCAGCGGTACCTGATCCAACAATAACTATTCGTTTCATTTTCTAAATCCTGTGAAATTGTAGTTAACAAGTGTTCGTGTTTGATGGTCTTTTGGGAGCATCCCACTATGGTAGATATTAGCGTTAAAGATAACCCCAGTATTCTTCACTGGTTCCACTTTTTTAATAACTTTTAATGTCCTACGAGGGGTTTGGTCTTCTGAGTACTCTTCACGCATGAAGTCGTAAAAGTATGTAGGACCATCTGAGTCTTCAATATAAAAAATGGCGCTCCACATATTAAAGTTTTCATTATCATCAATGTGAGGAAACCCAGGGTGGGATGATCCAGTACGCACAGTCATATTGATACGTGCTCTAAGTAATGATTGGAATTGAAAGTCAAGTTTGTCAATCATCACCAACAGTGGTGCAACAAAGGTTCCCCAATGTTTGTCAGGATCTGGTTTTGCTTTGTAGTCATATAAATCATGAATAAAACCAAACGCATTTAGATAGTCATGCTTTACATCAGTATGAGTGTTATCTAAAAACGCCCAATCAATTGTTCTTGATTTTGCTGTATCAACCAGCATCTTTAAGTGTGTTGGTGTTAACACGTCTTCAATTTGGAATATTTGGTTTAGGATGTCCTCGTTGTTCACATCATCCAGGATAGTCTGGATTAAACCCAAATCCTGGCGCTGGCGCCCATTCTTCTTTTTCTTCGTCCCATACAAGCGATTCCTGACGTGGAACCCATTGCAGTAGATCTTCGTTCCAATCTGAGTACATACCTACAACACCTTCAGGTTTAGGTACTGGTGGTATCCAATCAGATGAGTCGTCATCCATAGTCCATGATGGGTAAGGTTGTGGTTTATAAAAGAACCCATGGTCATACCGACCATTCATGTATGCAGGTTCTGCGTATGTATAAATAACATACTGTTCTGGGTTTGGTTGAGATTGGACCCATTCTTCGTCGGCAACAACTAAATTGATTACTGTGCCATTTACAACGTGTGCATAATTATTACTCATGCGGCAATCCTAAATACTACGATTCCTTGCGTTCCTGCGGCTCCTGACGATGGATGGTGACCGTTTGTACCAGATCCACCACCACCACAACCATACACAGATGATTGTGTAGATACATAACCACCTGGGAAGCAACCCAAACCACCACCGTTTTGTCCAGCGGTTCCACCGTGGTTAGCGTTTGCACCACCACGTCCACCACCAGCAAGTTCGGTCATTCCTGAGAACACACTTAATTGCGCAGTAGCGGCATCAATAGTCCATCCAGCAGAATATGACGCACCACTCACATTAGCAGTAGCACCATAACCACCACCAGGAACACCTGAAGTTACACCGACGGTCGCACCGTTTCGTCCTTGAGGGGGTGTTCCATAACCAAAAGCACCACCAGATCCGTTGACATTTAAAACACCACCAGAGTTACCATGACCACCACCAAGTGCAGTAAGAGACACGCCACCACCAGAAACAATAGTATTACCACCATTACCGCTGTTGCTGTCAGATGCTGGCCCACCACCGCCGATAGTTACTGAAACGTTTCCAGATACTGAAACTTGTTGGTAGAGAATAACGCCACCACCACCACCACCATAACCGCTAGTAGAAGCCATACCTCCACCACCGCCACCAATTGCGAGGACGTTCATATCACCTGATCCCGTGACAGTCAGAGTTCCATTAGACGTGAACACATGATATTTAAAACCACCAATAGTTTGGGTACTGTTACCGCCAGAGATAGATAAACTACCGCCTTGCCAAAGTGAATGAACTTGCCCAGTTCCAGACCTGTTAGAGCGTGGGGCAAGAGAAGCCGCTAAAGACTTACCACCTGTTGTATACCTGATAAAAGAAGACATAGAGCCTTACGCTGTAATACGGTTTACATACCCATGAACAACAATTACGTTAGTTGTACCCGCAAATGCTCTAACTACTCTAGCGGTAGAGTTACCCTGTAGTAGTAGACCAGGAACAATTAAATACAAACCGTTTTCGGCTTTTACTGTGTATTCAATATGCCCATCAGGTGCTGTTGTTTCGCCCCATTCAATAGTCAACTTCACATCAGATGCAGAAGTATTAACTGCGTAAAGCCAAATTTCATCAATAGTTGTAGCCGTTGATGAAGCCGTGTGAATGGCTGTACCAGCGGTTGCAGTTGCAGCGACTTTGATACCAAGACCTGTTCCTGTTGAACCTGCTGGTTGTAGCGCTAATTTAGTGAATGTTGCCATTGTTTCTCCTAACTAAAAACTTGTGAACTAATTACAGCCTGGTCTGTATCGTACACGGCGTTGGTGCCGTTAGTTCCATTTGTACCGTTGGCTCCAGCAATACCGCCATAGGACAGACTAGTCCATGTAGTAACCCCGTCACCAATCTTAAACTTGTCGGTGTCTGATTCAATGCCCATTTCTCCATCAGCAAGTACTGGGTTAGCAGTAGTCCACGCAGACGCAGTACCCCGCCTAAATTGAATTTGAACAGCCATAGTGCTACCAGTTTACCTTATGCAATAGCAAACGAACCTGACGATAAAAATGTATGTATGGTATACAACCCTGATGTTGTAATGCTGCCACCAGTAACAGTTCTACCAGTACCGTCAGCAGTTAAATACTTGATGACGACTATTCCTGAACCACCTGATGCGGCAAGGTTTCTATCTTGGTGTGCAGAACCACCAGCGCCACCGCCAGTGTTAGTTCCTCCAGCACCACCTTTTCCTGAAGTAGCAGTAGCACCAACACCAGGTGCACCATTGTTCAAAGCGTCAACACCGCCTGTTCCTACAGCAGTACCGCCTCCACCTCCGCCACCGCCGCCACGACCACCGTTGCCTGAAGAACCCGAAGAGCCACCGCCACCGCCACCGCCAGCCCAATAGTAGTTTGGTCCTAATATGGTATTTAGTACACCCACACCGCCATTAATGTTTGTAGAAGCACCACCTGCGCCACCACCACCGCCAGCGTTCCATTCCGTACCCGTAAAACCTCCAGCAAAACCTTGACCAGCGGTTCCTGCTCCAGAGTTTGTCATACGTCCTGCGGCACCACCACCAGAACCACCAACTTTTCCTGCTTGGTTAGTCAAAGTGTCTGCACGGTGTCCACCGCCACCGCCACCACCTGCAATAGATACAAAAGACACACCTATAGACGAGTTACTACCACTTTCACCTCCTGGTGACGCACCCGTGTATGCGGCGTTGCTTCCAGCGCCACCTGCACCAACTGTAACGGTATACGAAGTACCTGATATAAAAGTTGAAGTACCTGCTAAGTAACCACCGCCTCCGCCGCCACCTCCCATGTCAGCGCCACCTCCACCGCCACCTGCGATGACCATGTATTCTGCGGAAAACGCAATTTGTTGACGCATACCAACAGACCAACCAGTAGATGTATACACACGCACATAGTTTGTGTCAGTTTCAAAGATCATTTGACCAACTGTTGGGGATACTGGTTTAGTTGTAGAAGTGCAAATGGTCATACCACCAGCACCAGATGCGATCTTTACAGTAGTCACCGCACCATCGGCTAGTTTTGCCGTGGTGATTGAACCGTCTGTTATAGCACCAAGGTTATATTTATCCTTGTTCTCTACAAACTTTAATTCAAAGTCAAGTGGGTCCATTAGGCAGGAAGTTCTACTTCATCCCAAGTTTGGGCTTCTTCGTTCCAAATATAAAAACCGTCTGTAGGACGAGCAACTGGGGCTTCCCATTCAGTAGTTTCTTCGTTAAGTGTCCATGATGGGAATGGCTTTGGAGCAATAAATGCGTCCAAGTCTGATCGGTATGTGTAGCCAATACCTGCATAACGAGCACGCATGTTGCCGTTGTATGAGGTCTGCTTCCACGTACCACCCAAAAGATTGCGACAGAATTCAACACCTACGATTTCTGATTCGTTGCCTTCTGCGTCCTTGCAGTCGTCATTAGACACAACAATGACTCGCAAGACGATGTTGTCTTCGCCAAGTTCTGCAAAATGTGCCATTTAAGTTTCTCCTAGAAAGTAATACTGCCAGATGCAGTAAACGTGTATACATGATAGCCTGAACGAGAGACAGAACTGTAAGTTGGTGATCCTGTAGTTGCTGATGCAACTGGATATGTTGATGGATAAGCAATAATTATTACACCAGAACCACCATTTGCTCCACTGCCGCCACCAGGTGCACCTCCACCTCCTGCACCACCGCCCGTGTTGGCAGAACCGTTACTTCCTGCAACACCTTTACCGCCGTTGCCACCACCGCCTGCACCGCCTGCACCAGCAGACCCAGATGAGGAGTTTCCTGCGCTACCTCCACCACCACCTGCTCTAGTGACAGATGAACCAGTTATTGATGATGCTGTTCCAGCACCACCGTTGCCACCTTGGTCAAGACTGGGTGCAGACTGACCTGCTGCGCTTGCTCCACCGCCACCACCTGCGCCTGCTCTTTGAGATGCAACTGTGGTTGACCCTGCTCCACCGTTGTTGCCCTGTGAAGGGCTTACTGAAGGTGTGTTTCCAGACCCAACACCTGCTGTTTGGTATGGGCTGCCACCACCGCTTCCTCCGTCACCACCAACAATGTTGTATTCACCTCCACCACCACCTCCTCCAGTAGACGTAATCGTACTAAAAACTGAATTTGACCCTGAACTTCCACGAACATTTAGTCCATTAGTTGCGTTCCCGCCAGCGCCTACTGTAACTGTATAGGTAGTCGCAGCAGTTACAGCAAAAGCAGCATCAGACCTATAACCACCTGCTCCAGCACCACCACTATAGTATCCTGCGCTACCTCCACCACCTGCAATTACCAACAATTCAATAGTTGGGGTTACTGAACCAGCCCAGTTAAATGCTCCTCGTTCTATTTGAACTTCACGCATATTCCAAATACCTGAAGCAGAACTAGCGTTTATTGTTCTTTTAGCGCCAAGAACACTACCATTAGTTGCCATTAACTAATTTCCTCGTAACTACATACGGCTTCAAGGTCACCGTTAGCGGATGCAGTAAGACGAAGCGCATCACCTTCTTCTAGGTAAATAGGCTTACTAAGTACATCTAAAGTTGCATCGGCAGGAACTGCAACAGTGTGGGCGATCTCATAAGACACAGAAGAACGAAATAATGCAACTGAAATGTCAGCCGCTACTGCACCGTCTACGTTGGCTATATACAAAGCATTAATTTTAAATACTTTGTTAGAACCTGACGAGTTTGTAACAATTGCTGTTGCAGTAGTAGATACTTGTTGCACAGCAGTTTTACCTGTAATTGTTGTTACGTTGACGATATTAGGTGCCGCCATATTAACCTCCGAAAACTATAGCCATAGCAATGGCTTTACCTGTAGATGCTTTAGTGTTTAATTCAGTAGGGGTTGTAGTAGCATAACCTAAAGAGTTCCATGCCGTAGAACCATTTCCAACTTTCATTTTATTTGTGTCAGATTCAAAGGCTAGTTCGCCTGCGGCAAGAATGGAGTTAGCGGCAGTCCACTCAGATGCCGTTCCTCTACGAATTTGAAGTTGATAATACATCAGGTAACTCCTCCTGCGTCTACAGGACCCATAACATAAAATTGAAGTGTATTAGGTCTACCACCATCTAGTACAGTAGTGCTTGGTTCAACACTAACTGGTTCTGCGGCTGTCCACGCAGAACCATTATAGGTAAGCAAATTTCCAGTTGTAGGGCTTGCCGCAGAAACATCGGATAAAAAGTCAAGGGTAGGAGTGGTTGGAACGTATGAACCACCAGAACCAAAACCAGGGGTAAATGCCAGAACTTGACCAGATGTAGCCCAGTATGGGTCAATCATGAACTGGTCAGTACCGTTACTAAACGTAACACTGTTAGCATTTAAATTGACAAATGGTCCACCCGTACCATCGGTAGCAACAAGGCCACCAGGTCCAACGGAAAACACCTCACCAGTTGACGTAACATTTTGCAGACCAGAAGTAGCGTTTATTGTTAAGTAATCAGTAGTGCCAGATACACCTAGGATGAGGTCTTGGCTATTAGCAATCCATGCACTTGCAGAACTGCTCCAAACAAGAGGACTATAATCTACGGGTGCTGATGCTGAAACATCACTTAAGTTGTCAAGAGTTGCATTAAGCGAAACTGATGCTCCTGCACCCTCACTAGGAGTAAAATCAACAGAGATACCAGTACCAGCGGTAACTGAGGAAACATAATTACCAACAGTGTCAGTACCTAAGTTAATTTGGTCATTTACCCAAAGTGTTCCGTTGTACTTGAGAAAATCGCCAGAAATTGGTGACGGGATGCTTACGTTGTGTAATTCGTCTAGTTCATAGCCATTTTGGGTGGCTACATAGATAATTCCGTTATTGGTTGCACGGACAACAACACCAATAAATACCAAATGGTCTGGGGCTGTTGGTTTTGTTTTTGTAAATGCTCCGTTCTCACCCAACCACAGAACGTCACCAGCGGCATAACCAACGCTTAAGTCAATACCGTCAACATAACCACGAGTGATAATTGGACCATTGTTTGATGCAGTAATGTTTGCGCCAGCAACACCAATTGTCTTAGAGGATGTGATATCAGAGTTATTATCTGCACGTTTTACTGTTGCATGATCACCAGTGGCACCAAACAAGTAAACGCAAGTACCAGTGGTGATAGTAGTTGATTCTGCGTTACGAACATAAGAAACAAGTGGAATATGCCCATTAACCCAGTTCGTCCCATTGTATGAAAGACCTTGGAATTCTTCAGGGCTGGTAATTACAACATCAGAAAGACCATCAAGGTTTGTAGCACCAACAGTTGAGGACGCAACGTTTACCCAAGCAGTACCGTTCCATTGAATAAGGTCACCGTTTGATGGGGTTGGTGCAGTTACATCTGTAAGACCGTCAAGTGTTGTTGCACCACCGCCACCACCTGCTAAAAGGTTTGTGCCTGCGCCACCAGTTGTTGCAGTTAAATCAATGTAGGCACCTCGTGCGCTACCACCTTGTTCAAAAAACCGAATCTTGTTTTGGTAAACATCTATTGTGACGCCACCATTAAGAGTGCTATTAGTCTGTGCTTGAGCAAGGAATATTTCACCACCCTCATCTCCAGAGGAAGCAACAACAGAAAGTTTTCCACCAACTTTAAAATTGTCGTCAGTCTTTAAGGTGTCTGCTTCATCTCTGTAGAGGTTTGTATCACCAGCCCCAGAACCAGAACCCCAAACAAGGCGACCACCAGCCTCAAGTTTTAAACGAGCATAGGTGTCAGCATCAACATAAACGGTGACAGCATCAGAACCAGCAGAAGCAAGTTGCTTAACAGTAATAGGTACTGTAAATTTCTGTGCCACGACCTCAATCGCTTCCTATGTTGTGACCCCTCAAGGTCTATTTAATGATTAACCTACTACAACGATAGTGTAATCGTTAGCAGAGATAGTGCCATACAGCACTACAGACAATGTGTTGCCGTTTGAACGGGTCACATCTCCAATTACCGTAGCACCAGTTGCTACTTCGTAAATCTGCACGTTTACATCAGTTGTTCCAAAGTTGTGAGTAACTGTGGTGGTTGATACACCTGCGCTACTTGCGGCGCAACCTTGCTTGGAAATACGAGCCAACACTGGGGTGCTAGTAGTAAGACCACTTGTTGAGGTGCTTGCAAGGTTTGTACGAGCACCAGAAGCCGTTGAAGCATCAGTACCACCATAAGCAATACCAATTTTTGTTGCAGTCCACTCACCATTTGCGATGGTTCCTACAGTAGTAATGGTGTTTTGACCAGCATAAGTAGAAGCAATGTCTACAGCATCAGCGCTAACCGAGATGCGGTCAGTGGTTCCAACTACATTGAGGGTGTTTCCAGTCTTGGTAAGACCATCACCAGCAAGAATTGTTCCAGCAACCGAGAACAACGCCCAGTTAAGTGCAGTTGAACCAACGGTGATTGTTCCGTTTGTAGTAAGTACCCAACCGCTGTCTGCGTTAGTTGTACCTTCTTCAACAAAGGTAAATGCACCAGGTGTTACTTCTGCGGTAGAGTCAAAATCAGTTGCACGAACTGCTGCACCTGAAGCCTGAACAACATAAATACCGTTTTCAGATGCGGTGCTCTGGTTCTTAACAAGAACACGGTCACCTGTAGCAAGTGTTACCGTAGTGTCAAGGGTGTCACCATTTTCCAGGTCTGTGGAAAGGTTAATTGGCGCAGTTGTTGCCGCACGTACTGAAGCCTTAACATCAAGACCTGAACGAGCAGCATCAACATAAGCCTTAGTTGCGGCATGGTCGTCAGCAGTTGGCGTACCAAATTTAGCCTGACCGTTAGAGTCACGAATGACCAATTTGCTTGCAGTAGCGTCCGAAGTAGCGTCTGCCAACTTTGAGAAGTCCGAAGCGGAGAGAAGACCAGCACTTGCCGAGGTAGCAAGGTTTGGCGTAATCGTAATTGCGCCGTTAGATTCGCTGATGGTAAGGGCATTAGACTGTGAACCAGCCGAGGTAACCCCAGTAATCATCTTTCGCCATGCGGAGGCGGTAGAGTCGTAAACCTTAATAGTACCTTCAGTACTATTAAAAATCATCCGACCATCAAAATTGCCCGTATTTGGGTCTGTGCCTACTACTTCAAAGGTAGCGTTAAGCAGTTGATTCTGATTAAGGTCAATATTAGTTAGAAACTTCTGAGCCATTAAAAATCCTTACGTGAGGTAGGCATAGCCTGAGAACGCTGATGAAAAGTTTACTACAACTTGTGAAGTGCTCGCATAGTTAATTTCTCCGAATACAACGGTTTTTGCACTATCTACAACCATTACTGATGGATATCCACCTAAATCGTGGTTTATTGTCCATGTTGTTGAAGCAGTACCCTGTGTATGAACGTGCCTAGACGCTCTTGGGTAAACAAGATTGAGAATCTGGTTTGGTGAAATTCCTGTAATGCTGGCACTAGCAGAGTCACCAACAGTCACAGTCCCAATGGTTAGGGTGTTTGGTGGGCCTGCAACACCTGGGTCACTAACAATAATCTCGTAAGTTGAAGAGTCGGCGCTTAAATTGCCATCATCTGACTCGTCAATATAGACAATACTGTCGTTATCATCAAGGATTAAGGTGTACTCAGGCATACGGATTTGTCGCTACAGAAGCATCTACAACAATGGTTCCTGAAGAGATTCTCTCCCAGTCTCCAGCGCTATCTTGGACAAAAAGGTCAAAAGTATGGTTCCCTGCTGGAATAGTGTTTTTATCTGAAATATGCATTTCCAAAGTAGCGCCAGTCTTTGGAGCCAAATAACCACGGCGGTTGCCTGTAAGAGCAATAATCGTTGCTTCGTTAGGTACTGTTGAGTACCAACGCAGGTCAAGAGTGGTAGTTCCATCAGAATCTACTGCTTGAAGGTAAGCGTTGGAGACAGCCTGAAGTACCCCATTCTTGTCTTTCCATGTAAATGTTTTACGGAAATCCTCGTGCTGGGACATAC
>JACCDU010512107.1_pt1 | contig 14303 bp, 29 predicted proteins | sample 7446081 | NCBI WGS metagenome assembly JACCDU01 (sample SAMN15323447, study PRJNA562643) | freshwater metagenome | isolation source: river surface water | place: USA:Blue River Watershed | collected 2017-08-17
AATTTCGCCCAGTTTGTTGTGTCTATCATTTTTGCCTTTCGTTTGTTGTTAGATTAGGAATTATACACGAAGCCTGCGACATTTACCATTTGACTATCGGCGTGTCGCATATTTATTTTGTGATAAACCTCACATTTCCAGGGGGCGTGTTGACTTGACGTAACGGCGGCGGGGCCCCCACAGTTGTTGCGGGCCCTTTATTCCTCCTGGTCCCAAATTTCTGGATCTACTTCTTTTAAATATTCTAATGCAGCTGCACGTTGATCTTCATCACCAAGGACCGTGGCCATTAATGCGTTAAAGTATTTCATTTTTATCTCCTCATTTTTTAGTTGCGCTAAATCTAACATCTGCTTTTCCAAACACACACAATCCGCATGAGACACATGCAGAACCGTTAGTAGAAATTAACGGAATTCGTTTTGCATTCTCAGGACATTTTGCACCAGGCTTACCGATTAATTCTTTCATAGTATTTTCGGTGACTGCAAAAGTTTTACCTAGATACGCTAATTTAATTCCAGAATTATTTTTGCGTAAGTCATGAGCAATATCTTTATTTTCATCGTCGGTAGAATAATAAAGTGATAAGTTAGAAATATCCTTAAGAATAAGCGCTGCAGACTTTACACGAGTATAAACCCAAAATTGCACATCGGGATGATTAGCAATAACAGTCTTCCACGCATATGCGTAAGTATCGTTAAAGAAATCTCCGTCCCAGTGTATGCGGAAGAGTTTATCTGCAGACTTTTTCTCACAATCTGCAACAAAGTCAACAATCATTTCATCAAGCATTAAGCACATCGTGTCCATATCTGCATTGCGTAGGAGCTCCCAGTTATGCAGCAGGACAGCCCTTACTCCCTTGTAGACTTTTTCAAGTTTTCCTGCATAGCAAACGCTTTCACAAATACTAGTGGCACCAGGACACGAGAAATTCTTTCCAGCAGGCAATCCAAAAGTGTTGGCAATTGTTGGGGTCTTTCCATTTTTTGAGACAGCATTAGCAACCTTCCTATCATTAGAGCGTTTTAGTTTAGACGAGTTCGAAATAGTCATGAGTACCTTCCAATTCGCCTAGAGTTTTTTCTGCAGCCCATTCTTGATAATGGATTACACATAGATTATTAGGCTTAACAGAATAAGCAGTAAGCCCATGAGCGTTTCCGTAGCAAACAGCGCACATAAGTTTTTCCTTTCGTTTATGCGGATATTATAGCAGGGGGTACTGACAGATTACCATGACGACTGATAGTAAAAGGACAAATCGTCAAAATCGGACATTTCGACCAAGCGCTTTAGTTGCTTGATAGTATCCTTGATACCATGCCAATACCATTCATCGATATCGGTATTACCGAAAAAGAAACCAGACTGAGGCGGCAGTAGGTTAGGGTCTTTATGGAATAAGCATTGTTGAGCAGTAGCCAAAAGTTCCTTCAACTTAGTATTAGATACATAGTATTCACCGCAGTTATCCTCACCGCCCTGCACATTATCGACAAACCATTTATGAACAGCATTTACCTTGCGCCAATAAGCAGCATTTACGCTAACGCTTACGCCATAAATATCATTCTTATCTGCAATATGAGACATACCAGAAGCCTCGACTACATCATTCCATTGTGGCAAAGTTGCAGCAGCATAATCACGCTCATCGCTTTCTTGCAGCGCTTTCCAGTCTATTTTTTCCACGTATTTACGTGCTGACAGATACATATCTAAACCCATTTGAGTTTCCTTTCGTTCAAACCGCCATTATAGCAAACCACACCGACATTTCATAACGACACGCCGATCAAATTTTATGAGAAAAATCACATGTGTCGTAAGACACAAATGGCCCCCACAGCTTGTGCGGGCTTGTTGAAATTTCAACTAGTTTTATTTTTATGTTTTCGTTTTCGTGAATAAACTTTTTTACTAGGAATTGGCTGCGCCGCATTACTACGGCGCAACTCCAAAACCTTTTTTATTCTTTCTTTATTCGGCAATTTCATTTCAATTCCTAAAACTAGGAATTTTGTAATTACTCGCAGAATAAAAACGATTTGCGTCAAATCGTGGATTATCTTTTGCGAACATCTCCGCAAAATCTACAACCATTTTAGAAAATACAGCAGGGTGAGTTTTATCTGAAACATAGTTTAGAATTTCTGCTGTTGCTATGTAGTCTTTTCTAGTCATCATTAGCGTTCAACCACCTTTCTACCTTCACGATAGAAAATTTTTGTGTAGCATTTTCCGCTAGGTGTGTAGAGATTTACAGTTGAGTATTCCTGAGCAAATCCCCAGTCCACAAACTTAGCAAAAGTTTTGTGAGCCTCTAACTCATCTGAGATTTGTTGTGTGAAGTGAGCAGGTTGCTCATCATAGGCGCAAGTTATTTTATACATTAGTTTCCCTTTCGTTTACGCATTGGCATTTTGTTATTGTTATTGTATCACCCGCCACCGACAAGGTGGCTAAGGTGTCGCAGTTGTCGCAGATAAAGATTTCCATTTTAGTCCTCTAAATCTGGAATAAGGTTGTGTGGATTACATTCGCACCACTCAAAGTCATAATCTCCGTCAGCAGATACCCAGCCAGCAGAAATTCCTGAACCCTCGCAAATTTGGCAGTTTAGAATTTCATCTAAAGCATTTTTGATTTTACTCATTTTAGTTTTCCTTTCCTGTTGTTTCTGAAATTGTAGCATTGACCACCGACAAAATCTTTTCGGTGTTTTCTTTTGCTTGCGCCTTGCGCTGAGCGATAACATGAGCCTTGAATTCTTCTAAATTCATTTTAGTTTTCCTTTCGTTTAGTTAGTTGTATTATAGCGGAAGCCACCGACATTTAGTCGGGAAGCCTCACCGCCACAGTTGCCCATTGATCTTGGAGAGACCCTGTTGGGCGATAGCGAATTGAATAAGCCTCGTAGCCCTCCGACAAATAAACATCTTCACGCTTTTCGGCAAAGTTTATTGTGCCTCCATTATAACGGCGGCGGAGAGAAGTTGGCGCATAGTATTGGTCTACTAGCAAATCAACAATAGAGTATGAACGCATTTAGTTTTCCTTTCGTTAGGGTAGCAATTTTACCAAAAAATTTCGGGGATTACAAATCCAAATCGTAAAATTTCAAATAATGAGACGGCGTGTCGTGTGAGAAATCTCACAAATTTTAGGGGATTTCTTAAATCGGACATAACAGACAAAACGCCCCCATAGCAAGCTGCGGGCATAGTTGAAGTTTCAACTATTATTTATGATCACGATTTATTTTATTCAAAATAAATCGCACCTTTTTTATCTTTACAATTTACACAAGCATTTCCTTTTGGAATTGGCTTATGGCAAAAGTAGCAATTCATTTGAATTTGATTAGTAATCAAACCTAATTCAATGTTTATTTTTTCTGAAGTGGTTGCTTCTGAGAAATCAACCCAGCCAGCACCATTTTCATCTATACGAAAAATTTCTAATTTAGACATTTAGTTTTCCTTTCTTAGTTAGGGAGAACATCTGTTCCGTAGTATTCTACGGCTTCAGGAAGTCTCATCATTCCTTTATAGTCTTTACATTTAGGACAGAAACTATTCCATCCGTCTGTTAGTGTTGAACAAAAGACACAGATTTTATCTGTGACGCAGTAGTTATTATCTACTAGAAAATCTATTGTATTCATTTAGTTTTCCTTTCTTTATTTTCTATGCCTTTAGCATAACATAGACCACTGACATTTTGACCCGTTTTTCGGGCGTGTCGCAAAACTATTTTTGTGATTTGCGCCACATTTTTAGGGGATGGTACAAATCGGACATAAGGGTACAAATCGGGCCCGCAAAAACGTGGGGGCGGATCAGCTTTTGTCAAGCCGACACGCCGCAGATTTTTGTGATTTACGCCTCTTTATCTCGCATCATTAGTCGCCACGCATAGACAAGGGCGGGAATACCGATAAGCAAATATAGCGGGATATTAGCGTATAGCCCTAAGAAATCTGAGTTTATATAAAGAAACTCGCTAGTTATTTCAATTTCCATTTTTTCTAATCCTTCCATTCTAAAGTTAGTTCTTCTTCTTCATCAAATAAATCTAAGTCTTTATCAAACTCGTTTTCATCGCCCCAAATCTTTGGCTCTATTGGGAGAATGTCTGCTTGTATGCTATCCCATTTTGTCATCATTACTTAGTTTCCTTTCTTTACTGAGATAATGTTATAACCTGCGTCTTTTTCTACTATCTGTAATTCTTTCATAAAATCTTGTAATTCTTTTACGCCGTCAAATGTGATAACCGCTAAGACTTTTGTTTTCTTACTATTCCAAATTGATGTTTCTAGTTTCATTTCTTTTTATTCCTTTTCTTTTAGTTCTTTTTTCTTATGTTGTAAATCTACATTATGCCACTGACATTATCAAGGCGACACGCTAGGTGTTAGGTGTGAGTTGCCTCACACGCTAACCGCTACTGTGCGGTAGGTATATCCCCCGCCTTGCTTGCGTATCTCTACTAGATACGCCTCAGCATCTTGATACCACACCGCTTTAGGGTGTTTCTCAGCGGATACGATTTCGCCCTCTACGGAGCGGCTACGATAGGTCTTTCCTACTAGTAGGCTTTCGATGTTATATAGATTAGCACTCATTTGGCTACCTTCTTTCATTTTGTTATATCGGTATTATTTCAGATTTATTTAGTTTTATCAAGACGACACGCCGCTTAGGCGGTGTGAGTTGCCTCACACTCAGGGCTACACTTAGTAGGTAGCGAGAATAGATACTTTAGGAGAGCCTTACGCTCAGCGAAAGATATTTCGGGGTGGTGTTGAGAAACACCTCCGTGTTGATATTCGTAGATAATCTTATCTAGTGTATTTTGAGTTAGCATATTGTCTATGCTCCTTTCTTAGTAGTGGGTCTTATTCGCTAGGCTCACCTTTCGGATTATTTGCTAGGCTCATACCCTTTATTTATTTATACTATAATCATATACCTACCCACTGACATTTATCAAGTTAGAAATGCGTATAAATCGGACATTGTGAGCCATATCACATTATTTTTGTGTGAGTTAAGACACATATGGGCGCACTAATTAGACAAATCGGACATTTTAAAATCCTGGATCATACAAAATAAAAATTTATTAACATTTTCATAAAAGTGATTTTATAGTCAACTGAAAAAACTTTTTACAAAGTATTGACTCGACAATTTTTTGCATGGTACACTTATCATGGTTTGTGGGGGGCTTACACTAAGGAACTCAAATGTACCAGATATGGAACATACTTCTTGATGTAAAGCTTTCTCTTTATCCAACATTATACAATTTTTGTTAATGGGGGGAAAGGGGGGCTTTGCTAAAAAATCTAAATCCCCAGATATCAATATATATCTATATGATATCTATGTAATAAAACAGTTGACTAGAATAATCAAATAATATATAATCAATCCATGGCGGCTAATCGAGTTGTTAAATGTGATAAATGTGGGCGGGAAATAGAAGTCAGATCAGGCTTTGCACATATGACATTAACTAATCATTATAAGGGATGCAAATGACTAGAACTTGTAGAGTATGTAAAATAAATAAACCAATTGAAGAAATGGTTATTGCTGTAACTAGCACTAAAAAAATTCATTATAAATCTGTTTGCAAGATATGTCAGTCTATATCTCAAAAAATTACTAGTCAACTAAAAAAAGAAAATGAATATCCAAGTTCAGATTATCGTTGTCCAATTTGTGGAGGAGATTCTCCTAAATGGTATTTAGACCATAGTTGGGAAACAGGAGAATTCAGAGCATGGCTCTGTAATTCCTGTAATATTGGTCTAGGTCAGTTTAGAGATAATATTGATCTTCTCAATAAAGCTATCGCATATTTAAATTCAAAATAATTTTCGGCGGGTAATTTAAAAATTCTCCTTGCTATAATTAAGCCATATGATGCTTCTTTGTAGGTATTATCTAGGATGAAGACTGAAAAGGTCTCTATAGCCAAGCAGAAGGCTTATTTGGCTAGATACATTAGAGAGCTTAAAGAGAAGACTCCTTGTTTGGACTGTGGGATTAAATATCCATATTATGTAATGGACTTTGACCACGTTCGTGGTAAGAAGCATAAAAATGTTATGGAATTAATCCCTACTCTGTCCAAGAAGAAGATAGATGAGGAAATTGCTAAATGTGAGATCGTATGTAGCAATTGTCATAGAGTTAGAACGCATATGCGTAAAATTTCCAGGAAATCCGCTCAAGCTTCGTAAATAGGATATATAGCCCACATTGTTTCATGTGAAACATTTCTCTCTTCTCTCCCGCCGCCGCAATTTTTCGGGCGCACTTTTAATTTCGCACTATATTTAGTATACTTATAATTATTGGACCATAGCTCAGTCGGCAGAGCGGGAAGCTGTTAACTTCTAGGTCCCAGGTTCGAGCCCTGGTGGTCCAGCTTGCGAATATTGCATAGTGGTAGTGCGTAACCTTGCCAAGGTTAATGTGCGAGTTCGATTCTCGCTATTCGCTCTCAGCCTTGTTAGCTCAGTGGTAGAGCATCCGCCTTGTAAGCGGAGGGTCAACAGTTCAAATCTGTTACGAGGCTCTAGATTAATTCATGCCATTGAATAGAACCAACAGCATCACCTGTGCTTGTTAATGTTCTTATGGCTAAGCAGTAAACATCTGATACTGGAGTATCTGAATTAGTTCTTCCTAATTGTAGATCAAAACTATTTTCTATTTCTAAATCTGTTGCTGCATTGTTCTGATTAGACCCTGCCAAAAATCCTCTGCGAACAACAGTTCCTCCAGTTAATGATGTTGCTGTTACGTTGTATTCAGTATCTTGTGTAGGAGTATTCTCTACCCACAAGCCATCAGGAATACTTGGATTTCTCAATAAAGCATACTCGAATAGGTTATTAGATGTAGTTGCTATATTGAGTCTTGCTATTTGTACTACTGAGTCCATTCTTCCCGCTTTTAAACGAACTGCAGCTAGTGGAACAAACGATGTGCCTACGTTTTGAAACAGAGTGTTTCTGGATGCAGACCATACTTCTGGCTTTCTATCATACCCACCATTAGACATAACAGATACACATATTTGCTTAAATGAACTAGAGCTTGCTGTAGCCGCAATATTTTCAATTTCATATCGAAGTGGAAGAGTGGCTGTAGTCATATAAACTTTATTTATAAAATTAGCATGATTAAATTGATGAACTGTTATGAATTGGCCGTTTATAGCGAATCCTGCTTTTACAGATCCTACACCAAGCCATTCAAACTCCATAAAAAATATTTGTGCTTTTGTTAGGTCTAAAGTTACTCTACTTGGACCAAGTCCGTTCATAGAATCAACATTCCAGTTTGACTGATTTACAACTTCTTCTTCAATACCTCCGCTAGTATAAGTTCTTCGAACTATAGATACTACCGACCCACTTTGTTGCAGATAAACACCATTTTGTCTAGAGAAGTATCCTACTCTTTGCCTAAGTCCAGTTTTAGCAGCATTAAAAACAAATGTTTGAAATACAGTTAAAGCTTTTCCAGGTTGATAGGGAAAAACTTTTTTAGACTCTCTATATATTTTGTCTCCAGAATCAGAACCTATTGTTAGTAAGTCTGTAGATTCGTTTTGTAGATAAGACACAGTGGCTGTGCCATTTATTAAATCGCTAAATTCATCTCCAGAAGTATATCTGTGTTGATTGTCAAAAAGTGTATATGGTTGTGAAACTTTAGTCCTACCAAATGCGTCAAATCCAAATGAGGCAGGAGTAGATGGAGAATATTGCGGTATTCCCGATGTAGCATTTATATATGTTGCCATTAGTTCTCCAATACTAATATTGATACTTCCGCCGAAGAATCGCAAATTCCATAAAGTTCATCATATGGTCCAACAGTTATACTTAATGTTTGTTCTGGCAAAAGCCTAAATCCGTAATCACTTGTAGTTACGCCATCAGCACCTAAATACACATTTCCAAAAGATATGTTTTTAATAATTATAGAAGACTCAGATCTCAACACATTCCAGTTCGTCATATGAACTTGAGTAGATCCGATTTGTAATATCTTATGTTTGACGGCCATATCTTCTTATTATACCGCTAAAAAGGACAAAACCCATTCAGAGGCGGATCCGAATGGGTTCTGCTGTTCTTGCGAACAAGCACTGGGAGCAAAAGTGGTGGGATGCTACAACCAGTGCATAGTTATTATTACATAATGAATTTTTTAAGTCAACTACTTTTCGTCAGATTCTTGTGGTGTAAATGATGGGGTAGGACCCAATAAAAATCCTTGATCATGATATTGTATAAGTTTGGAAGTATCTTCAGGTCCTACCAATTTATTTGCAATAATTGTAAGTAGATCATATATGCGATGTAGCATGATGTAATTAACCATGTCTAGGTTATCTTCAATATTTTGTGATTCTTCTTTTTCAGTCATTTGGTCTTCCTAGGTCTTCCCAGAATTTTTCTCGACCCATAGCATCTGTTTCTTTTATTTCTCCGCCGTCAGTTTGTATTTTCTCGGACGGCTCTTTCGATTCTTTCATAAACTTCTAACCCCATACTGTTTTTATATTTGCAAGATAGACAATATAAGTAAATTGTATCATTTAAATCAAGATTAGGCATTAGAAGGCCCTGGTCTACTGGGCATTCCAGTTTAGACACAAGGCCTTCCTCTGCTAAAGCCAAATATTTAGATACTGTCTGTATCTTCAATGACTTCTCCATTCCTATTGGTTAGGAAATTTATCTAACCACTTCTTAATCGCCCCTGTTTTCATTGACGACCATGAGCTCCAATCACTACCGCCTTGGGTCATGTAATACGTTATCTCTGCGTTTACTACGGGATCAAATAAAAGTATATTTGACCTCAGTTCGAATTTCTCTTTCCGATCAATGCCGAGTTCACCCAACATATTAATCTGAAAAATTCCGTAGGAACTGTCTCCAGTATTCCTGTTACCATTGTAAGCTAGAGGTCTAGCATTAGACTCTGTCTTAGCAATAGCCCAAGCCGTTTTAAGGGCTTTTCCTTCAAAACCTACAGCCCAGAGTAAATTTATTAACTCTTTATCTGTAAGCATCTCCGAAGGCTTGTATACAGTGTTGCTGAATTTTTCCAGCGTTTCTTTTTTCAGTTGTTTTTCATTTTTTGTTTCTTCTTTAACAACTTGCGCTGTTAAAGCGTTTGCTTGAGTTTCTATTGCTGATGGCTGGACACCAAATAGAAATAATGTTATCATTCCTATATGCACCCAACTATGAGCAACTTCGCTCAAACGTTGTTTGATATTCTCCATGGGCATTTCCTCCTATAGAGATAACGAACTATAATAATAGCATTGGCGGTAAGTTGCTGTCAAGTCAGTTGACTAGGATATAATATGCGTATTTCTTTGTATGTTCCAAGATCTGGATTAAATCCAGCTGTTGGTTTTGGGTACGCTGCACAAAATATAGTTAATTCTTTACATAAATTAGGCCATGAGGTTAGATGGTCAGATCCTAAAGCTCAAGTACAACTAAACTTTACACAGCCACAACATTTTAAATTACATAAAAATCAATATCAAATTGGTTATACTCCGTGGGAATCTACATCTATGCGTAGAGATTGGGTAGATGCATATAATAATCTTTGTGATGAAGTTTGGGCAACATCTAATTGGAATGCGGAAGTATTTAAAAATAATGGAGTAACTAAAGATATATTAGTTTATCCACATGGCATAGAAGAAATATGGAAACCGTATCGTAGAAAAGTAAATGATGTATTTAGATTTTTACATGTTGGTGAACCTGCTCCTAGAAAAGGCGGGGAAAATGTATTACAAGCATTTACTAAACTATTTGGAAATAATCCTAAATATAGATTAACTATAAAAGCACATCATACACATACATTAAGATATTACGATAAGTTTGGTAATGCTATTATGCCAAATGAAAAGTATTCAAATATATCTATTATTACAGATGAGATGAGTGTTGAGAATCTGGTAAATCTTTATCATACCCACCATTGTTTGGTTTACCCTACATGGGGTGAAGGATTTGGCTTTATCCCTATGCAAGGACTTGCAAGCGGCATGCCAACAATAACAACATACCCTTGGGCTAACTATGAAAAGTATATAGGTCCATTAAAATTAAAGTCTCAACTTACAACTGAGACTTTGCCAAAAGCTATAGGTGATCCACATGTTGGACAAATGTTTAAGCCAGATCAAGATCATCTAGAAAAACAAATGCTAGACGTTACAGAAAACTTTAGAGCATATTCTGGTTATTATTATGCCCAGTCGACTGAAATTCATGAAGAATACAATTGGATTAAGTTGACTAAGAATGCATTTAAACATTTAGAAGAAAAATTTTAAAACCCCTTCCCACGCTAAATAAAGTTTGGTAGAATTGGTATCTATTCAAATTTTTTAATTAAACCGCAAGGCGGAGAAGGAGCTTTACACAAAAATGGCAAAAGTTATTGAAAACCCCTATGAAAACTTTATTGCATTATCTCGATATGCAAGATGGATTCCTGAAGACAATCGTCGTGAGACTTGGGGTGAAACAGTAGATAGATATTTTGCATTCATGCTTGATCATCTGTTTAAGAACTATAACTATGAGCCATCATCTAAGCTTATAGAAGAACTTAAAGATGCAGTTTACAATCGTAATGTAATGCCATCTATGCGTTCTGTGATGACCGCAGGTGCTGCATTAGAGAGAGACCATGTAGCAGGTTACAATTGCTCTTTTGTTCCAGTAGATAATCCTCGTTCATTTGACGAAACTATGTATATCTTGATGTGCGGCACTGGAGTAGGATTCTCTGTTGAATACAAGTATGTTAATAAGCTTCCTGCCGTCCCAGAATCTTTTGAAAAATCATCTACAGTTATTGTTGTAGAAGATTCAAAGACTGGTTGGGCAAAAGCCTACCGTGAACTTCTCGCAATGCTTTGGGCGGGACAGATTCCTTCAATTGATGTATCCAAACTACGTCCAGCAGGTGCTCGTCTTAAGACAATGGGTGGTCGTTCATCTGGACCACAACCACTTGTAAATCTTTTTGATTTTACAATTGCAAAATTTAAGTCAGCAGCAGGTCGTCAGTTGAAGCCTATTGAGGCTCACGATATAATGTGTAAGATTGGCGAAATTGTAGTTGTTGGCGGTGTTCGTCGTTCTGCAATGATTTCTCTATCTAATATTAATGACATTGAAATGGCAGCGGCAAAGTCAGGAAACTGGTGGGAAAATAATTCACAACGAGCTCTATCAAATAACTCAGTAGCATATTCTCGTAAACCAGAGATGGAACAGTTTATTGCTGAATGGAAGAATTTATATGACTCAAAATCAGGTGAGCGTGGCATATACAATGTTGGAGCAGCTCAGAAGCAAGCAGCAAGATGGGGACGTAGAGATCCAGAAATCCACTATGGAACTAACCCATGCTCAGAAATTATCCTTAGACCTTATCAGTTTTGTAATTTATCCGAAGTTGTAATTCGTGAAAATGACACTGCTAAGACGGTGGCAGAAAAAGTACGCCTAGCAACTATCCTTGGAACATGGCAATCCACTCTTACAGATTTCAAGTATCTTCGTAAAATCTGGAAGGATAATACAGAAGAAGAACGCCTACTAGGAGTTTCTTTGACTGGACAATTTGGAAATAAGTTTTTCTCTGGTAAAGAGAATCTAAAGAAGCTAGAGGAGACCCTAGAAAGTCTTCGTGATTATGCTCGTGAAATGAATAAAGAAGAAGCAACTAAGATTGGAATCAATGAATCTGCTGCTATTACATGCGTTAAGCCTTCTGGAACAGTATCACAACTTGTAGGAGTATCTTCAGGAATGCATCCATGGCATTCTCAATATTATATTCGTACAGTTCGTGGCGATAAGAAAGATCCACTATCTACATTTTTAAAGGAAGTCGGAATTCCTGTAGAAGATGACTTTATGAAGCCAAACGATACCTATGTATTTTCGTTCCCAGTTAAAGCACCAGCAGGTGCAATTCTTAGAAATGATTTAACTGCTATTGAACATTTAAATACATGGTTGGTTTATCAACGTGCATGGTGTGAGCATAAACCATCAATTACAGTTTCTGTTAAGGAAGATGAATGGATGGAAGTTGGAGCATGGGTGTATAAGCACTTCGATGAGGTATCTGGAATTTCATTCCTACCGCATTCAGATCACTCATATAAGCAAGCACCTTATCAAGAAGTTACAGAAGAAGAATATTCAGAACTCCTTGCAAAAATGCCAGCTAATATTCGTTGGGAAGATTTATCTTTCTATGAAACAGAAGACGGAACATCTGGAACTCAAACACTTGCCTGTACCTCAGACGGCAATTGTGAGATTGTAGACATTTCCGCCTAAAAGGTATATAATAAGAATTGGGGTAATACCCAAAATTCCTGGGCACACGGCCCAGAAATAGGAGGTCTTTATGAAAGAAGATCTGAACAATGATGGAAAGGTAACAATGCAGGAGAAAATTCTAGCAGCGTTAGCAAGCTATGGTCGCCATTTTCTTGGTGCCGCCATCGCTCTATATATGACTGGTAACACAGACCCAGGAGACTTGATTAAGGGTGGTATTGCAGCATGCTTGCCAGTTATCCTCAAGGCTTTGAATCCAAACGAAACTGCTTTTGGATTTACAAAGAAGGCATAATTTAATAAGTAGTTAGGACGGCTCCTATGCTAAAATGGGCATAGGAGTTTTCCTATTTTAGGAGTAATAGCAAATGGCAGGACAAAAAAATTTTGAAGTGGATCAAAATACCACTTTTACTTTTATTGTTGAATATAAAGACAATAACGGTAGCCCAATTAATTTAACTGGGTCAAGTGCAAAACTTCAGGTCCGTGATACAAAAGGCGGATCTAAATTAGCTTTTACTTTAACATCACCAGCTGGTGGTATTACTATAGATGGGCCTAATGGTAAATTAACCATTAAGATGACTCCGACACAAACGAATAAATTGTTTTATCCAAAGTCATCATACGATATTATGCTGACCGATTCAAATACAAATAAAATTAAAATCCTAGAGGGCTTTTTGACTCTAAGTAGATCGGTAACAATTTAATGGCAGAGACAGTTGTAGTAACGGAAGTTGTACATGATGTAGTTATTTCTTCTCCTGGCCCACAAGGTCCAAGAGGACGTACTATATTAAATGGAAATGGCGTACCAGCATCAAACCTAGGTCTTGAAGGTGATTTTTATTACGATAAATTAACTACAAGATTTTATGGCCCAAAGCCCTCAGACGTAACATGGGACGGTGCTCAAAATTACCTACTAAGTACGATGACCTTAGCTTATTCTTGGGAATTAGCTCAAGTTACTGGACCAGTCTCTGGCGTATATTCTGTTTCTATAGTCCACAATATGGGCTATCATCCAAATGTTACCGTTAAATCAAGCGCAGGCGATATATTAGAAACAGGAATAGACTATAATAGTATCAACCAAATCACACTGACAATGGCTCAACCATTCTCAGGGACAGCGTACCTGTCTTAGAGGAGCAAAGTAAATGGCAAGAAAATTTTTAGTAAGCGTTGACCTTAATAAGAATGAGTTACTCAACGCCCGAATTCAAAACCTTGGTTCTGCACCATTAAGCGCAGTTCCTGGTCAGATTTATTATGATACATCAAATGACACGATGTATTACTACAACGGATTGGCATCACCAAATGGTCCATGGATGCCAATGTCTGGTTCTACAGAAGTTATCCAAGATGTAATTGGATCTTCGGTAATCGGCGGAGTTGGTCTTACAGCAACATATGGAGACCCAGCTGGAACCACAACAATTGATTTAGATAATACAGCAGTAACAGCAGGATCTTATGGTTCTACCACACAGATTCCAACATTTACAGTAGATGCACAAGGTCGTTTGACTGCAGCAGGAACAGTAGATGTTGCTACAACACTTTCAATTGCAGCAGAGTCTGGAACAGCAGATACAGTAAATCTACTTACAGATACTCTAACATTTGCGGCAGGCGAAGGTATCGATACTACTGTAACAAATAACACAATTACAATTGCGGGAGAAGATGCCTCTACAACAAATAAAGGTATTGCTTCTTTCAACTCAGATGACTTTAATGTAACAACTGGACATGTAGAGCTAGAAGATACAGTAATTAAATCTGTAACGACAGATTCTGGAGCATTAACACCATCTACACACGGAATATCAATTCT
>JACCDU010553160.1_pt1 | contig 14300 bp, 11 predicted proteins | sample 7446081 | NCBI WGS metagenome assembly JACCDU01 (sample SAMN15323447, study PRJNA562643) | freshwater metagenome | isolation source: river surface water | place: USA:Blue River Watershed | collected 2017-08-17
ACGGCTCCTTGCTGGTGCGAGTGGCCCTCAGCCCCGAGCAGGAAACCGCTGTCGACGGACCTGAGACGTTCAACCTCGTGGCCACCAACACCGGCAACACCGCCGCGACAGGCGTGGGCACGATCAAAGACGATGGCACGGGCAGCTACTTCGCAGCCGACAACAACAGCGCCACCTCCAACCTGCCCTCTGGCGTCACCTTGGACGATGACCGTCCCAAAGCCACGGCACGCCAGCCTGTCAGCGAACCGCTCGCAAAAGCAGAACCACCGTTTACACCCAAAGAAACACCAGAGGTTGCGAAGGCATCCATCACATTTGCCTCCGAACTCGCGCCTCTGGCACCGGCCGTAAAGCCTGTGGATCCTCCTGTGCCTATGGTTGCCACGCTGACCAGCTCGTCCGGCCGGCCATTTGTGGCCAGCGAGACTGCGCCACCCGGGCTGAGTTTGTATTCTGGCGTGACCGATCAGTTCATCCAGACAACAAACACTGCAACCAAAATCAGCTTGCCTTACGACGCGTTCATTCACTCCAACAAGGATGCCGTCATCAAGCTGCAGGCCAAGCAGGCTGATGACTCGCCCTTGCCCAAGTGGGTGGAATTTGACCCTGCTGCCGGCACCTTTACCGTCAAGCCCCCCAAGGACTTCAAAGGCAAGCTGGACCTCAAGGTCATCGCACGTGATGACGAGGGTCGCGAAGCTGTGGCGCTGTTCCAGATGTTCGTGGGTGAGCAAGACCCTGCCCAGACCAAACCACAAAGCCGCAGCAGCTTTACCGAAAAGCTGCGCATGGCTGGCAAGCGCCCGGTCTCGCTGGTGCGTGTGGCCGAAGGGCCACACAAGGCCAATGGCCATGAGCCTGTACGTGTGAGGGTTCACGCTGGATGAGCCAGGCCTTTTGGGATCTGGCCCGTCGCGCGCGGCAGGCCGAGTCTGACCGCGAGCTGGGCTTTATCCTCGTCAACGACACCGTAGGCTTGGCACCTTATCGCCAGGCGGCACTGTGGTTGGCACAAGAAGGGGTGTGGTGCTTGTCGGGCGTGGTGCAGGTGGACGCCAATGTGCCCCATGTGCAATGGCTCGATGCGGTGGCACACCACCTCACCCAGATCAATACAGGCTCAGATCCGCAGACCCACAACCTGCGGACCTTTACTGCACAAGATTTGCCCGCCGACCTGGCAGCTCAATGGGACCAATGGTGGCCAGCGCACGCAGTTTGGCTGGGCAGCCCTGTGGGCAAGGACCCAGCTGGTGCCGGCATTCTGGTCCGCGACGAACCCTTCACACCAGAAGATCTGCCCATCCTCAATGAGTGGGCTGCCATTTGGTGGCACGCTTTTGCGGCAAGCCATCGCCCCAAATTGCCGCGCTTGCGCGGGTGGAAAGACAAGGCGCGTCATGCATTGGCGTGGGTGCCGGAACAGGTGTGGTGGCGTCAACGCCGACTTCAAGTGGTGCTGGCCATCTTGGCTGTGTTGCTCTGGCCAGTGCGCCTGACGGTGCTGGCCCCGGGTGAGTTGGTACCGGCACATCCCGTGGTCATCCGCGCGCCGCTGGACGGGGTGATTGACGTCTTCCATGTGCAGCCTAACCAGAAAGTACAGGCCAACCAGCCTTTGTTCAGCTTTGACGAAATGGTGATCCAGTCACGACTGGAAGTGGCCCAACAAGCCCTGGCCACCGCCGAGACGGACTACCGCCAGACCAGTCAGCAGGCCTTGACAGATATGCGCGCCAAAGCACAGCTGGGCGTGCTGGCAGGCAAGGTGGAGGAACGACGTGCCGAGTCGGATTACCTGCAGGAACAACTGGCTCGTGCCCGCGTTCTGGCTCCGCAGCCTGGTTTGGTATTGATGGATGATCCGTCTGACCTGATTGGCAAACCTGTAGCCACTGGCGAGCGTATTTTGCGTATTGCCACGCTCGACGATATCGAAGTGGAGGCCTGGTTGCCATTGGCCGACGCGATTGTGCTGGAGCCAGGTGACAGCGTGACCTTGTACCTGAGCGCCAATCCGCTCTCACCGGTGTCAGCACACCTTCGCTATATGGCGCACGATGCTGTCCAGCGCCCGGACGGCAGCTTTGCCTACCGCGTGCGCGCCACGCTGGATGACAAAACCCAGCACCGCGTAGGCCTGAAAGGCACCGCGCGCGTGCACGGCAGCTGGGTGCCCTTGGCGTACTGGATGCTGCGTCGCCCTTGGGCGACCGTGCGCGGTTATTTGGGCTGGTAAGCCATGCCTTTGCCACGCCTGCGTGAAGAGCTGGACCTTCTGCCCGGTCCGACACAGCCTGACGGACAACCCAGCTGGACGTTGCACGACCCGGTGCGCAACCAGTTTTTCAGGATCGACTGGCCCACGCTGGAGGTGTTGCAGCGCTGGGACATGGATGAGCCTGATCAAATCGCTCTGGACATCAACGCCCACACGACCTTGGCCATGACGGCAGACGATGTGATGGCGGTTGCGCAATTTCTGGTGCAGCATCAGTTGGTGCAGGCAATTGCCGAAGGCGCTTCGCGTAAGATGACCGAGCAGTTGCAACGCATGCAGGGTTCGCCTATGAAGTGGTTGTTGCATCACTATTTGTTTTTCAGAATACCGCTGCTCAAGCCTGATGCCTGGCTGACCCGGTGGTTACCGGTGGCGCAGTGGTTTGGCTCGCGCACCTTTGGCGCACTGACGCTCGCTGCCTTGCTTTTGGGACTGACACAGGTAGCTCGTCGCTGGGATGTCTTCAGCGCGTCCTTGGTCGACACCTTTAACCTGGAAGGTTTGCTGGCCTACGGGGTGGCGCTGTTTTTTGTGAAGTTGCTGCACGAGCTTGGCCATGCTTTTACAGCCAAGCACTACGGCTGCAGGGTACCAGCCATGGGTGTGGCATTCCTGGTCATGTGGCCCGTGGCCTACACCGACACCAACGAAACCTGGCGCCTGACCAACCGGTTTCAACGCCTGCGAGTGGCCAGCGCTGGCATTCTGACCGAGCTGGTGATTGCCGTTTGGGCCACCTTGGCGTGGGGTTTTCTGCCGGAGGGAAGCTTGCAGTCAGCAGCCTTTGTGCTGGCCACCACCAGCTGGGTGGCCACACTGGCGATCAACGCGAGCCCATTCATGCGCTTTGACGGCTACTTCATCTTGATGGACGCGCTGGACATGCCCAACTTGCACGTTCGCAGCTTTGCCCTGGCGCGTTGGAAATTGCGGGAGTGGTTGTTTGGTCTGGGCGAAGCGCCGCCAGAACACTTCAGCCCGGGCAAGGAGCGCGCTCTGATTGCCTTTGCCTGGGGGGTGTGGATTTACCGGCTGGTCCTGTTTCTGGGCATCGCGGTGCTGGTCTATCACTTCTTCATCAAGCTGGTGGGGATTTTCCTGTTTCTGGTCGAAATTGTCTGGTTTGTGGCCAAGCCTCTTTGGGCTGAGATCTCGGTGTGGCGGCAGCTGTGGCCGCGCATTACGCGACAAGCCAAGAGCCGCAAAACGGCCATAGGTGTGGCCATGGCGTGTGTTTTGCTCGTGATGCCTTGGCCCGGGCGAATCGGGGCCAGCGCAGTGCTTCGTCCTCAGGCCTCGTGGCCGGTCTTCGCACCAGCAGGGGCTTTGGTTCAGACCTTGCCCTTCAAGCAGGGGGATCTTGTGACCAAAGGCAGCCCCTTGGTGGTGCTGCACGTGCCTGACCTCGTCAGTCGAGAGAAAACCTTGCAGGCTCGACTGGGCCAACAGCGCTGGCAGGCAGAGGCGGCTACTTTCGATGAAGACATGCGAAAACGCTGGAAGGTGGCTGAACAATCGCTCTACACAACCCAAGCCGAGATGCAGGGCGTACAGGCCGAGCAATACCAGTTTGCACCTGTCGCCCCTTATGACGGCCGTTTTTACTTGGCTGACCCCGATTTGACGGTCGGTCAATGGGTAGGAAAGAAAGAGCCTCTGGGCGTCTTGGTCCAAACCGATACCACATGGCGTGTGGAAGCCTGGCTGGACGAAGACGAGGTGGCTCGCGTCCGGGTCGGTCAATATGCCCTGTTTTCAAGTGACAGCGCCACAGGGCCTGTCTTGTCGCTCAAGGTGGTGAATGTGGACAAGGACGCCAGCCGCAACCTGCCTCGACACGAATTGGCCGGCCCCTTGGGTGGCAGCGTGATGGCCCGGGAAAAGAGCGGCCAATGGATACCAGAACGCGCTGTCTATCGCGTGGCCATGGAGGTACAAAACATGCCCGCCGCCTTGCAAAACCAAAGCTGGAGAGGCAAGGTGACATTGCATGCAGACTGGGAAAGTCCTCTCGCCCGATACTTGCGACAAGTGGCCTCAGTGCTGGTGCGTGAGTTGGGTTTCTGAAATGGCCGTAGGCGAATGCTTGGATGTCTACTGGCGTTCGGCCAAAGTACCCTGACATTCAGGGGCATGCCAAACGAGGGATTCTCAATCAAAAAAACCCTCGCCATTGCTGACGAGGGTTTCATATTTGGTAGGGCGTGAGGGACTTGAACCCGCGACCAAAGGATTATGAGTCCTCTGCTCTAACCAACTGAGCTAACGCCCCAACCGAAGCCGTGATTGTAGTGGCCCGAAGGGGCTTATTTGGACTGGCTCAGCGCATTGCTGACCAAGCGCGAAGTGATGTTGACGATCTGGATCATGCGGTCATAGGGCATGCGGGTCGGGCCGATCACGCCCAGGGTGCCGACCACCTGGCCGTCCACCTCGTAGGGCGAACTGACCACCGACAGCTCCTGCATGGGCACGATCTGGCTTTCGCCTCCGATGTAAATGCGCACGCCTTCGGCCTGGCTGGACACATCGAGCAAACGCATGAGCTGGGTCTTTTGCTCGAAGAGTTCAAACGCCCGGCGCAGATGACCCATGTCGCTGGAAAAATCACTCACCGACAGCAAGTTGCGCTCACCCGAGATGACCACCTCGTTGTGGTCATCGGCCATGGCCTCGGAGCTGACCTGAACGGCCGCCTGCATCAGGGCAGCGATTTCGCCTTGCAGGCTGACCAGCTCTTGCTGCACGCGGCTGCGCACTTGCTCGATGGCCATGCCCGCGTAATGCGTGTTCAGGTAGTTGGAAGTCTCGATCAGCTGGCTTTGGGAGTAATCGCTCTCGGTGAACAGAATGCGGTTTTGCACATCGCCCTCGGGCGAGACGATGATCACCAGCAAACGCCGCTCTGACAGGCGCAAGAATTCTATGTGCCTGAACACCGAGGCCCGCTTGGGGGCCATGACCACACCCACAAACTGCGACAGACTCGACAGCAAATTGGCCGCGCTGGCGATGACTTTTTGGGGTTGATCGGGGGTGAGCGCCGGGGCCTGCAAGCCTGTGCGGTCCACCGTGAGCATGGTGTCCACGAACAGGCGGTAACCACGTGCTGTCGGGATGCGCCCGGCCGAGGTGTGCGGGCTGGCAATCAGACCCAGCTCTTCCAGATCGGCCATCACGTTGCGAATGGTGGCGGGCGACAGGTCCAAGCCCGAAGCTTTGGAGAGCGTGCGAGAGCCCACTGGCTGGCCGTCCGCGATGTAGCGTTCCACCAGGGCTTTGAGCAATAACTTGGCACGGTCGTCGAGCATGGGGCCATTTTAATGATGTAATTTGCGCATGAGATCCCAATTCCGTCACGTTGCACTGTTTGGCAAGTACCACACCACAACCCAGGGCGGGGCTCTGGAGAGTTCGCGCCGGGTTCTGGACGATGTGGCCCAGTTTTTGGGACGCCAGGGCTGCGAGGTGGTGCTGGACAAAGACACCGCCATGCACACGGGTCTGTCGCACTACCCCATGCTGGACATTGCCCAGATCGGGGCCCAGTGCGATCTGGGCCTGGTCATCGGCGGTGACGGCACCATGTTGGGCATTGGTCGTCAGGTGGCCCAATACACGCTGCCGCTGATCGGCATCAACCAGGGTCGCCTGGGTTTCATCACCGACATCCCGATCCAGTCTTATGCCGATGTGTTGCAGCCCATGCTGCAAGGCCGTTTCCAGACCGAAGACCGCAGCGTATTGCAAGCCCATGTGCTGCGGGACCAGCGCAGCGTCTTCAGCGCACTGGCCATGAACGATGTGGTGGTCAACCGGGGCGGCACGTCCGGCATGGTGGAATTGCGCGTCGAGGTCGATGGCCGCTTCGTGTCCAACCAGCGGGCCGACGGTCTGATCATCGCCACCCCCACCGGCTCCACCGCTTACTCCTTGTCCGTGGGTGGCCCTTTGATGCATCCCTCCATCGGGGGTCTGGTCATGGCCCCGATTGCGCCGCACACCCTGTCCAACCGTCCTATCGTGCTGCCCGAAGCATCTGAGATCAGCATCGAGGTCGTGTCTGGCCGCTATGTGAGCGCCAATTTCGACATGCAGTCCCTGGCCGAACTGATGCTGGGTGACCGCATCACCGTCAACCGGTCCGAGCACAGCGTGCGGTTCTTGCACCCCGAAGGCTGGAACTACTTTGACACGTTGCGCAAAAAAATGCACTGGAACGAGGGAGCCTGATCTGCCGTGGCACTGACGCACATCACCCTGCGCGATTTTGTAATCGTGCATGAACTGGAACTGGACCTGAAAAACGGCTTTGGTGTCCTCACGGGCGAGACCGGCGCAGGCAAATCCATCCTGATTGATGCTTTGCAACTGGCCCTGGGCGCACGTGCCGAAGCCAGTGTGGTGCGCGAAGGGGCCAGCCGCTGTGAGGTCTGCGCCGAGTTCGAGCCTACGCCTACCATGACGGCCTGGTTGCACGAAGCAGGTTTTAAAAGCAACGCCGAATTGCTCATGCGCCGCACGGTGGACACCAGCGGTAAGAGCCGCGCCTGGATCAACGGCAGCCCCGTCACCGCTACGCAGCTGCGCGAACTGGGTGAGCAACTGATCGACATCCACGGCCAACATGCCTGGCAAAGCCTGACGCGACCCGACGCGGTGCGCGGGCTGCTGGATGCCTATGCCAACATCGACACACGACCACTTAAAACCGCCTGGCTAGCGTGGCGACACACCGAGCAAACCCTGTCGGAAGCACGGCAGGCGCAGAGCACATTGGCCCATGAACGCGAGCGCCTGGCCTGGCAAATTGGCGAACTGGACAAACTCAAACCCGCAGCGGGTGAGTGGGAAGACATCAGCGCCCAGCACAGCCGACTGGCCAATGCGCAAGCCCTGATCGATGGGGCCAACGAAGCCACCGTGTTACTGGAAGGCGACGAAGAAGGCGGTGCACTGCGCCAGCTGTCCCGTGCCATACAGAGCTTGCAAGCCCTGGGTCATGTGGAGCCTGAATTCAACGCCCTGGCCGATGTACTGTTGTCAGCGCAGGCCCAGGCCGAAGACGTGGCGCACAGCTTGCACAGCTACCTGCGCAAAACCGACCTGGACCCTGACACGCTGCATGAGCTCGACGAGCGCATGGGCCTGTGGCTGTCCTTGGCACGCCGTTACAAAAAAACGCCCGAAGAGCTGCCCACGGCGCTGACGCAATGGCGTGAAGAGCTGGCCAAGCTGGACGCGGCAGCCGACCTGGACGCGCTTGAAAAAGCCGAACGCGCCGCGCACCAAGCCTGCCTGAAAGCCGCACAACAAGTCTCTGCGCAGCGCCAAAAAGCTGCCAAACCTTTGGCGCAAGCCGTGACCGCCGCGATGCAGCAGCTGGGCATGCAAGGCGGCCGCTTTGAAGTCAGCCTGCAAACGCTGGACACGCCGGCCCAACACGGACTGGAAGAAGTCAGCTTTTTGGTGGCCGGACACGAAGGCAGCACGCCCCGCCCTGTAGGCAAAGTCGCTTCAGGCGGCGAACTCTCCCGCATTGCACTGGCCATTGCAGTCACCACCAGCGAGCTGGGGCAAGCCGGCACACTGATTTTTGACGAGGTCGATTCAGGTGTGGGCGGTGCCGTGGCCGAAACGGTTGGCCACCTCATGAAACAACTGGGTCAACACCGCCAGGTGCTGGCCGTGACCCACTTGCCCCAGGTTGCCGCTTGCGCCGACCATCACCTGCTGGTGAGCAAAGCAGCCAGTCAGGGCCAGATCAGCAGTCAGGTACGTCCCATCCACGGCGAAGAACGTGTCAACGAAATCGCCCGCATGCTGGGCGGTGAAAAACTCTCCGCCACCACCTTGGCTCATGCCCGCGAAATGCTGGGCACACCACAAAACTGAACATGGACATCATCCTGATCACCGGCATGTCCGGCTCCGGCAAATCGGTCGCACTGCACGCGCTCGAAGATGCAGGCTATTACTGCGTGGACAACTTGCCGCCCGAATTGCTGATCCCCTTTGTCAAACTTGAAGAGCAGCAACAAGAGCCTCGCCTGGCCATCGCGATTGATGTGCGCAGCGCCAACTCTCTGCACCTGATGCCCGAGCAAATGGCCATCTTGCATGACATGGGCATGTCGGTGAAGTCCTTGTTCCTGGACTCGTCATCCGACACCTTGATGCGCCGCTACTCCGAGACGCGCCGCAAGCACCCGCTGTCCGGCGGCGACAAACCACAAAGCGACAAAGCCCTGGCCGAGACCATCGCCTTTGAACGCGAGTTGTTATCTGACCTGCGCGAACGCGCTCATGTGATCGACACCAGCTTGCTGCGCTCGGCCCAGCTGCAAACCTATGTCAAAACCATGGTCAGTGCGCCGTTTGCGCAATTGACCCTGGTATTCGAATCGTTTGCCTTCAAACGCGGCATCCCGACCGATGCGGATTTTGTATTTGATGTGCGCATGTTGCCCAACCCGCACTACGAAAGCGCTTTGCGCCCCCTGACCGGACTTGATGCCCCGGTGCAGGACTACCTGCGCCAATCCGAAGAATTTGTGCAGATGCAGCTGCAGATCGAAGGCTTTCTGGCGCAATGGATCCCATCGATCGAGCGCGACCACCGAAGCTACCTGACAGTGGCCATTGGCTGCACCGGCGGCCAGCACCGCTCCGTCTTTATGGTCGAACAACTGGCCCAAAGCTTTGGCAAACGCTGGCTCACCCTCAGGCGTCACCGAGAACAAGACGCCAAATAAGCCCACCTGAGCCCACAGTCCTGCAGGTCAGCGCTTGAGCACCAACATCAATGATGTGGGCCACGAAAACATGTAGAGGCTGATGCCTCCGACCCACGGAAGGTCAAGTCATCAACAAGGCTCGAATCGGCGCTGGCAACCCCAACTCAGGCCAGGCCGCAGCATCGACCCACTGTCCATCGCAATCAGGACTTTGACGGGCAGCGCCTGTCAAACGAACCGGGTGCAAATGCAAGTCGCGGTGCGTGAGCACATGCTTCCAGGGCTCGATGTAATGGGCATCTCGTCCTTGGGGCCAGGAGGCCAGCAATTGGTCCTCCGTCTCAAACACCGGCAAACTGAACAAGCCCGCCCAGATACCTTTGTCCGGGCGCTTTTGCAACCACACCTGACCTTGGGCATTGACCGCCCAGAGCAACCACAGCGTGGCACTGCTGCGCTTGAGTTTGCGGGTCTTCACGGGATAGGCCAAGGGCTCGCCCTGTGCTTTGGCCTGACACATCGCAGCCACCGGGCAAGACTCGCACTGGACCTTGCGTGGCAGGCAGATCGTGGCCCCCAGGTCCATCAGCGACTGGGTGTAGCGCGGCATGTCCTCTGACTTACCAGGCAAGAGTTCTTGTGCGATGTCCCACAATCGTTTTTCATTTTTGGCCACCGCCAAATCATCGGCATAGCCCAGCACGCGACTGAGCACACGCTTGACGTTGCCGTCCAAAATAGCCACGCGCTCATGAAAGCAAAACGCCGCAATGGCGGCAGCGGTGGATCGGCCAATACCGGGCAAGGTTTGCAAGGCCTGAGCGTCCTGCGGGAACGCTCCGCCAAAACGCGTCATGACTTCCTGCGCACAGCGGTGCATGTTGCGGGCCCGGCTGTAGTAGCCCAGGCCGCTCCACAGCGCCAGCACATCGTCTTGCTCGGCTGCGGCCAAAGCGGACACATCCGGAAAACGCTCCAAAAAACGTGCAAAGTAATCCAGCACTGTGCTGACCTGTGTTTGCTGCAACATGATCTCGGACAACCAGACACGGTAAGGATCACGGGTGTTTTGCCAAGGCAGACTTTGGCGGCCGTGTTGGCGCTGCCAATCCATCATGTGGCGGGCAAAACCAGCGGGCAACGGTATCAGGGTTTTTGGCATGTGGGGCAATAAAAGGTGGTGCGCTGACCTTGCAGCAACGAACGAATGGGGGTGCTGCACGTGCGACAAGGCTGACCGGCACGACCATACACCGAAGCTTCGAGCAGGAAATAACCAGTCTTGCCTTCGGCGCTCACAAAATCCTTGAGCGAGCTGCCGCCTTGAGCCACTGCACGGGTCAGCACCTGCACGATGGCGGCATGCAAACGGGCAATGCGCGGCTTGGACAAACGCGAAGCCGAGGTGGTCGGCCGGATGCCCGCCATGAACAAAGCTTCGGATGCGTAGATGTTGCCCACGCCCACCACAATGTCCCCCGCCAGCAGCACCTGCTTGATGGCCGATGTCCGTTTTTTGAGGGCCAGGGCAAAGGCATCCACATCAAAGCCACCGTCCAAAGGCTCCACACCCAGATGGCCCAATAGTTTTTGGGCGATGTGCGAATTTTCAGAAGGCGCCCAGACCACCGCACCAAAGCGGCGGGGGTCGTGCAAACGCAAAACTCCTCGGTCGGTCACCAAGTCCATGTGGTCGTGTGGCCCAGCCTTGGGCTGATGGAGGGCAAAGTTCAAACTGCCAGACATGCCCAGGTGCACAAGCAAAAGGCCATCGCTCAAATCAAGCAACAGGTATTTGCCTCGGCGGCGCACGCCCACCACACGCTGCCCCACCAGGTCTTGCGCAGGGACACCCAAGGGCCAGCGCAAAGGCTTGCCCATCCGCAGGTCCACGATGCGGGCAGACGCAATGCGGTCTGCAAAACTGCGGCGAGTGACTTCAACTTCCGGGAGTTCAGGCATGCATTTGTCCTGTGCAGGCCCTGGAAATCCAGGCCTGGCACGCAGGTGTAAAAAGGTGGCTGGATTATGATGGCCCCCATGAAATTCTGGTTACGCCTTGCCGTCTTGTCCTCTTGCATCGTCGGTGCTTGGGCCCAAACCACAGACCCCAAAACCGAGCTCCAACCGGCCCCTTCGGCTCTCGATGCCGTGCTGTTCTACCAAGTCCTGCTGGGCGAACTCAATGTGCGTCAAGGCTCACCCGGTGCGGGCTTTTCTATCCTGCTGGACGCTGCCCGCAAAAGCCGTGACCCCGCCTTGTTTCAACGTGCGGTGGACATCGCACTGCAAGGACGCTCTGGCGAAGCGGCACTGCAAGCTGCCCAAACCTGGAAACGCGAACTGCCCCAGGCCACCGAGCCCAATCGCTACATCTTGCAAATCCTGCTGGCACTCAACCGCATCGAAGAAGCTGGTCAGGCGCTTGCTGTGTCCCTGAGTGATTTGCCGGCCTCGGAGCGGCCTGGTGCCATCGCCTCCGTGCCTCGGCTGTTTGCCCCTCTGCAAGACAAACAACGCGCCGCCGATGTGGTCGAAAAAGCGCTGAGCAAATCATTGGCACAGGCTCACACTGCCGCATCCGCATGGACCACCATTGGCCGCATGCGCCGCGACGCTGGTCAGCAAGACTTGGCCGTGCAAGCCGCACTGCAAGCCCGGGCAGCAGACAGCACAGCAGCAGGCCCGATCATTTTGGGCCTGAGCCTGATGAACAGCGGCCAAGCCAGACTGCGCACCATGCTGGACGATGCCATGCAGGGCACCGTGCTGCCTGAATTGCGACTGGGCTACGCACGCGCCTTGATTTCGCTGCAAGAGTACCCCCAGGCCATGCAGCAACTGGTGCTGCTCAACAGCAAGCATCCCGACTTTGCCGAGGGCTGGTTGATCCGGGGCTTGTTGTTGCAGGAAAACGGCCAAACCGCCGAGGCCGAACAGCAGCTGAGTCACTATGCCAAGCTCAATGCACGCAACACCGAGCCTGAAGCCCAAGCCGGTCAGGCCGAGGCCTTGATGGCGCTGGCGCAGATCGCACAACAACAAGGCCAACTTGCCCGTGCTCAGGAATGGCTGGCACAAATGCCCCCTTCGGCAGACCCCATCAAACTGGCCAGCCGCCAGGCCGATTTGTTGGCCCAACAAGGCCGCATGAGTGAAGCACGCCTGGTGCTGGCACAGGTCAAGGCCACCACGCCCGAGCAAATCAAGCGCAAAACACTGGCCCAATCGCAATGGCTGCGCGAGCACAAGCAATCAGCCAACGCTTACGACTTGGTCAAGGCCGCATTGAAGGACAGCCCGGACGACGCGGAGCTGGCCTCCGAATTGGCTATGGTGACTGAAAAGCTCAAGCGTTACGACGAAATGGAAAACCTGCTCCGACAGGTCATGAAAAACAAGCCACAAGACCCGCAGGCTTTCAATGCCTTGGGCTACTCATTGGCAGATCGCCAAGTGCGACTCGAGGAAGCCCGCCGCCTCATCGAACAAGCGGTGGCCTTGGCCCCCAAAGACCCTTACATCCAGGACAGTCTGGGGTGGGTGGCTTATCGTCAAGGCCAACTCGGCGATGCCTTGCGCATTCTGCAAGCGGCCTACAAAGCCAAGCCTGACGCAGAAATCGCCGCGCATTTGGGCGAGGTGCTCTGGGCCATGGGCAAAAAACAGGAAGCCGCCACCATCTGGCGCGAAGGCCTGATGCTCAAGGCCGACAACGAGACCTTGCTTGAAACACTCAAGCGCTTGAACTTCAAGCCATGAATGCGCACGCCTGCCTGCGCCGCTCCTGTCTGCTCTTTTGCGCAGGCAGCCTGGTCGCTTGCGCCACACCACGCCCGCCCACGGCCAGCGCTTTCTGGTCGGGCCGCTTGGCTTTGCAATTGCAATCCGAGCCGCCCCAGCAATGGCATGCCAGTTTTGAACTGCAAGGCTCCGCCGAGCAAGGTGAATTGCTTTTGCTCAGCCCCATTGGCACCACCTTGGCCAAGCTCAGCTGGACGCCTGGCGCAGCACGGCTGGAGCAAGGAGGACGCACCGAACTGAGCGACAAGCTGAGCAGCCTGAGCGAGCGTCTGGGTGGCACACCCTTGCCCGTGAGCGCTTTGTTTGAATGGCTGGCCGGGCGACCTGCCGATGTGCCAGGCTGGCAAGCCGATTTGTCGGGCCATGCCCAAGGTCGCCTGACAGCCCAGCGCAGCCAGCCCGCCACCGTAGCCACCTTGCGCATCTTGCTCGACCAGTGAGCGGGTGGCTCTGGCGATAATCGAGCCCATGAAATCGCTGCACGATGTTCCCGCCCCCGCCAAACTGAACCTGTTTTTGCACATCACGGGTCGCCGCCCTGACGGCTACCACTTGCTGCAATCGGTGTTCATGCTGATCGACTGGTGCGACACCCTGCACTTTGAAAAACGGGCCAACAGTCAGATTTCGCGTGAAGACCTGACGGTGCCACTGCCCGCAGATGACCTGATCACCCGCGCCGCACGCCTGCTGCAAGAACACACCGGCTGCACGCAGGGCGTGCACATCGCGGTTGAAAAACGCATCCCGGCTCAAGCGGGCATGGGAGGCGGCTCCTCCGACGCGGCCAGTTGCCTGCTGGCACTCAACCAGTTGTGGGACTTGCACCTGGACTTGCCCACGCTTGAAAAACTGGGCCTGCAGCTGGGGGCCGATGTGCCATTTTTCCTGCGCGGGCGCAATGCCTGGGTCGAAGGTGTGGGCGAACAAATCACCCCCATCGCGCTCCCGCCAGCCGAGTTCTGGGTCATCAAACCTGCGGCGGGCATCGAAACTTCTCAAATTTTTGCTTCACCTGAGCTTCAACGGGCCACAAAAGCTGCTACAATAGCGGTCTTCGCTGCAGACACATACGGCTTCGGTCACAATGATCTGCAACCTGTCGCAGAAGCCCTCTGCCCTGATGTGAAGCAAGCACTCCAAGTGCTCTCCTCCGCAGGACTGAATGGAAGAATGACAGGTTCTGGCAGCGCAGTGTTTGCGCACTGCACACCAGGCTCAGCGCCGGTTTCAGTCCCAGACCACTGGCAAGTGCGCAAATGCAGCAATTTGGATGTTCATCCTCTTGTAGGTTGGGCACCCAGCGACAATTATCGGTAGGCCGCTGTTTCAGCAGTCAACCTGTGTAGGGGAGTCGCCAAGTTGGTTAAGGCACCGGATTTTGATTCCGGCATGCAAAGGTTCGAATCCTTTCTCCCCTGCCAAATACGTTCAACGTACAGGCCCCATTTTTCTGATCGCTGGAATGCCCA
>JACCDU010513896.1_pt1 | contig 14299 bp, 13 predicted proteins | sample 7446081 | NCBI WGS metagenome assembly JACCDU01 (sample SAMN15323447, study PRJNA562643) | freshwater metagenome | isolation source: river surface water | place: USA:Blue River Watershed | collected 2017-08-17
AAAGCACGCTTTCTTCATGAACAATCAAGTTGACCTTAGCGGCTGCTGTTTCGCATGCTTCAGATGATTCATAAACATCGCGAGATAGAACAGCAATCACGTGGATGTTCCCATCTCCGATGTGACCGGCATGACAAACGGTTGCCCCATCGATTTCATTTTTAATGCGATGGGTGACGGTTTCAATGAATTTTGGAAGTTGTGAAATAGGAACTGAGGTGTCGTTGGATACGGTAAACCCAGCTTTCTTGTTTGATTCAGAAATGTTGTGCCTTAGCTCCCAGATCCTTAAAGCTTTCGTCTCGTCTGTTGCAACAACGGCGTCAGATATGAACTCGTTCTCTAAGGCTACTTCTAAAGAGTTTCCCATTTGAAGAACTGGGTCCCAATCTTTTGCGCTGTCTGCAATTTCAATCAGAACGTACCAGGGACTTGTGAGCTCCATTGGAGAACGAATGTCATGGTCGTGTTTGATCACAATTTCAACTTGATTCTTCGACATGATTTCGAAGGCTTCAATTCGATTGCCAATTTGCTCTTGTAGAAATCGCAAAAGATCCACAGCTTGGTTCACAGATTCAAGTGCAACCATGGCAGTTGCTGATGACGTGTTGATGGGGAATAGCTTTAAGACTGCAGCTGTCACGATGCCTAAGGTACCCTCGGCACCGATGAACAGCTGCTTCAGGTCATAACCCGTATTGTCTTTTCGAAGCGATCGCAGTCCATCCCATATTGTTCCGTCAGGGAGCACTACCTCCAGTCCCAATATCAGTTCGCGCATATTGCCGTAGCGCAGGACGCCTGTGCCGCCCGCATTGGTTGAAACAAGCCCGCCGACTTCACAGCTGCCAACACTTCCTAGCAGCATTGGAAACAAGCGGTTGTTTTCATTTGCAAGTGACCTGAGATTTTCAAGAATGAACCCGGATTCAACCGTGATGGAGTTGTTGCGAACATCAATGTCTCGAACGCGGTTCAGTCGCGACACATTCAAGATGGCTGAAGGGCGATCACCGGATGCAATTGCACCTCCCGTGAGTCCAGTGTTTCCAGCTTGAGGAACTATTGCAACATCCATTTCATTGCAAAGTTGCACAAGTTTGGACACTTCCTCTGTTGTTCCAGGAAGCAGTACTGCTATCGCATTGCCGCGATAACGGTCTCGCCAATCTCTTTGATATCCCTCGGTATCTTGTTGTGCTGTTAGTACCCTTGCAGCACCAATGATTGCGGATGCATTTCGAACGAATTCATCAAGATTGATAGACATTCTGATTTTGTAATTTCGTTGTTTCAATCAAGCTTCAGATCAATGGCTTTGATGACCTTGCCCCATTTGTTCATTTCCGCCTTTACATGTGTGTTGAGGGCCTCTGGTGTTGAACCGACAGGCGCGGCGCTGAGTTCACGTAATTTCTCTTGGACATCAGGTTCAGCGACAGCTTTTTGAAATTCACGGCTGAGTGCTTCGGCCACGTTTTGTGGAACACCTGCGGGTCCAAAAATAGCATTCCACGTGTAGGTTTCATAGCCTGGAAGACCGGACTCCGCAACTGTTGGGATATTGGGGAATGAGCTCACACGCGTGTTCGTTGTCACTGCGATTGCACGAACTGATCCGCTCTTGATGTGGCTTGCCGCGCCTGTGAGTACGTCAAACAAGATCGGAATTTGTCCACTGATTAGATCCGTCATTGCGGGGCCGCCGCCGCGGTAGGGGACGTGTGCCATTTCTACGCCAGCCATTGTTTTAAACAATTCACCTGAGAGGTGGGGTGGCGTCCCCACGCCAGATGTGCCATAGCTGTATTTGCTAGGGTCGGCCTTCAGCATTGCAATTAATTCTTTCAGGTTTTGTGCCTTAACGTTGTTGTTCACAATAATGACGTTAGGAACCGTCGCAGCCAGAGAAATGGGTGTGAAATCCTTCAAGCAGTCATAAGGAGGCGTGGCTCGTGCGAGCGGATTGATGGCATGTGTCGAAACTGTTCCCATCAAAAGCACCGAGCCATCTTTGTTTGCACGAACTACTTTAGATGCCCCCACAACACCGCCGCCGCCAGCAACGTTGTCAACAACGATTGACACCCCAGTTTTGTCGGTAACCTTTTTGGCAAGTAATCGACTGACGACGTCAGTTGCTCCTCCCGCAGCGAAGGGGACTACCAAAGTGATAGGGCCCTTTGGGAGCGATGTTTGTGAAAAGACTTTGGTTGGAACTAGCAGACTGGTTGTTGTTGCTGCAGTCCAAGCAAGAAATTTTCTACGTTGAGTCATGGCGGTTGTCTCCGTTTTGCTTTGAATTAAATAACCTGGTAGGAATCCTACTTTGTGATTCCTCGACTCGTAAAATAGAAAAAACTGATCCAACTATCACCATTGCTAATGCAATTTAGCAATGACCCAGCATAGGCCCGAGCTGTCTACTGCACCGTGGGAAGTCCAATCATTTCAATTATTCGTTTGCAAAATTGTGAGGAACTCTTCACTTAGGTAGTTCTCTGTATTGGCCGATTGCACCGTAAAAATTGATGCTTTAGCGGTGACATCTTTGATTGGCAAGAAGCAGATATCAGTGCGATTGTTTTTCGTTACTGTTCCCCCAACCATGGTGATGCCCAGACCTGCGGCGACAAGCCCTAGCGCTGTGTGAATTTCTATTGCTTCATATCCAATTTTTGGACTGGCTCCTGAGTTCTCAAGAATTCTTAATGTCTGCCTTCCGAAGTCGCTATTCGGATCCTTTGGGTACATGATGTATGGAATGTTATTGAAGTCACATGCTTTGACGTATTTCTTTTTAGCAAGCGGGTGATCAATAGAGATGGCTGCATACATTGAGTCCTCGATGATGGATGTGTACCTAGCATCTTCCTCCTTGCGATACGGGCCAATCACACGTGACAAGCCTATGTGAATCGTGCCTTTACGTAGGGCTTCAGGTTGGTGCTCTGAAAGAATTTCTATCAGTTCAATCTTTATTTCTGGATGCTTTGACTTCATCTGACGTACGGCTTCAGGCAGCACTGAAAAGATGGTTGATCTTGTAAATCCAATACTGAGCCACCCAAGGTTGCCAGCTGCAATCTCTTTTGCTTCATCGACCAGTTGTGATGCGTCAGACAAGAGCAATTTAGCCTTTGGATAAAAAAACAACCCCAATGTTGTCAACGTCATTGGTCTTGACGCTCGGTCGAATAACTTCCCCCCAAGTTCATCTTCAAGCAAATTGATTTGCATGCTGATTGCTGTTGGCGCAACGAATAGGTTTTTTGCTGCAATGTTTGCATTGCCTGCATCGACCACTTCACAAAAGTAACGCAGCTGTTTTATGTTCATAAAAAATGAATCTAAGTTCAAAAATCGATAGTTGAATTCAGATAAACTTTATCAAAGAATAGGAACTATTCCAAACGTAGTTTTATTCAAGAGGTGTGTATGAACGTTAAGTTTCAAGGTGAAGCGTGGTTTGAAGAGGCGAAATCGCTATCTACAGCTGAAGTTTCTGATGCATTAGATGCATTAAGTCTGCCCGGTAGCGCACTAGGAATCAAACCGATTGCAGGTGCTCAGAAAATATTTGGGTTTGCTTTCACGGTCCGATTTGCAGCAATCGATCCATTCAAGCCTGGAACAGTTGGTGACTTCATCGATAAGTTAGAGCTAGGTACTGTTGTCGTGCTGGACAACGGTGGGCGCATGGATTGCACCGTCTGGGGCGGGATTCTTAGTCAACTCGCGGCACACAAAAAACTCGGAGGCACGGTCATCAATGGTGTGTGCCGGGACACGGCTGAAGCTGATTCAGCTGACTATCCCCTCTACGCACTAGGCAAGTTCATGCGAACTGGAAAAGACCGTGTGCAGGTTGAAGCATATGACGAGCCTGTCATGTTGGGTGATGCTCGCGTCCGACCTAGGGATTTGATCGTCGCCGATGCCGACGGCGTGGTTGTTGTTCCTTCTTTGAAGATCAAAGAGGTTCTCACTAAAGCTCTTGCTACACGGAAGATCGAAAACCAAATTCTTGAGGCGGCGTTGTCTGGAATGCCTTTGAATGAGGCTCGCAAAAAATTCAAATATCACACGCTTCAGAGGTCTGAATCCTCAACTCTCTCAGCGTAAAACACCACTTAGGAGAAGACATGAAATACCTTAATAAAACAAAGTTCGCATTAGTTGCGCTTGCCAGTGTTATTGCATCAGTAGGTGCCATAGCGCAGGGGGCATATCCCTGTCCAACTGTAAAAATCATTTCGCCCTATCCACCCGCAGGAACCACGGACATCTTGTCAAGATTGCTGGCTCCAGGCTTGTCAAAGGAGTTGGGCACAACAGTGATCGTAGAAAACAAGGCGGGAGCAAGCAGCAACATTGGTACAGAGTTTGTTGCCAATGCACCCCCTGACGGTTGTACGTTGCTTTTGGGTAACAACACCGGTGTGGTGATCAATCGCAATCTCTACAAACTGCGCACGGATCCCGTCAAAGGTCTGGCACCTGTGATGGAGGTCGCCTCTGTACCGCTCGTGCTCTACGTCAACAGCGTTGTTCCAGCAAACAACCTTGCTCAACTTGTAGATGTGGTTAAGAAGAATCCCGGCAAGTACAGCTATGCGTCTGGTGGAAGCGGTAGTCCTCAGCATCTGATGGGTGAGATGTTGAAACTAGAAAAGCAATTGGACATTACACACATTCCCTATAAGGGGCAAGGCCCTGCTTTGGCAGACGTGATTGCGGGTCAGGTGCAGATGGCATTCGAGACGACAACGGCTATTGCTAACCAGCTCAATTCAGGACGTATTCGTCCATTGGCAACCACAGGTAGTGTTCGCTCCAAAGGGTTGGAAAACGTGCCGACTATGAAAGAGCTCGGCTATAGCAACTTCGTGATTGAGAACTGGTACGGCATATTTGCGCCTGCCAAAACTCCAACCCCTCTGATTCAAAGACTGAACCAAGAATTGAACAAGGTCATGAAGTCTCCTGAGGTCGCTGCCAGTTTGGCCAAGATGGGTTCCAGTGATGTTGCTGGCTCGACTGAACAGTTCAACCAGTTCGTTCAAAAAGAATTGCCTTACTGGGAGTCTTTGGTGAAGCGTTCTGGCGCAAAAGTAGATTAAAGATTGGTGATTTAAAAAATGTCTAACGGAATTCACATCCATCCCAGAGTAGATGCATTCACTCAGGGAGTTCAAGCACTGACAGGACTTCCATCTTCAGTCGTCGGTGACGCGATGGGGCGCTTGGTAGGGACTACAGGTTTGCATCCAGTGAATCGATCGAGCATCACAGTATGTGGCAATGCTTTCACAGTTCGTGTTCGAGCTGGAGACAACTTGTTGATTCATAAGGCTCTGGAGATGCTCAGACCCGGAGATGTACTCGTGGTTGACGGGGAGGGGGATGTTTCTCGTGCGCTAGTTGGTGAAATCATGATGACGTCTGCAATGGTTCAAGGGGCTGTTGCTTTTGTTATCGATGGCGCAATCCGCGATGTCGATGCGTTTGAAGAACATAAATTCCCGTGTTGGGCGCGAGGTGTGAATCTGCGAGGACCCTACAAGGATGGCCCAGGTTCTATCAATGTACCGATCACTGTAGGTGGCATGCTGGTGAGTCCAGGTGACATTATTTTGGGTGATTCAGACGGAGTCGTCGCTGTACCTTCGAGTCAAGCACTGGCTCTTTCCAAAGCTGCAAAAGAAAAGGTTTTGGTTGAGCACCAAATGATTGCTGACATCAAATCTGGTTCTTACAGCTCTGCATGGGTAGATGAGCTACTTCGTCAAAAGGGTGCCTTGGCATCGGAACTCCCAGTACCTTCAATAGCAAAATAAAGCGAGACATTATGAAAAACAGCGCCCTCAGAAATTTCGTCTTAGGTGGTTTACTTTGTGCAACGTCAATGCTTGGGCATGCGGCTTGGCCATCTGACGACAAGCCGGTAAAAATTCTTGTTCCTTGGCCAGCGGGTGGTGCGACTGATCAGGTGGCACGCTTGATTGCTCAACCACTGTCTCAAGCGTTGGGTGTACCTGTTGTTGTAGAAAACAAAGGTGGTGCTGGCGGTCTTATTGGTACGCAGCAGTTCGTTAAAGAAAAACCAGATGGACACACAATTTTGTTGGCAACCAGCTCGACAAATGCCGCGGCTCCTCACTTATACGGAAAGTTGGGATTTGATCCGTACAAAGATTTCACCCCAGTGGTATCTCTTTGTGAAATCCCTAACGTGATGGTTGTGCCTGCTAAGTCGCAGTGGAACTCATTGAAGGATCTGGTGGCCGCTGTTAAAAAAGAACCAGGCCAATTTACATATGGTTCCGCAGGCATTGGTGGATCTCAGCATCTTGCGGGGGCGCAGTTCAAAACTGCCTCTGGTTCTGATGTACGGCATGTGCCGTACAAGGGGAGTGGTCCAGCTGCTCAAGACTTAATTGCAGGACATATCGACATGATGGTTGATACGGGCTCACTGGGTAGCATTCGTGGAGGGTTACTCAAACCTTTGGCTGTGGCCTCAAGCAAACGTTTGCCTGCTCTCCCTCAAGTGCCGACTTTTAATGAAGCAGGGGTTCCAATGCTGGCTTCAGCTTGGTATGGGTTAGTTTTGCCGGCAGGAGCGTCTGATGAAGTTGTTAATCGCCTTAACACTGAAGTTAATCGGATCCTTAAACAACCTGAGATCTCCAGCAAGTTAACCGGAATGGGTGCCTTTGTGATGGGTGGTACTTCCAGCGAATTTGGACGTTTTGTTAACGCCGAAATAAAACGTTATGAAGTAATCGTACGTGAATCAGGCGCTCCAAAAGAGTAGAAGTTGAAGGTATGCGGCAAAGCAGAACTAGCTAATTATTAAGGCTATCCCTGGGGGATGTAGTGGTGATTGCGGGATTCAGTCATTTTCGAATTGTCGCTCGCCGAGGATATGCAATTCACGCTTCCAACGCCTTTTGAACTGGGTGCTCCCCATGGCGGGGGGGCCGCTTTGAGGCATGCCACTTGAGCGCCAGTAGGTCTACCTTGGGTCCGGATACTGCCAGTCAGTCGACTAGTCGTGAACGACGGCAACCAGCCTTAAGTAGACGTTAATTGCTCTAATTTTTGCATCCGTTTGCTCTCTGTGCTTACGGCTTTCAATGTCACAGAAAGCTCGTATTCCATGAGGGTTAAATCAGAGATGAACAAGCAGGCGAGTTGTAGGTCTTCGGTAATTTTTCTGCCAATGATGATGCCTCGTACTCTTTGATCGGGATCGGCTAAGTTTTCTTTGACCCAACTAACGTAGTTCAATATTTGCCCAACTACCCGGTCATAACTTCGTGCTACTTTCAATTCGATGATGACCAAAGATCCGTTCTTATCTTGAGCCAAGATATCAATACGGCGGCGCCCAGCTGGATATTCAACTCCACTGCTCAGTTCGTCTTCATACAGTGTGAGCCCAGGTTCGATTTGATCCAAGTTTTTCGCTAGATATGACTGTAGGTCGCGCTCGTAAGCGAACTCCCTGTCTGTGCCAAAACCACCTTGATCGTCATAGTCTTCTTCGTCCTCGCCCCCAGGCTTTGTATTTGACTCTCCGGGCTTGATTTTGCGAATTGGGGCTGGATCCTTGTTGGGTTCATACAGACGAAACTGCCCTGTTCCGATTTTGAAAAAAAGATCGTTTTCAGGCTTGTCTGTGTAGTGAATACGATTCTTGTCGTTCGTACTCATCATGACAAGATGTGCTTTGATACCAGAACTTTTCAGTTTTTCGTAGTGCTCCGAAAACCAATTAACCACTTGGTCTGAGCTGATGATCTGACCAGGCTGCATTCCAAATTCTTTCACCATGTCTCTCATCAGAGCTCGAATAGGTTTTTCATAAATCGGCTTAGTCATCTAACTGTTTCCTTTTCTCTGGTTGAGGTTTTTGGGTGACATTAAACATACAAAAAATTAATTAATGTTACTCATAGTGTGCCATATGTATCCTTTGTGGAGTTGTCCAGTTTGAGCCAATGTTGGAAGCTTCTGGCCAATGGAAAACAACCCTGAATCCCCCTTTAACGAGAATGACCACCAAGGGGCAATGAGACAAACTTTTGCTCGTAATTTACGTGTTTGTAGGCATATGCGCGGCATATCTCAAGAAGAGCTCGCAAATATGGCTCAAATGAGTAGAAGCTATGTTTCTGGGGTCGAAAAAGGTCGACGCAATGTTTCTATTAATAACATGGCCTCATTTGCAGCTGCACTGAACATGCCACTGAAAAATCTAGTTGACCCCGACTTTTTGAGTGTTGATGGTCATTAAATTAATTGTTAAGGACTAGTTCGCATCCGTATTGGCGTATAACGCTTTTGTGCTCATTCGGCATGAGTTCAAGCGTAGGCAATTGCTCAGAAAATAGGGGTTGACTTAGGAGCAGGACTTCTCGTGATGGCTGACCTTGCCAGACGTTGAGGGGCACTAAGTAGGCGCTTGTTTATTTGCAGTGAGGGCTATATGTCAAACCATTCTCATGAAACTGAACTTCGAGCTCGCAGAGAAACTCAGCTGCGACAAGCGCTGCATGACACTGGGCTGAAGCCGACGGATCAGTTATCACTGATGTCGATAGACATGATCATTTCGGAGTTAGCAGCTTTTGATGAAGAGAATTCGAGCATCGTTGCGCAGAAGTTTCGACCCATAAAAAAGGGGCGCCCAACCAATTTCAGTGCTCAAGGTGTCGCTTATATGGTCGGCTACTTGTTCTTTAGTCTCAATGATCGAAAAAAACCACCAACTTTGACATATCGCAGCGTGCTCAAGGTGACGGGCGGAAGTGGCGATGTCGCGTCTCCTGATGTCTTGAGTGTCAAAGATGGAATTTTTGTGACGTTACTCGCCAAGACTTATGAAATTCTTGGTATCGAATGCAAAGTTGAACGCAACGCCCGCAAATGTGCCCAAGGCTTTCAGCGTGGGACCAAGATAAGAGTAAAAAGTTTTCCCACGCCACATAAGGACACTGCTGAGGCAGCCGTGCAGCCAAATTCTGAGTGGGCAGGACGTAGAAATATTTTGAATTCATCTGAATTAAGTCCATTCGATTTTGAATCTCATAGAGCAGATCATTCACAACTTTTAATGAAAGGAAGTTGTGAATGCAAGACAAAAATTCATCGAATCGAGGGTTACAAACGGTTGAGATAGACCTTAAGGCGCTACGTTTAGACCCTAGGAACCCACGTCGACATCACTTAAGTCAAGTCAGGCAGATTGCCCGAAGCATAAAAGCGTTCGGGTTTAATGTTCCGTTGCTGATTGATCAGCACGGAATGATTCTGGCTGGTCACGGTCGCTATCTCGCAGCCCTACAGCTTGGCCTTTCTCGTGCTCCAGTTATAAGACTTGACCATCTAACGCCTGAGCAAGCCCGTGCGTTCTCAATTGCAGATAACCGACTGACTGAAAACGCCAGTTGGGATGATCAGCTGCTTGGAGAAATCTTTCTTGAACTCTCTGAGTTAGATCTCGAATTTGATTTGGAGATCACCGGCTTTTCGATGGGCGAGATTGACTTGCGCATTGATGGCTTGGACATCAATCAAGCGGGGACAGTGCCCCCAGATATTCCCATTCCAGAGATGAATAAGGTTCCCGTAACTCAGCTAGGGGACTTATGGGAGCTTGGTCGCCACCGCATTCTTTGCGCAAGCTCACTGGAAGAGACGTCGTTCGAAGTCTTGCTGCATGGACGTGAGATCGGGATGGTCTTCGTTGATCCACCGTTCAATGTACCAATCAATGGGCATGTATCTGGCAACGGCAAAACGAACCATCGAGAGTTCGCCATGGCCAGTGGGGAGATGAGCTCGGTCGAGTTCACTCAGTTTTTAACCAAAGTCATGCAACTGTTAGCTAAAAACAGTCGCGATGGTTCTCTCCACTACCACTGCATGGACTGGCGCCACCTTCCTGAAATCTTGGACGCAGGAGGGACCGTCTACGACGAACTTAAAAATATCTGCGTCTGGGTCAAGGACAAAGGCGGTATGGGATCGCTCTACCGTAGTCAGCACGAGATGGTGCTGGTCTACAAGAAAGGCAAAGGCGTTCACCGCAACAACATTGAGCTAGGGCGCTTTGGTCGCTATAGAACCAATGTCTGGAAATACCCAAGCGCAAATACGTTGTCACGTAAAGGTAGCGAGGGGGATTTGCTGTCCATGCATCCCACTGTTAAACCGATGGCGCTAGTAGCTGATGCGATTCTCGATTGCACGGTCAGAGGTGATTTGATCTGCGATGCGTTTCTAGGAAGCGGCACAACCTTGTTAGCCGCAGAGCAGACGGGGCGATTTTGTTATGGCCTAGAGATTGATCCGCTGTATGTGGACACCGCCATCAGACGCTGGCAAATGATGACCAAGAAAACGGCAAAGCTCGTTTCTAGTGGAGAGCGCTTCAATGCTCTTGAGGAGCAAGTTATGGCAAGTCGATTAGTTGCAGGTAGGGGAGAGTTTGTATGAGCAACGTTGACAAAAAAGATTATTTAGTTGGTTATGGAAAACCACCTACGAGGACGCAGTTCAAGACCGGTCAAAGTGGCAATCCGAAAGGGCGACCCCGAGGGAGTTTAAGTCTCATGACCGTGATTGAAAGAGAACTCAACAGCAAAGTAACAGTTACGGAACAAGGTCAGCAAAAGAAAGTTCGAAAGAAAGAGGTCGTTGCTAAGCAGCTCGTGAATAAAGCTGCATCAGGCGATCTCAAAGCAACGAATCTTGTGCTTAGTCACTCCATCAGCTCGGAACATTCTGATAAGGGAGGGGGTCTTGTTCAGGAGAAAAAACTTCGGCTTCCTCTTCACGACAAAACGTTTGAAAGCATCTTGGAGCGAATGCAAAACTTTCGAGGGAAAGTCTCACTTGAATCAGGTGCAGAGTTGAACGTTAAGTCTCTTCGCAAGAACTCACCTTCTAGGCGCAGAGTGAAGTTAATTTAAGAAGCAGAAAAAGTATGAGTGCTAGTGCGCTCGTCAGTCTCAACAAGTTTTACTAGAGGAATGGAATCAAAAAATGGAAAATTTTTTAAAAGTCAGTTACGAGGAATATTTAGAGGTCTTGCGCAACGATTTCGTTGGGTTTATGACTTGCGCGTTCAATGAGTTAAACCCAGATACAAAATTGCTTATCGCACCATACATTGAGCTTATGGCCGCGCGTTTGGAGGATTGTCGTCACGGACGTATCAAAAGGTTGATCATCAACATACCGCCGCGGTATTTAAAGTCGCACATGGCTTCGGTTTCGTTCGTTGCATGGCTACTTGGGCATAAGCCTAGCCTCCAGGTAATTTGTGCGAGTTATGGGCAGGCATTGGCAGATAAGTTGGCGATGGATTGCCGCAAGGTGATGCAAGCCGACTGGTTTCAAGATATGTTCCCTGCGTGCAAGTTTTCGTCAGTGCGGTCTGCAGATTTTCAGACCACAGCATCGGGGGGGCGAATGTCGACTTCTGTTGGTGGAGTTTTAACTGGTCGGGGTGCGGATTTCATTATTTTGGATGACCCACTTAAACCAGAAGATGCCATGTCTAAAACGTTTCGTGATGCCGTGAACAGTTGGTACACAAGTACGTTACTGAGCCGACTCAATAACAAAGAGAACGGTTGCATCATCATGATCATGCAACGATTGCATATGGATGACCTCGTTGGTCATGCTACGGCGATGGATGAGTGGACCGTCGTATCTTTTCCTGCAATCGCTGTAGATGATGAAAGTTATGAATTCGATACCCCATATGGCAGGAGCTCGCTCCAACGTAAAGCAGGGGAGCCACTGCATCCTGAGCGTGAGTCAATCCAAAGTTTGAGAGCTACTCAAAAGAAGGTGGGCGAATACACCTTCTCCAGCCAGTACCAGCAAAATCCGATCCCAGAGGGTGGGGCAATGATCAAGGCGAAGTGGCTCCTTCAGTTCGATGAGTTGCCTCCGTCTCACCAACTTCGACACCGCATCCAGAGTTGGGATACAGCCGTTAAGTCGGGAGAATTCAATGATTACTCTGTTTGTACGAGCTGGGTAGTTGACGATAAGCACCGAGCGTACTTGGTAGACGTCATTCGTATCCGCGCTGACTACCCTGAGTTAAAGCGTGCAGTAATTAATGCTGCTGAAAGCTTTAACCCAACCAAGATTTTGATTGAGGACAAAGCTTCTGGCTCCTCATTGATTCCAGATTTGAAGCGAGACGGCGTAATCGGTATTTATCCATGCCAACCTATGGCGGGGCAAGATAAAGCGATGAGGCTTTACAGCGTCACGAATGTGTTTGAAGCTGGGCGTGTGTTCTTGCCCAAAGCTGCGGTGTGGTTACCTGACTATCGGCAGGAGTTGTTGAGTTTTCCTGGCTCGAAATACGACGATCAGGTCGATTCGACAACGCAAGCTCTTCAGTACATTCAAACAGTGTTGTCGAGCAAGTTAGCTGTATGGGCAAAACTTGGTAGACCTTGATGCTTAAATGCAAAGGTTAATCATCAGTTACTGTTAGCGTAGGGTGGAATTTTTCGATAATAGCGGTGTGCAGAGGAGATGCGCTACTGTGAACTTATGGATGAATTGAGAAAGGCTCCATCGCTACATAACTTGTTATGAATGCCCACGGTGCGTATCGTTGAAGAGTTATGAGAAATTCGTGGGCAATTGTTCGTACGCTTGGATATTGCGGACTTTTCAAAAGGCCTTCGATGGATTCCTTCTCTGCGAATTCGGCACTCATCACAATTGGAATGAACATTGTGATTTCTCCATTCGAATTTTGAGTGGTTCGCATTCTTAGTAATTCGCCTGAACGAAATGCAGCGTAAGTTGGTTCGATTGTTGGATCAATATGAGCGCCACCATCCATGTCTGCTACTGCAGTAATGATGTCTCTGCGACACATCGTTTGCCCAGTTGGCGCACGCAGAATTACGCCGTTCCACCAATCAGAAAAGTTTAGGCGTTCTTTCAGCAAGGGTGAGCGTAGAACGGGTGCGTAATGCCCGCCTCGTTCATTTGAGTGTGCTATCGAAACGAGTGAGCAACCCACAGGAATCGCTCGTGGGCTAGGGCGACCAGAAGCGCAATAAAAACGGCCATTTCTTAAGTTGAGCTGATGCAATAGCGCTTTTGAGTTTCCTCGGTGATGTAGACATATTCGAAGCACAGTTGCCATAGCCTTAGCAAATGCGAGTTCACCTTCGTCGTAATGTTTGCAATGTGAAACTAGTAGCGTTACTTGCTCAGTAAGTGCATCTCTTAGTTGTGAGTGAGTTATTTCTATTCGAGACATGTTCTACAGATAGATATTGCAGTTTATTTTTTCTAAAAAGGATTCGAAATTAGTCCGGAAGGACAGCACTGTAGTGGTATTCCCGCGAACCTCTAAACATTTTTATTATGCAGTTTGAGTCTCGCGACGTGAATCAAGCTTAGAGGAAGAGGCTCAGTATGCTTGAGGGGGACGGGCAACGTTGTCCGGTCAAGGCTGGAAACCGAAATCCGATTTGCTAATCAGCCTGCCCTTTAGCGGGCATTGGGTTTTACGACTTCCAACAGGTACCAGATGGCACGACAGTGCGTTATGTCAGCGCTGGGAGCTTTTGCTGGCTGGGTAACAGTAAAGAAGCGTTTGAACAAAAAAACGTTCGTGACACAATTCACCTACCAACTAATAGGTAGTGAAATTCAAAATAAACGAGATCATGACAACTCACATAGAACTTTCTCCCTCAGCCGAGCGCATCGCGGATGCGGCGCAAGCCTTAGTGCAGCAAGTGGGTTACAACGGGTTTTCTTTTGAGCACATCTCCCAGATAGTTGGTATGCGCAAGGCCAGCATTCATCATCACTTTGGCTCCAAAGTAGTTTTGGGTGTGACCGTGGTTCGGCGATATGCCGCGCAATTTGACGAGGCATTGCGGCAAATTCACGTGTCCATCAAATCGGCGCCAGACCGCTTGAAAGCCTACGCAGATTTGTTTGAGACAACATTCAAGAATGACCACCTTCTCTGTGTTTGCGGAATGTTGGGCGCAGAGTCCAACTCCTTGGACCCTGCGGTGAATGCCGAGGTAAAAAAATTCTTTCAGCTGAATCTTGTTTGGCTCAGCGATGTCATTCAAGAGGGCTTGGCAAACAAGACCTTGCGGAGCGAACACGAGCCAAAGGAGTTGGCCGAAACACTGCTGTCGTTGCTGGAAGGTGCCATGCTGGTTGGGCGTTGCTTGAAGACCCCGATGGGGCCGCGCCGCATGTTTGATTTGGT
>JACCDU010019684.1_pt1 | contig 14296 bp, 17 predicted proteins | sample 7446081 | NCBI WGS metagenome assembly JACCDU01 (sample SAMN15323447, study PRJNA562643) | freshwater metagenome | isolation source: river surface water | place: USA:Blue River Watershed | collected 2017-08-17
CTGCGCCAAAGTACGCGTGAATGCAGCTCCGTGACATCAAGGAGCGCCCGGCGTGACCACAACCCTGAACGAAATCGAACTGGCTGCCCGCTGGGGCATGAGCCCCAAAACACTGCAACGCTGGCGCACCCAAAATGTGGGGCCTGAGTACCTCAAGCTCGGGAAAAAAATCATGTACCCGCTGGCGGACGTTGAGGATTATGAAAAGCTCATCCGCTCCAACTTTGCAGACATCGAAGAAATCCTGCTGTATCTCCAGCAAACCGGCAAAGCCAGCCTTGACCAAATCCAGGCCGCCTGCCTGGGCGGCACACAGTCACGAGCCCACATCCAAGCCTATTTGCAGCGATTGACCCGGTCGTCACCTCCCAGGGTCAAAGCTCACATGGTTCTGCAAGATCCAGATTCTCCGGCCATGACTGTCATCTACAGCCCCTGCTTTGAAGATGCGCAGTAGATGCACACCCACACTGTTCCGATTGATTGGTCACCACAAACCATCGTCTCAACTTCAAATCCGGCTTTGGGAATTGAACCAAGGTCCACAACTGCCGATTAACAGTCGGACTGACAGACTATCGACTTGGCCGAATAGTTGATCGGAAAGTTCAGTCTACGCGGGACTTTCAACAGCAATGAATGACAGAAATTTCTCACCAAGTTCTGTCAACTGAAGTGGATGCCGATCAGTCTGTTCAGCCGCAATGTAGACAGCCTTAGACTCAAAATCGGGCAGATCTTCCAGATCAATGGCGTTGACCAAGCCCCTTGCATCCAGATCGCGGAGGTAGGTACGTGCAAGCAATGGTGAAATGTCCGCTGGTTCTTCCTGCGTTAACTGCTCAAACGCCTGCTGCATGGATTTCACCTCTTTGAACGCATCTGCCCTGCTCGAAATGAGCCTCAAGATACTCAGGTGTGACACCGTCAACTCATCGATGTACCGCAGAAACTGAAACGCCAAATCTTCGTCACTGAATTCAGGATTTCCCACTGACGCCAAGGCATTTTTCAAAGTCGTGATTTTTTCCTTCTGATGATTGCGCAGGGCAATCGGGGTTGCCTGAAGCAAGAAAGATGTGAACGCTTCGTTCTTCATCAGCTCATCAACGGTGAGCCCAGATCTTTTTTGCAAAGCATTGATCGCCTCGGACACCTGCACCATCCAGAATTCCTGCCGCCGAGCCAAGTTGTTGTTGAAATGACCGGCAATTTCCGCCAACGCACCGCCTACTCCCGGCACAAAGCCCAAGACTATTTTCACAACAGTCATGTCAAGACCTTCACCCTCGTCCAACGGCGCTTCTAATTCTGTTGCCATGTCATATCTCCTAGGTTACGCAAACGAGATCGCAATGCGATTGGTAGCAAAAAAACAGAATCTTCTCGCTGTAGGTCAGGGCTGAACCATCGAAAGCAGCCATTTCATGCATGCTCGAATCTGGCTCGCCATTGCTGCAACAAAGACAACGCCTCATCCGCCCCCTCCTCCGGTGCCCAGTCAGCAAACTCACTCGGCCCCTGCGGGTCAAATGGGCCTGCCTTGCCTTCCAGCAGTACCGCATCGGGCGTCAGGGCCAGCACGGTGTGCCAAGTCCCGGCTGGCATGTCGATCACAGGGCCAACGCCTGGGCCGGCGTGGCTTTGTGTGCCGAGTTTGAATTGCTGAACAACCTGGCCTGCGTCGTCGAACACCAGCACACCCAGCAGGCCTTGCATTGCCACCAGAGTTTCGTCTTTGGGCACCAAGTGATGCCGATGTGGCCGAACATAGCTGTCTAGGCCAAAGGCAATGAACAGCCTTTGTAAAGGCGCTTCATGGCTGGCGTGGATGTTCAGGTGCTGTCGCAGTCGGGGTGATGCCTTGGCTTGATCATGCAAGCCCGTGAATTGATCGAACGTAAAAACGCGTGCGCTCATGAAACTGACCTCTCTTGTTTGCGGCCTTGAAAACGCCGCCAACCGCTGACCACCATCCAAGCCACCGACACACCCACGGCATCCGCTGCGAGATCGGCCCATTCGGCAAAGCGCCAACCTACGGCCCACTGCGCGGCTTCAATACCTGCGCCATAAGCCAACATGCCCAGCACCACGCGCAAGGCATGCACTGGCCAAAGCAGCAAGCCCCAGCCGGTCAACACCACAAAGGCCAGGGCGTGCTGCGCCTTGTCCCACCAGTCAAAGACCGGTAGCTGCAAATGCTCAATGGGCATCAGCGCTAACACCGTGACTGCCGCCATCGCCAAATACCAACCGACACGCATCACCCGCACTTCAAGCACCCCGATAAGAACCGTGGTCAAACAGCCACTGTGCATAGACCCTGACGTACGGATGAACATCCTCTGCAATAACGGCATCTTTCGCATCCTGCCAACGCCAACCGCTGTGCTGATCAGCAGGCAAAGCATCCAGTTCCAGCGGTTGTTTCAGCTGCAACACATGCGGCAGATTCACATAGTGCGTGGACACCTCAGGGCTGTAGGCGCTGTCTTCATAAAAGTGATCCCAGACACCCATCAGCTGAGCGCCCTTTACATCCTGCTCCTGCAGCCCCAGCTCTGACATGGCCACCCGAAGCAGGCACGCCTCACAGGCCTCGTTTTTGCGCACCCTGCCCCCCGGGGTGAACCACCAATGACGCGCAGGCGCGTTTTTTCTAAGGCCTAGCAACATCTGCCCGGTCGTGTTCGCGAGCACCAGATCCACGGAGACCAGTGGCAAAGCATCAACAGCCCCTACAAAGTTCTTATCAGGTAACCAACCACTCGATTTCATTTTCACCACACATCTACAGTCAAGAAAAATCGAATTCATACGATCATATGAAAATATTCCACATACTTGCCTTACTCTACCGCCTATGGATTCTTTCATTCCCTCAGCCCTGCGGCGTCAACGCAACCAACGGCATTTGACGCTGGAGGCGGTCTCGGTTGCCACGGGCATGTCGCCACAGCATTTGTCCGAGATCGAGAGCGGCAAACGCGATCCGCGCCTGTCGTCCATCGAGCGCATTGCAGAGGCCATGGGCCTGAGCGTCATGCTCGTGCCCGAGCACATGGCGCCAGAAATTCGCCGCTATATCGCCACGCAAGGCCGGGTCTACACGACCATGACTTCGACCTCATTGCCTCAGCCATCCAACCCGAGCCGTCAAGATGCCTAAAAAGCCCACCACCCCCAAAACTTCCACCAGCCAGCAGCTCACCTTCACCATCCGCCAAGAGCCAGACTTCGACACCGACGAACCCACTGAGTTTGGCTGTTTCTCGCGCGACTGGGATCAGGAAGAAGCACTGGACCAGCTCATGGACGACCAGGACTGCGGCCGCATCAATGACAAACAGGCCCTGCTGCACGCCCAAAAGCTGCTGGCTCAGTCGCCTGGAAATCTGGAGCTGCAAAACTACCTGGCCAACCGCCTGTGGGCACTCGAAATGCGGGACGAAGCCACCGAGGTTTGGGCCAAGGCATTTAAGCAAGCCAGCGCCCTCATCCCCAAAGGCTACTCGGGCCAGATCAGCTGGTCAGAAGTCGACAACCGGCCGTTTTTGCGGGTGGCCCACGGCTACCTGCTGGGCCTGATGGACCGCCGTGATGCCAAAGCCGCGCAGCAGCTCGCCCAAAAAATGCTGGCCTGGTGCCCGGCCGACAACCTGGGGGTGCGCATGCTGGTGGGCGACATCAGCATGATGCTGGGCGACGCCCGCTCGGCGCTGGGGCATTTTCTGGAGCATGCGCCAGACTCACCGGCGCACTGGTACCAAGCCGGGCAAATTGCTTTCAGGGGTGGTGATTACGTGTCTGCCTGCACCTACATCCGGCGCGGGATCGCGGCCAACCCCTACATTGCGGAGGGGCTCACAGGCAGAACGGTGTTGACGGAGCACCTGTACTGGCACGCCAGCAACCGGTACGGTGCCGAATGGGCAGCCGAGTATCTGAATGCGCCCAGCTGCGACTGGACGCCCGAAGAAATCGACTTTGTGGACTGGGTCTTCAACTCAGCCGCCGTGCTCAAAGAACGGGCCAAGCTGGCCGAACAGCACGAAGGCTTGACCTACGAGCGAGACCCCGAGCGAAGGGGGGCGTATGCAGAAAAGAGCGCCTATTTCGTCAGCGGCATCACCGACACCCTGTCCAAAAAGCTGATTCGCAAGGTACGCAACCGTTACAACCAAGACATCTGGCCTTGGGACCGGGCTGGTTTTGAGCGGCTCAGCTGAAAACGGCCCAGCTTTTAGCCACCCTGTCAGTTACCGGTCACCCAAGCGGGTAAAATAAATTGTCGAATCTGTAAGAAATAGGCCTTGAGATGAGCAACTGGTATCTGATCCACACCAAGATCCGCCAAGAACGGGTTGCTCTGGAAAACCTCGAACGCCAAGGCTTTGCGTGTTTTTTGCCATTGATCCGCGCAGAAAAGCTGCGTCGGGGTGCCTTGCAGGTGGTGCAAGAGCCGCTTTTTCCCCGTTACCTTTTCATCCGCCTGGGCACGGGGCTGGAATCACAAAGCTGGGCCCCAATCCGTTCCACAGTAGGCGTGAGCCGTTTGGTCACGTTTGGCCAAACGCCGGCCAAGATTGAAGACGAGCTGATTGCCCAGCTACAGGTCAAAACGGATTCGACTGAAGTGCAACTGCGTCACTTTGAGCTTGGTGAGCAGGTCGTGGTGACAGATGGTCCATTTGTGGGGGTGGAGGCCATCTACCAAATGGCCGATGCCGAAGGCCGGGTGATGGTGCTGTTCAACATTCTGAGCAAGCAAGTCAAGATGTCGGTGCCCCCGGCCAGCATCCGCAAAGTCAACTGATCTCTACCGCTAGGCAGACGCCGGTCAGCGCCGACCGGAAGCCAGCTTCTCTTCGATCTTTTTCTGCACCCAGTCGGACACGTTTTTGTATTCAATCCGCTGGTAACCGCTGGACTGGATCTCTTGCCAATACTGGCCGATCAAGGCCTCTATGGCGTCGGTGTTGGGTGCGGCCAAATCAATGTCTTCGCTGAAGATCAGCTTGTTGCCCGCAATCAAGTCCACAGTGCCCCAATCTCGCGGGTTGGGCAGTTCATCAATGCTCACATAGAGCACAGACGGATCGCTCTTGGGCATGAGCATGTTGACGAGGTTTGACAAGATTTTCATCGACCGCTCATCAGCCCAATTCACTCGTTGACCAGCGCTTCGCGCTCCAGCGCCATGTGCACCCAGTCCACCACTTCGCCGCTGGGCTGGTAGCCGCTGACCATAGTCTTGAGCAAAGCGCGAATGACGGGCACATCGTTCACGCTCATGGCCATGCTCAGGGCGTTGAGCTTGCCCTCCAATTGAGGCCAAGTGAGGTACTGCTCATGCGCCTTCATGATGCGAGGGTGCTGGGTAGGCTTGGGGTTGTCGCCAATCAGCAGCTCTTCGTAGAGCTTTTCTCCAGGGCGCAAGCCGGTCACGGTCAGCTCAATATCGCCACTGGGGTTCAGCTCATCACGCACCGTCAGGCCAGAGAGTTCCACCATTCGGCGGGCCAGGTCCATGATCTTGACGGGTTGGCCCATGTCCAGTACGAACACATCACCACCCTGCCCCATGGCACCGGCCTGAATCACCAGCTGCGCCGCTTCGGGGATGGTCATGAAGTAACGGGTGATATCGGCATGGGTCAGGGTGATGGGCCCGCCGTTCTTGATCTGCTCGCGAAACAGCGGTACCACAGAGCCACTGGAGCCCAACACGTTGCCAAAACGCACCATCGAGAAGGTAGTCTTGGCGCTGGGAGCCCTGCCCCCTTGCGCCACCACGGCCGCGTTCACCTCGGCCAGGGCCTGCAGCACCATTTCTGCCAGTCGCTTGGTCGCGCCCATGATGTTGGTGGGCCGCACTGCCTTGTCAGTGCTGATCAGCACAAAGTTACGCACGCCATTGCGCGCCGCCGCTTCGGCACACACCCTTGTGCCCCACACGTTGTTGCGCACACCTTCAGCAGGGTTGTGCTCAACCAAAGGCACATGCTTGTACGCGGCCGCGTGGTACAACGTGTGAGGCTTCCAGGTGTCCATGATCTCTTGCATGCGCACTTCGTCGCACACCGAAGCCAACAAGGGCACGATTTCAATGTCTGGCCCGTCACTGGCCTGTGGTGCTTCAGGCTCATGGCCTTCCACCGGTTCATTCACATTCAGGCGTTCACCTGCAAGCGTCGCCTGCAATTCTTGGTGAATCTGGTAGAGCGCGAATTCGCTCATCTCCACCAACAGCAACTGCTTGGGGTTGGTCTTGAGGATCTGGCGGCACAGCTCGCTGCCAATGCTGCCCCCAGCCCCGGTCACCAGCACCGTTTTGTGGTGGGTGTTCAGGTTGAGCAGCAGGCCGTTGGGCTTGACCGGCTCGCGGCCCAGCAAGTCATCAATGTCCAGCTCGCGCACATCACTCAGGCTAACCTTGCCAGTGGCAATGTCACTCAGGCCTGGCAAGGTGCGCACCGCCACCTTGTGGGGCTTAAGCACATTCAAGATTTCGTTACGGCGCTGACGCGACACGCTGGGTAAGGCCAGCAACACATCGGTGATGGAGGTGCCGTTCAACAGCTCGGCCAAATCGGCTGGGTTGTGAATAGGCAGACCGTTCAACACATGGCCATGCAACCGGTCGTCATCGTCCAGAAAACCCACCACCCGAATCTCGGGGCTGTTGGCCATGGCTGAGGCGAGCTGACGGCCTGCACTGCCCGCCCCGTAAATCAGGGCCTGCGGCAAAGACGCCTTACGCAGTTGCTGGTGATAAAGCCCACCCAACCACACCCGCGCTGCCGCACGCGACGCCCCGACCAAGAGCAGCAGCAAGATGGGCTGAATCAAGCCAACCGTGCGCGGCACGCCATCGACGCCCCAAAAGGTAAAGATGGCCGCAAAAGCCAAGCCATACAAAAGCATGGCTCGCCCCACCGCTACCATGGCCGGTAGACCGCTGTAGCGGAAGATGGCACGGTACAGACCCGAGGTGATAAACACCGGCAAAGCCAGCGCCACAGAGGCCACTGCAGGCCAAATGGCTGGGCCTGACAACGAAGTGAAAGTGCCACTGCGCAGGTAAAAAGCCAGCCAGACCGACAAAATACAAAGGCCTGCATCCAAGGAAAGGACTACACCACGCTTGACTGCACGGGGCAAAGCCAAGGCTGGCGCTGCAAAACGACTCAACACGCGGATCATGATTTCACCCATGATGTGAAATCCCGCAAGAGTCCCGAGTCCCGAGTCCCGAGTCCCGAGTCCCGAGTCCCGAGTCCCGAGTCCCGAAATCTGAATTTGATTGATTAGTCATTCTGGTATTTGTTGGTCTTGCTATCAACTGCCTCACCGGGGGCCAGCGTGACCCCTGCCGGAACCGTCACCCCGTAACCCAGCGCTGCTCCGGCCTGCATCCAGGCGCCGCGCCCCAGCACCGTGCCACCGGCCATGCTGGCGTTCACGCCCAGATGGGCAAAGTTTTCGACGATGGCGTGGTGGTCTACCACGGCGCCGCAGTTCACTATGGAACCCATGCCCAGGCGGGCTTCAGTACCCACAATGGCACCGGCCATTACAGCAGAGCCCTCCCTCAATACCGCACTGGGCGATACGATGGCACGGGGGTGAATCACTGTTGCGTGAACGAAACCCGCTGAGACCAATTGCTGCATCAGCTTCTCGCGAACGGCGTTGTTGCCAATGGCCACAATAGTTTGATCAGCCGCAGCCTTGTGATGGCCCATGCTGACCATAGGTCCCAGCACAGCCACATTGAGCACCGATTTACCCGCCGGGAGTGCATCGTCCAGAAACCCCACCACCTCAAACTGGCCAGACAATTCAGCAGCCTCTGCTACCGAGCGGCCATGTCCTCCCGCGCCCACCACCAGCAATCGGGTCTTGACCATCAGTGCGAAACCCCATCGCGCTGCACCACCTTCAAAAAGGTGAGCCACAAAATTTTGATGTCGAACCAGAAGCCCTGGCACTGCAGGTACTCGGCGTCCAAGGCCACTTTCTGGGGAATGGGCAGTTCGTCGCGCCCGTTCACCTGGGCCCAGCCGGTGAGACCTGGCACCAGGGTGTGCACATTCTTATTAGTGCGCAGCTCAATCAGGTCATATTGGTTAAACAGAGCGGGGCGGGGACCGACGAAACTCATATGCCCCACCAAAATGCTCCAGAGCTGAGGTAGCTCATCAAGACTGCTCTTACGCAAAAACGAACCGATGGGAGTGAGGTGTGCCTTGGGATTGACGAGTAAATGCGTTGCCACGGCTGGAGTGTCTACCCTCATACTACGGAACTTAGGCATCTTAAAAATCGTATTGTTGCGCCCGACTCGGTCAGACCAGTACATTGCAGGCCCCTTGGAGGTCAAGCGAACTGCAATTGCCACCAGCAACACTGGCATTAACAATAACAACGCCATTATTAAACCAAAACAAATATCAAATATTCTCTTCATATTATTACCACATAGCCAAAATAATTCAATATTAATTCACAATATTTTAGTGATAATTTTCAATCAATTCCCGATAAATATTAATATGTGCAACCGCAACTTGCCGGACATCGAAAGCACGCTCTGCCAATGATCGACCCGCGTTACCCATTGCCTGGCAACGTTCAGGATCAATGATTAGGTCTTCAAGTGCATTGGCAAGTGCTGCGGCGTCACGTATAGGCACCAACATGCCAGAAATACCTGGTTCAACTGCATCACGGCAACCCGGATGATCGGTCGTTACAACGGCTCTGCCACAAGCCGCCGCCTCGAGAAGCACCTTGGGCAAACCCTCGCCATAGTAAGACGGTAAAGTCACTATGTGCGCCGCTGCCAGCACTTGAGGCATATCTGACCGATGCCCCCACAATTCCACCACTCCTTCACAAGCCCACAAATTCAGCTCCGAATCCGTCAGACTATTAGGATTGAATGGATCCACCTTACCCACCAAACAAAATCTGGCAGACACACCACGTTGCCTCAAAAGACGTGCCGCCTCTACAAATTCTCGTACCCCTTTGTCAGACAGCAAACGCGCAGCGAAGAGGACCACAGGTATCCCCTGCGGCAGTGGAGTGTGGCTGTATTGAACCAGATCGACACCTGAACCACGAATCATTTCTACTTTGCTATCAGGCAAATATGCCAAGTTAGACAAAGTGGCCCGATCGTGGGTATTTTGAAAAACCACTTTGAGGTTACGGTGGCCTAAAACAATACGATAAAGTGCACCAACAACCCAGCGTCGCATCAAAGCCTTCGCACCACGGTCCATAAAAACGAAGCCCAGTCCAGCCACAGCAACAACCACCGAGGGCACTCGCGCCATTCGAGCTACCAGTCCACCCAGCAATACGGGCTTGGTAGTGACCAAATGCACAACGCTTGGTCGGACAACCCTGAATATCTGCCAAAGATCGAGCATTGTGCGCAATACTTTGCCAAGACTGGTGCTGTTACGGTCCATGGCTTTCAACGGATGTACTACCAAACCATGACCTTGTAATTCTTCCATCTTGTCGGTCAAGAATGTGGCAATGTGAACCCGATAACCCTGTTGCTGAGCCTCGAGGGCAATAGGTAAACGGTGAGACAAAAAAAACCAGTCAACATTCACAACAATTAAAATTTTCAATGACATGATATTTTTCAAATTAAGTTACATAATAAAAACTACCAATCACCAGCAGAAATTTTACTATCGATTGATATAATATGCGGAATTACGAGAAATAAATATATAGCAAAAGCCACCCAACCTCGCGACACAGAATTACGAATAGACCACTCACTTCTCAGAGAATCATATTGGATGGCTTTCATAATCAAAAATAAAACAATAAATCTATTAAACACTGGATATATAAAGTTGGTAGAGAACAACAAAATCAATGCAACCAGAGCATCACGCAAAAAGGCCAATAATTTATAATCAACACTTCGGATGTATGAAAATACCAGAAAAATCAAAAGCGCAGAAAATGCCCTTAAGCCTGATCCTCCAGCAGAATTGTCACCACCCCCGCCAGCCCTCTCTATGAATGAGATGTCACTACCTGCATACAACTGCAAGGCAGCCATGAGAATCAAAATAGGCCATATTTTTCCGCGCTGAATAAATGCATAAGCAGCCAAAGAAATATGAGTCATCAACCCAATCATAGATACTATAATCCAACGAAATCGTACGCGATTAAAAATCAGCATTCCATATGCAACAGCCAATAACCCAACAGAAAATCTCATTGATGACGAAAATAACGGAACTGCAGACCCAAGCACCACCGCAATACTTTCTACAGATTTAAGCCGCCTCAATATCTCAATCAAGAAATATGAGCACATAACAGCCTCTAATATTAACCAAATTTTAAAGTCATTTGCAAACAAAGCCAGCACAAGGTGGAGCGGCTCAAATTTCGAAACCGTCAATATATTCAATCCATCTGCATCCGATATGTAAGTCAAATATTTTGAATAATTAAATGTGTCTGAATTATAATCTTCCGGCCTAAATGAAAAAATCAACACCTGCATAACCGAAAAAAAAGCACATAAAATCCAAAAAAATCTCCCGCGGAACAAGAAATATAATACCAACAAAGAAGATAATGCGGCCGGAAAAATATATTCAAATATGTACATTTATTTTATTTTAAATGCAGATACAACTTAACTTTTAAGCTCTGCGGAATTTCGCGGATTTAATAAACCCCAAGGCCCACCACACCGCAAGCACACTAGTTACGAAAAGACTAATACAATATGCCAGCGCTGCCCCATTCATACCCAAAGGAGGCACAATCAAGAGTCCCAAACTTAGCATTGTTGCTGCGCCAATAGCTGAAGCAACCACGTATCGATCGGAGCAATTTGCTGCAACCAATAAACTTTGCGCCCAGATCAAAGGTGTACTTGCAATCAGACCGATGAGCATGATTTTGAAGACTGTGATCGACTCAACTTGCATTGGTAAAAAACGTTGAACTACAAGCGGAATGGTAAAGTACATTAATATACCGGTAGCAACAGCAACGCCTGATAACAAGCGAGCAGCCTTTTTGGCAAATTGCCTCACCTCGCTCCACCGCCTACTCGCCACACGAGACGAAAATTCTGGTAGAAGCATTAAAACAATCGGGTTGAGCAGTTCCATCATAATCATCGCCAGATTCTTGGCGATGCGATAACGACCTGCCTCTGTTGCGTTAGTAAGACCGGCCAGCAGTTGCATGTCCAGTTCACGGTGAGCAATTTCAAGCAAACCCATAGCATAGTTACCAAATACTTGTCGAGCCGTGCGGTGTACATTTTTAACACGCAACTGCTTGCTCCAGCGCATCGGCCGCTCACCGCAATGGTTGCCCAGTATCGCCAGAGCGTTTATTACCTGCAGTACAGCCGCACTTAGTCCAATTGCTGACAAAAGAAGCAATGCTGTCACTGCGCGACAATCCAGCACGAAAAGCGCTACACCCAACACCACCAGCTTAATCAGCCCTACTATCGTCGCAATCAAGGCCGATCTTTTCACTTCACCAAGAGCCCGAAAGATCGCGATAGACGAAAATTTCAGGAATGTTGATGTAATCACAAACAACACAGCAAATGGGAAAAGCTGCGAATCACCTGCCTGTGCATCCAATATCGCGGGTGCGAATAAGTAAAGCAACATGCATACAAACAAAGCTGATAAATTACCTCCCAGCTCAATAGCCAGCCCAATTCGCACATAAACCCAAATGCCTAGTTGAGTGCGAGGGACTGCTCGCACAAGGCGAGGAATCATGTACTCATGAATACGCGGTTCGAAGAACAGCGAAACGATCTTCGCGAAACTGAGCAAGACCGTCAGTTGTCCGAATTCGACAGCGTCGAGTTTTGCGGAAAATGCCAGCATCACCAGAAGGTCGGTTCCGGTTGAGGACACAGACTGCAGGAGTTGCCAAATCGAATTCCTTCGGAATGATCCCATCTCGTCTCAAATCAACCAATCCATAAATACTCTCAAACTCATCCTCACACGGCGATTGCCACGGCGAAAGCATTCCATGTATCTGCACTCACCGGTGCATCCAAATCAGGGAATGCACTTAGTTGCTTCAATGTGAAGCCAGAACGCTCAAGCAACAAACTCAGGTCGGTTGCAAAAAAATAACGCATCCGATGAGTCTCGTTGGTCTCGTTGACCAGCTTATCTTGTCCAATTTCATAGATGTCGAAATTGACGTCCGCTGTACAAGCATTGACGTCGAGTTCAGTGTGGGTAGCACGGATGAGTTTTCCGCTTGGCGTTGGAACAACTCGAACGCGATCGCCCGGCCGCTGTGTCAGCACAGCTGGACCGTACCAGAAGTCACAGGCAAAAACTGCGCCGACACGCAAGTGACTGCGAATGTTGGTCAAAGCGGACTGAACCTCTTCGTTTGCATTTAAATAGCCAAGAACAGCGAACATCATGATCGCTGCGTCGCACTGCTGTTTCAGCGTGAAGTTGCGAGCGTCAGCCACACTCCAGGTTATCTTGTCAGCATGAGGTTTACCAAGAGCCTTTGAGCGTGCAAGTTCTATCATGTGTGGAGACAGATCAACACCCTGCACCGAATAGCCTCGTGCAGCCAGTTCAATTGCATGCCCTCCGGTGCCACAACCTATATCTAGGAGATGTGCTACGGCCCCTTTACCAAAGCGCTCGATAGCTTGCTCTACCAGATCGCACTCGGCACCGTAGTTTTTATCTTTGTAGAGCGCGTCATAACCGCCTGCGTAGATACCATCAAATACCTTCATACCGACTCCATTACTTGTTTAACCGCATTTGACACCGACTCAATCTGTTCGATTGTGAGTGCAAGACCAGAAGGAATGTAAAGGCCTCTGCGGGCGATGCGTTCTGTTACTGGATAGCGCTCGCCAACGAACAATCCCATGTCATGAAACAAGGGTTGCTCGTGCATCCCTAAAAAGAAAGGACGAGTTTCAACGTCAAATGCGCGTAGTCGCTGGGCAAACAGCACAGCATCCATCTGTACGTCATCAGCAATCACGAGTGGATAAATCCAGAACACGCTGCGTGCCCAGGCTTGCTCCGTAGGCAGTTGCAAGCCTCTCACCCCGGAAAGTCTTTTCGTATATTCGGAAGCAGCCCAACGTTTGCGTTCGACGATGCTCTCAATCCGATTCACTTGACCAACTCCAAGTGCAGCTTGCATATTGGTAATGCGGAAGTTATAGCCGTGCTCTTTGTGCAGAAAGCGACGCTCAGGAATGAAACACAAGTTTCGGATTGCACGGCAACGAGCCGCGAGCTGAGGATCGTCTGTGATAACCATACCCCCTTCTCCTGTCGTGATCAGCTTGTTGGCAAAGAAGCTAAAGGTCGCGATGTGGCCAATGCCCCCGCATTTCTTCCACACTGACTGACCGCTTTGTCGACCAGACTGATAGAGAGCCCCGTGAACTTCGGCTGCATCTTCAATTACCTTGAGATCATGCTCTTTTGCCAGTGCCATGATCGGATCCATATCGACCGGGTGCCCGTACATGTGTACGACCATGATGGCTTTGGTGCGTGGCGTGATGCGAGCAGCAACCTGTTTTACGTCCATACACCAGGTTACAGCGTCGCAGTCTACAAGTACGGGTACCGCACCAGTGCGAACCACGGCTGAAGCACACGACACAATAGTGAATGAAGGCATGATGACTTCATCACCAGCACCAATACCAATTGCTTCGACCGCAACCTGGATCGCAGTCGAGCCATTAGACACCGCAATGCCGTGCTCAACCCCACAATAGCGTGCCCATGACTCTTCAAACTCTTCCACATAGGCACCCGCAGAAGAAATCCACCCTGTTCGAAAACAGTCCTGCAAGCGCTGAAAGTCTTCTTCTAAAAGTAGAGGTTCATTAACCGGAATCATTTTTTCTCCATCGGAATTAAGTCAATTCAAAAATTAGTTTTTATAGATTCAGTACCTACACGCCATCGATCCACTAGCACTGCCGCAAGCCGAACAAAATAACGATCAATTGGATTAACAATACACCACGAAAACAAAAGGCTGCCAAACACACCTACAGAAATATTAATTACTAAAGCACTCAATATGTCAAGATTTTCAAATTGAATCCCTGGCAATACTCCGGCGCGTGTCAAGGTAGTTGTCGCCTGATTTATGCAGCCAAGGGCTGTTTAAGGTCTGCTTTCATGTGGTCCGCGACGACCGAGTCGCGTTCGGGGTTGAGGGTAACTGCGCCGATAGGCGACCA
>JACCDU010861870.1_pt1 | contig 14294 bp, 12 predicted proteins | sample 7446081 | NCBI WGS metagenome assembly JACCDU01 (sample SAMN15323447, study PRJNA562643) | freshwater metagenome | isolation source: river surface water | place: USA:Blue River Watershed | collected 2017-08-17
ATCCTCTGAGGCTAAGTATCGCGTTATGCGCGGAAAACCAGTACCTGTAAAGAAAAAGGCTAAGTAAAATGGCTAGAACTTCTAATCGCACTGAGTTGCCGTTAATTAAAAAGCAAAAGCCTCTTAAGGGTGTCGCTGGCAAAGCAGCAAAGATTTCTAATGAATACATTATGCCTCAGAATGCAACCGATGTTGCTATGTATTTAGTTCCTTATGGAAAGATTGCAAAGACTGCAGCAAAGGCTGTAAAGAAAGTCGTTAAGCCTACTAAAGTAGTAGTTGCTTCTAAGAAAAAGAAAAAGTAAGGAAAAATAAAATGCCACTAGCAAAACTAGGAAAAGCAGTTGTAACAAGCATTAAAGGTAAGAAGGCTGGCGAAGCAACAGCGGCAGCAATGAAGAAGAAGGCAGCAGCAAAGAAGGCTGCTAAGGCAAATGCACGTGGACTAAAGGCAGCACAGGGACCATCAATGGCTCCTAAGGGTTATGTGCCAGATACTACTGGTCGTGCAGCAGTTAAGAAGATGATGGAAGATGTCAAGGTAACTAAAGACGGCAAGAAGTATTATGGTGATTACTATATGACCGCTGATGAAATTAAACAACTTGTAAGTTCAAGACGCTCTACACGAGCAGTTCCAAACTTTACAGGTGCAGTTAAGTTGACAGAAAACGTTGTTTCAAAGTCAGGTCGCAAGGCAAACACTCCAAAGTTAATTAAGAAGGCCGCTAAGAAGAAGGCTAAGTAATTATGGCTGCAAAGAAAAAAGCGGCTTCGCCACAGATGCGCATAGTTAGACCTAGCGGTACACCAGTACCTATGCCAACGCGTAAACCTAATCGTGCACCTGGACAAGCAACACCAGTTCCTATGCCTACAAGGGAAAGCAACTACGGTAAGCCAAGAATTAAGCAACGGCTAATGCCAATAGGTCCTAAGAAGTCTGGAACTTCAGGACCTGCAATGCCATCAAGAACAAAGCGTTCACCTGCAAGACGAAAGATGATTTAACAAAGGAGCAGAGATGCCAGCACCACTAGCAGCAGGAGTAGTAGCGGCAATAGCCCGTGCTGCCATCTCTAATGCAGCAAAAAAACGCCTTATGCAGGCTGCTGCAAAAAAGGTTACACAAAAAGATATTAAGTCTCTTATCCGTACCGAGATGCAAACTGGCGCACCTAGACTAGGTCGCGCTAGTCGCAGACCAGATGTGGCTAATCCACCTAAGCGTGTAGTAGAACGCAGAGGTAGCACTGGTTCTGTTCGTCCACCAAAGGTGGACCCTGCTAAAGAAATTTATAATCTTTACAGAAAAAAGCCTGACACCACAACTGTAACTCGCTCAATGCAAAAAGAACGTATTACACCAGCAGATGTTATTGCAAGACGTGGCGCTGAAAAAGCAGCCCGCACTGCACGTGCAAGCGCAAGACCTGCGCCACGTAAAAAGGCTGAACCTGTTACTCCACCAGTACGACCAGGAGCAGCAAAAGCATCTTTAAAGCGTGAAGCCCGTGCTATGCGCGATAAAAGAAAGCGCGAGATTGCGGCGCAAAAGCGTTTGATTGCTAAGTCTCAAAAGGCTAAAGAAGCAATTATTAGAAAGAAAGCAATTAGAGATGCGGCAGAAGACCCAAGAAATACTCTTGTTCCGCGTCAACCAACAATTGCATCACGTGAACCAGCACGTAATTCAGATGCACCATTAAAGAATGAACTAAGTAATATTAAAAAGATTATTGCTGAAATGAACAAGGCTCAAAGAGATGCGTTCAAACAGAATGATGATATTGCAGATGCATTTTTTAGAAGGTACGGTTTAGGCGTAACAGATATAAGCAAAAAAGAAGCAGCCAATATAGCAAAGAAAGCATCTGCTTATCTTGCAAAAAAAGGAATTAAATAATGCTAACTGATAAGCAAATTTTTGCACGTGTTGCGTCCTTAAAGGACCGCAGCCGTGAGCGCGATAGTCGCCATCAAGATGTACTACTAGTTCGTCAAGGTTTAATTTCTAATGTATACCCTGAGTTTTTTCCAGAAGGTGTAGAGGCTAACGTAGTTGCTAACTTTGTTGACATTGTAGCCCGTGACCTATCTGAAGTTATGGCTCCACTACCAGCAGTTAACTGCTCAGTAGTTAGCCAAACTAAAGACCGTGCTCGTAAAGCAGCAGATAATCGCACCCGCATTGCTGCTAACTATCTTTATAACTCTGAGTTGCAAGTACAAATGTACACAGGTGCTGACTGGTACATTACATTTGGGTTTGTTCCGTTCATTATTGAACTGGACACTGAAGCAAAGTTGCCGCGTATTCGCGTAGAAAGTCCTGTCGGGGCGTATCCTGAGTTTGACCGCTACGGACGCTGCGTTGCTTTTGCTAAGCGTTATGCTATGCCACTGGCTGAATTAATTTCTCAGTTCCCAGAGCATACTGACGTTTTACTTGGTCGTGACGGATATGACCAAGATATGAATAATAGAGTTGAGATTGTTCGTTACTACGACCAGTATCAATCTATTATTTTTGTTCCAGACCGTCAGAACCTAGTTATCTCCCGTGCTAAGAATCCTATTGGCAAGATGATGGTTGTGGTTGCAAAGCGACCAACCGTTGATGGCGAGATGCGTGGACAGTTTGATGATGTACTCGGCATTCAGTTGCTTCGCAATAGATTCGCATTACTTGCGATGGAAGCAACAGAGAAGGCCGTGCAAGCACCACTGATTGTCCCTGACGATGTGAACGAGTTCCAATTTGGTGGAGACGGAGTTATCCGTACCAAGAACCCAGCAGGTGTTCGCCGAGTTGAACTACCAGTATCTGGCTCACTGTTTAATGAGCAAGCAGTTTTACAAAACGAACTGCGTACTGGAACACGCTATCCTGAATCACGTACTGGTAATGTTGATGCTTCAATTATTACTGGTCAAGGTGTGCAAGCCCTTATGGGTGGATTTGACACACAGGTTAAATCAGCGCAGGCTATCTTTGCATCTACATTAAAGACTGTAATTTCACTCTGCTTTGAAGTAGATGAAAAAATCTTTAATGAGCAGAAGGCAATTCGTGGCGTTGATTCTGGTAGCCCTTATGCAATTGAGTATCTACCATCAAAGGACATCAAGGGAGACTACTCCGCAGATGTTCGTTATGGAATGTTGGCTGGTCTTAACCCAGCGCAGGGACTTATTTTTATGTTGCAAGCCCTTGGCGGTAAATTAATCTCTAAGGACTTAGCACAGCGTGAATTGCCATTCGGAGTTAACGTAACTCAGGAGCAGGAAAAGATTGAAATAGAAGAAATGCGCAATGCGCTTATTTCATCTTTGAATGCGTCAGCACAGGCTATTCCACAACTTATTGCTAATGGCGGAGACCCAACTACAATCGTTAAAAAGATTGCAGAAGTTATCCGTATGCGCCAGAAGGGCACTCAGATTGAGGACGCAATCAATGAAGTGTTCGCTCCAGAATTACCACCTGCTGGGGAAGCACCTATGGTTGAGCAACCGTCCCCTGCTCCCGCCGCTCCTCCAGCAGGTGGCGCTCAACCTCCACAAGGATTACAAAGTTTACTTTCCAGCCTAACGATGGGTGGAACAGCAAACGCTTCGGCACGAACCGTAACTCAAAGATAACTAGGTAGGGGACAATGACAACACTTGCTGCTTATCAAGGAGATGGCTGGTCTGTAATCGGTTGCGATTCTAGAGCATCTGATGATAATGGTCGCCCTATGACGATTGCTACCCATAAGATTATAGAAAACAACGGATACCTAATTGCAGGTTCTGGTGCTAGTCGTGGTTCTAACATTCTTCACTTTGGATGGAAACCACCTAAGCCAACTAAGTTGGAAAACTTAGATTTGTTTATGACACAAAAGTTTATACCTGCTATGCGTAAAGTATTTATTGATGCGGGTTATGACATGAAAGAAGATGGCGATGCAGCAGCGCAGGATTCAGATTTTATTATCAGCATACATGGAGTTATTTATCCTGTCTTTGAAGATTATTCTTGGGACCGTGATATCCGTGGTATCTATTATGGTGGGAGCGGTGGCGATGTTGCTTTGGGAGTTATGGAGGCTTTACATATTGATAAAGCGAAAACTCCAGAACAAGCGGAAAAAATAATTCGCAGAGCCATTGAGGTAGCGTGCATGTGGGATATCCACACAAGTGCACCAATTATTACAAAGATTCAGTACGCAAAATGAGTGAGAGATTCAGGGAGAAAATAGAGCAAGCACTAAAAGTTCTAATAGAGGAAGACCCTGATGGGGCTAACTTTATCTGCGCTAACTGGTTAATAATTACAGAATGGGCAGACTATGATGGAACTCGTTACTTGCATACGGAAGTGTCAGAAGCAATGACACCCTGGAATGCCGAAGGCATGATGCGTCTGGCTAAGGAATACAATAAAGATTCCTTTGGCCAACCAGCAGAAGTTGAAGATGAATTGGAAGACGAAGGAGATGAATAATGGCAGTACAAGGTGGATACCGTGCACCGTCTAACCCAGCACCAGTTTCAGGCCCTGGCGCTCTTTCTCAGCGCACTGACGGGGGACCAACACAAGGTGCTAGATACATCCCAGGACTCCCATACGGACAAGGACAAGAAACCTACTCAAACCAAGTAGCAGCACCAATGGCTGGTAACAGTATGGGTGCTAGTGCTATGGGCAACATTCCTATTGAGGCTGAAATGCCAACAGAACTTATGGCTCCTACACGGCGCACAATGGAACCGATTACCTCTGGTATTGATATTGGTGATGGTCCAGGAAGTTCATCACTTAAACTTCCAAACCAAGAACCAAACATTCTTACAATTATGCAGCGTCTTGCCGAAAATGACCCATCTGGAGATTCAGAACTTATTTATAATACTCTACTGCAACGAGGTATTTAGTGGCACAAACCCTTAAAAACCTTAGTCCTGCTGTAGCAGAAATGAGTCCTAATCTATACAAGACTGCCGTTTCTATTGGCATGACTGAAATAGATGCAAGGCTTATTGACCAGCAGGCTCGTAGTTGGAAACTTGGCCAAGAACTTTTAACCAAGTCAAAGGAAAAGGCTCGTAAAGAATTCCTTGGCCTTGACCCAGATGTTCAAAAAAACATTTATGGTTTGTTTTCTAATGAAGAAGTTTTCCAACCAGAAAGAAGTTTACTTAGAAAAGTTGGTCAGGGTGCTCTTGAAATAGCGGGTAAGACAGTATTTAGCCCACTTGTTTCAGGTTTCAAACTTATGGAAATGTATAGCAAAACTATTAACACTCCATATCAGGTAAGAGCACAAAAACAACAGGGTGCTGACTATTCAAAGCAACTTTTAACTGATGCCTATAATGGTACAAACTCATGGCGCTGGGACGAAGTTGCCAAGTATGAGGAAAAGTACGGAAAGGCTTTAGTAACTCTAGCCCGTGGTACTGCTGAGAAAAAATCTATTGGCAAGTCAATTGGTTTATATGGTAATTTTGATGAGGCTATTGCTGAAGCAATTCAGTATGCTGGCGACAACCCAGAAAAGTTTCAGAATCTTGTAGATGAATTATCTCAGGATGCACAGGTTTCTCCAGGTCGCGATGCAACCCCACAAGTTTCAAAGATTATGCAGATTCAAGATAACTCCATTGCTTACAAAATGTGGAAGTTTATTGGTATTGACCTTAAAACTGAAAAGGGTGCACGTCAATTTGAAAAATTAGCGTCTGGTCCAATTGATGGTATATACCAATTAGCAATTGACCCACTAACTTATACTGGTGTTGGTACTGCTGGTAAGGCTGCTATTAAGGGCGTTGGCGGATACAACATTAGTTTTGGTGAAGCCTATAAGCGTTTTGGTGGATTTCAAACCAAGGGTCAAAAACTTGCTGCAAAGTATCAGTTTATTGCAGAACGCGGTGGCGTTGAAGAAGGAATGGCTTGGGTCTTTAGCGAGCCAAGCGTGGCTAAGTTATGGAATGATGAACTTGGTCCACGTATTAAAGCCTTTGATGAAGCAGAAGGTGCTTACGAAAAAGGTAAGATTCTTGAGTCAATGAAGTTTGACTTTCCAGAATGGTACAACGTAGATACTGTTCGTACTCTTGCAAAGAACAGAACATTTGATGCTGAATCTGCACGTGTATTTTTTACTTACATAGATGATACAAACATGATGCTTAATGGCACAGTAGACGGAATATCTTTCCAGCGTAATGCTATTCCATTTGCACGTAAAACAAGACTGCTAACATCTGCAGTTCATAAAACAGCATACGAAGTATTTAACCCAACGGCAAGAAGCAAAACTGGGGAACTATTAGCAAAGGCTGAAAAAGAAAGTCTTGACTTAATTGAAACATTAAGCCGTGTTGCCGATGAGGATAATGTTCTGGTTAATACTCGAATTGTTGATGAACTTAAACTAGAAGAAGATATTGGTAAGGCACGTCAAATTTTATTCAAACTTGGCGAGGCCGCTAAGCGCTCACCAGGAATGATTGTTTGGGGAGAAGATTCCGCAAAAACCGCAGATGCTATTCGTAGCACAGCAGCAGCAGTATTGCCAAATGATATGGCAAATGCTGTAACCGTATGGCTTATTGACCAACCAGAAAATATTCAATTAACTGTAGTTCGTAATATGCAGTATGCTTTTATGAAGCGTTTGGGTATTTCAGATGATGATGCTTTAAATATTTTAGAAAGAACATACAACGATACATCTGGTTTACACGCTGCACCAAATACTCCATTCCCAGAAGAATGGGCAGATTTACTACATCCATCAATTTACGAGACACAAAATAATATTCCGTATCTTGTAAGCCGTGGAGTAGTACAGCCATCTCAATTAAAAAAGGGTATTGCTCCTCTGCCATACGATGAACTCTATCGTTTGTCTTCTTATGAAAAGGTTCGTAAACTTGCTAAAGGGTTAGAGGGTAGTAAGGCAACTTATCCAGCCCGTGCTGCTGCAAATCTATTTGGTGGCGTAACACGAAGCAAAATGGCTAGCCGCTACAGCGATTGGTGGGCTGCTGGAACTCTTGCACCACGTCTTGGTATTCGTACCAATGTTGACGAAGGTTTAATGTATTCACTTGTTAATGAGGCTGAGTCTGTTTTTGCTCTTGGTGCTAGTAAGTTTGACCAAGACTTGGCTGCGATAACCGCAGTTACTGGAAGTCGCGCTGGTATTGGTCCAGTAAAGGGTGGTTTTTTCTGGCTTGCTAGAAAGTTTGGTATTACTCGCCCTAATGGTAAACCTCTTGACCCACGCGATGCTATTCCAGCCGCAGAACGTGAAGAAATTAAACTTAAAATTAAACGTGCTTTAGAAGATAAACTTGATATTGAAGTTCCACTTGCTGAAATTTCCAATATGGAAATCCGCGAGGCACTTATTTCAGTAGCAGAGGATATTTATCCAAGTGTTGTTGGAACAGAATCTTGGAACAATCTTAAAAAAGTTATGCGTCACCAACCAAACTTTGGTGGTGCTGTAGTTAACTCTATGTCTGCAAAGTCCATTCTTGGTGGAAAGATTACTCCAGATTACTTTGAAGCAACCTTTGGCCTAGATGCTTTTAGTTTGTTCTTAAAGGAACATGGCGCAGAACTAGGAACAAAGTGGACACCACGTGAAGTTCAGAAGTTATCTGAAGTTGAAGTTGGCGCAATTATGTGGCGCAACTTTAACCTTCGTTTTGGGTTTAATGAGTACAAAATTGTAGAGGGACGATACTTTAGTCCTGTATCTGCATTCTTTAGACATAATGCATTAAGAACAAGAAACGACTTTGAGATGGCCCGTAAGGACATCCTAAAGCAAATGGAAGTTTACTTTGATGATGCAACTGGAACTTGGGTTACAGATAAAGCAGATTTAACAGATGCTGCACTACGTCCATTCTCTCAGGTTGTTGGCCTTCGCCAAAAGGGTTATGGCGATGCAGAAATTGCACGTATGTTGGTTGACGATATGTTAGCAGATATGCGCTTTGCCTTCCACGGAAGTGCTAACTTGAGTTCTTACAATAAAAAACTTTTTGATTTAATTGCTAGAAAAGAAAAAGAAGTTATTAAGGTAGAAGATGCCCTTGACCGTGGCTATCAAGGCACATGGTCTAAGGCTGTAGCAAGCCTAACTCACAAAGAGTTTGATGAGGCTACAGTTGGATACCGTCCAATTACAGATTATATTAACTCTGATATTATTATCAATGGAAAATCAATTGACCTTGATGGACTAAAGGAAGTACAGACCTTTGGTGAAATGATGGATAAGTTTCCTAACGCAATTATGGAACTTATGGACCATCAAGTTACAGGTTTTTTCCGTCTTCCAGCATTAAAGGTTGGCATTGACAAGGCATTTAGACAACTAAAGCCTTATGAAGAAATGCTAATAAAGCGTCACGAAAACGCAATGCTTGAAGCAGACCCATTTATGGATGCGGCTAAGGCTAAAAAGCGAGCAACATTGCTAGCAGAAAAACAAATATCTGAAATTGCAGTCAAGCAGGCATCAAATGCTGTACTTGAGTTTGTTGATAACCCAAATATTCGTTCTTCTTTTGCTATTTCTATTCGTCACCTTGGACGATTCATTAGAGCAACGGAAGATTTCCAGCGCCGTATGTTTCGCATGTACACAAAGCAACCACTACGTGCTTTGTACCGTATGCGATTGCTGCACATGGGTCTAGAATCTGCTGGTTCTGTTTACACAGATGAAAAGGGAGATGAATACGTTATCTTCCCAACAGATACTGTTATTAATAATGCTATTAATCCAGTACTTGCCAAACTAACTGGCAATGAAAACCTAAGAATTCCTATTGGCACACAGTTTGCTACCAAGTGGAGACTGCTTAACCCATCCTTTGCGCCAGATGCTGGTGCTCCAGCACTTGCTGGACCGCAGGGTGGTATTGCCGTTCTAACAACTAAGGCTTTCTTGCGTGAATTACCACTGGTTCCGTTTAGAGATAAGTTTTCTCCATACACAAACTGGGCTGCTGACCAACTAGACACCTTTGCTATGGGTCATATTGGTAGAAATACAGATTTAGGCGAAGCACTTAAGATTGCAGTGCCTATGTTTGCTACTGGTCTTTTTGCTGTTGGCCAAAGCCAAGAATCAAGCCGTGTTAAAACAAGCGCGGTAATGCAAGCAATGGCTTATCATCAGGCATTTGGTTATTCACTTCCAGAAAATGCTACAACCCAAGAAAGAAAAGAGTACATACGTGCTCTAAGAATAAGTGCCAATAGTATTATTGGTTCACAGTTTATTTTGGGTAATCTAAATCCTGCATATCCTTCACTTAAGGATAGTGCTGGACTACCAGATTTTATTAAGCAAACTGGTATTAGTAGTTTTAAGTCTTCATTCTGGGATATCTATGAGGGTATTTTGCAGAACTCTGGACCAGATGTAACAGACCCATTTGGCTTAGCAGTTGCAACATTTACTGGAAAGAACCCTAAGAAGTTGGCTTACATTGTTCCACGCAACACAAAGTCAATGCAGGTTTTTATTAACAAAACAAACAATCTTAAGTCTTGGGTTCAAAAGAACCGCGACTTTGTAGATACTTATAAAGAAATTGGTTATATCTTTGCCCCAAAGGTTGGAGAATATAACCCAGATATCTACACATTTATGGAAGCAGAAGACCTTGTAAATGAAGTTGGTTTATTAGACTATCTAGAAAAGATTCAGACTGCTGCTGATAAGGAAGATTACTTTGCCTATGTTAAAAAAGAAAAGGAAGACCTTTCAAAGGTAGCAGATTATGGTGCACGTAAGGCTGTAATTGCTCAGGCAGAACGCAATAGACAACTATTGATGTACTCAAACCCAGCACTAGAAGAAGCAATTAATAACCCAGATAATCGCGGTACATTAAAGAAGCAATTAAATGTTTTGGCAGATGCAGTTAATGCACCTAAGTCACCTATTGCTAAAGATACCCGTGCATCAATGCAGTTGGCTATTCAAAAGATTCGTTCATTTATTGACTTTAATGAGAACCCATTTGCAAAGAATGGCTACCTATATCAAGAACAAAAGGCAGCCTCTAAGGAAGAAATTGCACAAATCCTATTTGAACTATCACGTTCTAATATGGAAATCCGTGAAGCAAACCGTTTAATCTTTACACCAATCCTAAATTCATACGCCCGTAATGTCGTGGGCGCATCACCAGAAAGGTAAGATAGTGGCTCAACCTACATTTTCATCTGCTGATGCAGCCAGAAGTGCAGCCCAAAATGCAGCAACCGCCAGGGCATCTGCCTCTACTAAAGCAAACGAATTAAAAAATCTTCTTAATGATAGGTTTGGTCCTAATGGTCAGTTAAAGGTAGGCTTTGACCCATACGGAAATCTACAACTTCAACGAAACCTTTTTGATAACAATGGAAGACCTACTGGCGAGTTTGAAATAGTATATTTCTGGCCATCAAAAAATGTTGAGCAATCAGAAATCCTAAATGCTAGTGAGGTTGTTGCTCGCGTTAAAGGTGCGTACGGAAAGAACCAAGAGTCTCTACGCAAGATGCTTTATGAGCGTGGCTTTATGGGTGAAAAGGATTATGTAACCCGTTCAGAGTCAGCACTTAATGGCGCTATCTTAAAGTCAGCCAATGAGCACAGCGTTGAGAATGTTCAAAAGTTTACAGTTAATGGACAAACTACTTTTGATGATTATTCTCCATGGTTGTCTGGCAAATCTGCATACACTGGTGGTGGCAGAAATATAGATACCGAAAAGGTAGCAACATCACGTGGTGAAGCGGACCAAGACATTAATGAATTCTTTGTTGGCATGCTTGGTCGCGATGCTACGGAAGATGAAAAGAACAAGTACTTTAATGCTGTTCAGTTGGCAGAAAAAAACGCACAACGTAAGTCTAAGGTTAGCGGTTCTACTGTAACAGTAACTGATACTCGCTTAACAGAAGAAGACTATGCCCGTATTAAGGCAAGCATTTTAAAGCCATCTGTTTTGGGAACTCCTTTAGAAAAAATTACACAAGGTAATGGAAGTATTGCTCAAGCAGTTACAATTCTTAAGCAGTATGCATCAGACTTTGGTATTAATAGAACATCAAAAGAATTATTAGATGATGTTATGGAAGGCATGAAAGTTGGCGGAGCACTAACAGAAGGAAACCTTGACCAGCAAAAGCAACGTATCCGCACATTAGCAAAGGCTCGCTATACAAATATTTCTAGCCTTCTTGATGAAGGTGTAAAGGTATCTGACATTGCCAATCAGTTTGCTTACTATAAGGGTCAGGTTCTTGGTATTCCAGATAATGCAGTAAGTATTTTTGATGAAGACATTCAAATGGCATTAGATAATAAAGATGCTTCTGGCAAACCACAGAGTGGAGTTATGAGTTTGACTGACTATAAAAAGTTATTGCGAACAAATGCTAAGACTAAACCGCTATGGCTTAAGTCGGATGAAGCCCGTGAAGAAGCAGCAGGTTATGCTTCTGAAATCCTACGTACGTTTGGACTAATGGCATAATGGCAAGAATAAATGAATCTTCTTTTAACTCTATACCTGTAGTAGACGAACGAGATAAAATAAAGCAGATGCAGGCTTTTACTGCCCAAGCAAATGCAAGAGTTCCTGCTCCAGTAAAGCCACCAACTAATGATGCCGAGATGGTTAAACAAGCAAATGCGCTTATTAAAAAACTTCAAGGCTCCGTTTCGGCAGGTGAGCAAAGTGCAACAGAACTTGGTGCTTTAAATCCAAGTGCAATGACTAAAGCCAAAGGCGAAACCAACTCTCAGTTTAATGCTAGGGTTAAAGCAGCCGAAGCCTTAGCACGCCAAAATGCTATGGCAGAAAATCCGCTTCTTAATAAAGCGGTTATGCCAACAGATGCTCCTCCTGGAATGTACTACGCATGGATTGGTGGAACCAATACTGGTCAGTGGCAACTCTATAATATTCCAGGTTATGGCAGTACTTCTGTTGTTCCTACAGATAGTTCTAGCGACAACAACAATAATAATAACAATCCGTCTCCTACCGCAACATTAGTATCTACTGAAACAGATGCTTATGGCAATGTAATTGGTGTTTATTCTGATGGAACAACTAAGACTCTTATTGCTTCTGGTAATAAGTACAAGTCTACAGTAGATGTAGATGCATACACATTACTTGAAAGCACATTTAGAGATTACGGATTAGAAGAACTAGTACCAGAAATCAAAAAGTTTATGGAAGCAGGGCTTGGCAAAAACCAAGCCGCAGTAGAACTACGTAAAACTACTGCTTACATTAATCGTTTTCGTGGCAATGAGATTCGCCGTGCTGCTGGACTTAACGTAATAGATGAATCAACATACCTAGAACTAGAAAACTCTTACAATGAAACACTCCGTGCTTATGGTTTGCAGGGGTACTTTGGTGTTGACCGCAAAGTATCTCAGGCTAAGATGGCTGATATTATTGGTAACGATATCTCTGCTACAGAGTTTAAGGACAGAATTGACACGGTAGTAACTCGAGTCAATAACTCTGACCCTACTATTAAGAATACACTTAAGAGATTCTATAATATTACAGATGACGATTTAGTTAAGTACTTTCTTAATCCTAAAGAAAATCTACCTAAGTTGCAGGAAAAGGTTCTATCTGCCGAGATTGGTTCTGAAGCAATTAAGCAGAACCTATTAACGGATGCAGCAAGTGCTACGGCCCTTGCTCAGTTGGGAATAACCAAAGAAGAAGCCCGTAAGGGTTATGAAGGTATTGCCGCTGCTTTGCCAACTGCTACAAAACTTGGCCAGATTTATGATGAAGAAGGTATTACCTATACACAGAAAACAGCAGAAGAAGAAGTCTTTGGACAACTTGAATCTGCAAAGCGCAAGCGATTAAGACTAGCCGAAAAAGAAGTAGGCTCCTTTGGTGGTGCATCAGGCTTAGCCCGTGGTGCGCTAGGTCGCGGTAACTCCAGCGCATTTTAAGTTCCCTAGACGGACCAACCAGCCCCGTCAGGTGTAAAAGTCTGGGAGCAGAAGCCAGTTAAATATCCCCTTATCTAATTGAGGTCTGCGACAACTACTAATGAAGGGTGATGTTGCATGAGCAACGAACAATACTGGGAAGACGATAACGATAATCTGCAGAACGAACGTTCTCAAAACTCGTATGGCGATGATGGTATCGCTAACCTACGCAAAGCCAAACGAGCAGATGAAAAGCGCATTAAGGAACTAGAGGAACAACTAGCGAAGTTCTCTAGGGAATCTAATGAGCGAACCGTTAAAGAAATCCTCGAATCAAAGGGAGTAAATGTAAAGGCTGCCCGCCTTGTCCTTAAGGACTTAGACACTATCAACGCAGACGCAGTTTCAAACTGGCTCGTTGAGAATGGTGACTTAATTGGGTACACGCCAAATCAAGAAAAGCCAGTTGATACAGAAAACATACGTGCTTTACAGCAACAGGATTCTGTAACTCAAACGGCTGACACTCCCGCTTATTCAGAAGACATTGCGCGATTAATTGCAAATGCCTCATCTGAGGAAGAAATCATATCCATTCTCAGCGGTCGATAAAAACCGCACACTAATTAGAAAGGGGATATCGGCAAATGCCTGATGTCTTTTCAACCACAACCTCTGGGTTAGGTTCCAATCTAGTAACCATGGCATACGATAAGTTGATTGAAATCAACCTACGTTCAGTGCCACAGTTCCGCGCAATTGCGGACAAGAAGGTCGGAAACCCAACTCACGATGGTTCTTCAATTCGTTTCCAATTCCACAACGATATTGCTGATACTACAATTGCAGGAGCAACACTCGATGAGACTGTTGACCCAGATGCAGTAGCACTACCAGCAACTACAACACTAGATGTCGCACAGACAGAACTAGGTCGCGTTGTACTTCCAACACGCAAGTTGTCACTTTTGTCACTTGCTGACGTAGACCCATGGATTGCTAACGCAGTTTCATACAACATGGCAGTAACACTAGACAACGGTATCGCTGCTGTTCTAGATGCAGGTACAAACGTCATCCGTGAGGCTGGCGGAGCACTATCAACATCTGCTGCTCGTACATCTGTTGCTTCAACAGACACATTCAAGGGACGCGATGTTCGCTTCGCAGTCACCAAGTTGCGCGCTGCTAACGTTGTTACACGTGGCGGAATGTATGTTTCATACATCCACCCAGAAGTCTCACACGACCTTCGTACAGAGACAGGTAACAACATCTGGCGTACACCAC
>JACCDU010886705.1_pt1 | contig 14292 bp, 1 predicted proteins | sample 7446081 | NCBI WGS metagenome assembly JACCDU01 (sample SAMN15323447, study PRJNA562643) | freshwater metagenome | isolation source: river surface water | place: USA:Blue River Watershed | collected 2017-08-17
CGATGTGTTCAAAGTGCGCAGCCAAATGGGCATCACGGACAACACCGGAAATTACCAGGGCTTTACTTTGCGCGCTGGGCGCGCCTTTGGTAACGGGGGGTGGCTGGATGGGGCGTACATGCGACGCAACATCACGGTGGGGGCGGATCAGTATCCGGTGACTTCTTGGCGTTTGGGCGCGCAGCAAATCCTTCGCGAAAACTCGGCGACGGGCTCGGCGCTGGCGCTCAGGGGCAGCCTGTGGGGCAACACCTCGGCCAATGTGACCAAGTCCAACTTTTCACTGGATGTGTACAACACCAGCATTTATGTTGACCGGGTGTCGGCCATCAAGCCCAAAGACCAGCACTACCAATTTGACCTGGTGAATTCCTGGTACGGTAGCCAATGGTCGGGCTCTGTGTTTGCCGGTCTGGGCTCGGGGCGTGTCACCATTCCTGGGGTGGAGGCCGAGTTTGCTGGGGGCACTTACACCTATCCCAGCGACACTGTCAACGCGTTTACCGCCATCAGTGGCGTGTCAGAGCACCTGGGGACCTTGAATTACCGCTTGAAGTCGCAGCAATGGGGTCTGAATGCCAGTTACATGTCGGGCGCCTGGATGTACCGTGTCGGCTATGTCATGGCCTACATGCGACGGCCTTCGGTCGACAGTGCAGTGCAAAGCTTGGGCAATACCCCCTATCAGCGCAACCAGACTCTGATCGGTGAAGTGGCCTACAAGTTCACGCAAACAACGCATGTTTACACCCGTGCGCAAGTCATGCAAAGGCAGTTTTTGAGCGAAATCCCGTTTTTGTACAACAGCATCACTTCGCCTATTTTTGGGGTGAAGTACGGGGTGGTGTCGGCGGGTGTGGGGTTTAGCTTCTAACGCGCACGCGTCATCGCCGTCACAGCTCAGTCACCCGCATCGAAGCGCGGAAAGCCCTCTATTCAGCGGGCTTGTCATGGCTCGTTTGGCACCCTAAGTGTCGCCAAAGAGTCTTTTCAATAGGAGACGTCGGTGATTGCTTAGTTGCCCGGTGTGTAAGAAAATGATCAATTCGACTATTGATCATTTTCTCGAATACCTGAGGGCGCGAGCATGGCTAACTACAACGGCACCATTGGCAACGATTCTTTGACGGGTTTGGCGGGCGATGACACGCTCAAAGGTGGGGCGGGGAACGACACGTTGGACGGTGGCAGTGGTTACAACACTGCGGTTGTTGTGGGGAGTGCCGATGCTTACCTTTGGACTGTCAATGCCAGTGGCGAGGTCTTGCTGACAGACACGGTGACTGACTCAGCAGACCCCGTGGATGGCTCCAACGAAGGTGTCGACACCCTGCGCAATATTCAAGTCATTCAGTATGTTCGACCAGACAATACCGTTGAGTCTACTTTCGCGCTGGATGACTTTAGCAACGCAGCGGATGTCAGCAACTATCAAATCCAATACGGTGTTTGGGTCAATGCGAGGGCCAATTTTTTTGGCGATTTAGACTTTTTCAAGCTGCAGACGACCGCAGGGCAAAAGGTGGTGTTGTCTGGTGGTTCAGGCTCATCCTGGGGGTACTTAGAGGATTCGCTTAACAATGGGTCTATTGATGGCAATCATGGTTATCTTGGGTCGGACTCTGACCGACTGTTGACCTGGACGACGACGGGCCTTAAAGACATTGACTTTCGTTCTGGTGAGTTGAATGTGAACTCACCGATGTCTTCCAAGGGCTACAGCTTTGTCTTTCGCCGGCAGGTTGACGGAACGGACGCCAACGATGCTTTGAATGCTGGAAACAATTATGAGTGGTTGACCGGTGGTGTCGGCAACGATACCTTGATCGGCTCTGATCGATCAGATTATCTGGATGGCGGCCAAGACAATGACCAGTTAACCGGTGGCAAAGGCAACGATGAACTAGATGGTGGCGCTGGTTCTGCCAACATTGCCATTTTTACGGGCAATCGCAGCGATTACTCTGTCACATGGACAGGCGACAATCTGAGCTTGCGCATCTCAGACAACGTCAACAACAGAGATGGAATTGACGTCCTATCCAACGTCCAGATTCTTCGCTTTGCCGATGGTGACGTCAAACTCGATGCAGAGTCCAACACCGCGACGCAACTGACAGCCGTGTCTTTGGGGCAGGCGATGGTTGGTTCGTTGCCAATCACTAACAATTGGATGTATGCGGATGTTGATTATTTTCAACAAAAATTTACAGCAGATATTTCAACGACCACAGCGTTGCGCATCAGTTTCCAAGCATTGCCCGGCGCAAGCAACAACGGTGCGTATTACACCTTTACTTTCTATGCCAACGGTTCTAGCGATGCCTTAACCTTTACCAATTTAAGCAACAACAGCACACTGTCCCAGTTTGAGACGCGCCCCCTTGCGGGTGGACAGGAAAGTTGGTTTGTGACGCCGAAATACTGGGGCGCCAATTCAGACTTTTTGAGCATGGCCCAACGTGCGGACGTTCGCGTTTCTGGCACGGCATACAACACCAACGGTGCGATCGCTGGAGAGGTTGCAAATTATTCGCTGAAAGTAGACCGTGTCTTGTTTGGCACAACTGGTGCGGACAGCCTGGTGGGCGACGGTGCTTCAGGCTACATCGACGTCCGAGAAGGCAACGATTCTGTCTTAGGCAGTGCTTTGGATGAGTCCATTCTGGGCGGAGCTGGCGACGACACCCTGGTAGGCGGGGGCGGCAATGACATTTTGGTCGACGGTGCTGGGCGCAATAACTTGCAAGGTGGTGAGGGCGACGATGTCATTGATGTCTCGTCGAGTGCCGCCCCAACGAGCACAGTAGCCGGAGGCGCAGGACGCGACACCCTCAAAATTGCATCTGATGCAGTCCTGACAGGACTCACAATTTCTGAAGTTGAAGTTTTGGATGGCAACGCAGGCCGTACAGCACTCTCGCCCCAAGATGTCGTGAATCTTGGATTTGCAGCCGCGCAGAACATCACCTTCCGCCTCGCTCCGAGTTTGCCATCGGGTGGGTCACTCGATGGCAGCTTGCTGAACGGAACCTTTAACTTGCGTGGCACGAGTCAAAGCGATTTGCTGAAAGGGAACGCGTCCAACAACATCATTTACCTCAATTCGGATGAACGCATCGGGTCAGGTTTGGCAAGCGATACGGTCATGGCTGGCGAAGGGGATGATCTCATTGTTTGGGGGACCAAAGCTTACCAACAATGGTCGCAATTTTTCTCGGCAGTGGACACGCCCACTCGAACTTTTCAAATTTCCGGCGTTTTAGATGGTGGAGTTGGTCGCGACACATTGAAATTGATGTTTGATAGCGCGGGTCAAGATCAGTCAGGGAACAACGATTATTGGTACCTGCCTTGGGGGAACACTTGGGAGCAAGCGAGTTCACCTGAATGGCGTGTCGATTTGAGTCAATTGACTCTTTCTGGCTTTGAGTCTCTCCAAGCTGAGGGCTATAACGCCTCGCGTTTTTGGGCCTATCCCTCCGAATTTCTGATGACATCGGCTCAAATAAATGCCCTGACTTCGACAGCAGGCCTGCGTACCGTCGGTGTTGTGGGGGGAGGGGCCATCAGCCTTGGCCATTTGCGCGATCTCAGTCTGACAACCTGGCGATTTGCAGACGATTTGGCTTACTCTGTGACCGGTACAGATGACGGTGATGTGGTCACCCTGGGCAAAGGCCTGAACCAAGTCAGCCTGGGCGCCGGCAGCGATGAATTTGTCATTGACAGCAAGGCCTTGGTCAACGACACCTTGGATGGCGGTGAGGGTCTTGACACTTTGACATTGCGTGGCTCGGACATCGATCTGTCAGGAGCGGTCCTGTCGGGGATTGATGCCATCAAGGTGTCATCCCAGTCCCTGTCAATGACAGCAGAACAATGGGCCACATTGGGCTCCGTTGTGTCGCGCGTCAATGGTGCAGAAACCGGTTTCATCCTGTCGATTGCCACTGCAGGCACCACCACCTTGGCAATGGATTCTCCCTACGTTGGCTTGACAGGGTCTGCAGGCGATGACCGCTTGGTTGGCAACGCAGGCAGCAATATTTTGGTCGGCGGGGTGGGTAATGACGTTTTGCTTGGGAACGCTGGAGACGACCGGCTTGTCAGTGGTGCGGGTGTTGACGCCTTATCTGGGGGCGATGGCAACGACACTTTGGTGATCACCGACAAGCTGGTGGTTCGGGATCAGCTTTCCGGTGGTTCGGGCACGGACACCTTGATCTTGCAAGATGGTCAGGATCTTTCGCTGGCGATTCTCAGTGACATTGAACTTATTCGTGGTGTCGGCAAGGTGACCTTAAGTGCCAGCCAACTCGCAACCGTCAAAACCATTCAGGGTCTCAGCGTACAGCTCTCTGATTCTGGTACTGTGTTCACGATGCCCAGTCTTCAACTGAGTGATGGCGCGCGCATTTATTTGGATCAAGCAGACACGACGGTCAGCATGGGTCTGGGCATCTTGGGTTCCAGGGGAGACGACACGGTCACGGGCAACTCCGCGGGAGATGTCATCTATGGCGGGCGAGGCGCTGACTACTTGGACGGCGCTGCGGGCAATGACACGCTGTATGGCGGCAGCGGTACCGACACGTTGGTTGGTGGTGCAGGGAATGACCGATTTCAGGTCGTCGGCAGTGAGTTTTCCAATTGGCAAACGTTGACCAGTGATTTGATGGAGGGTGGTGAGGGTGTCGACACCCTCGCAATTGATTTTTCCGGTGGGGCAAACAACCAATATGCCACTTATCGCATCAATCCTGGCGCGTTTTCCGGCATTGAAATTCTGGAAGTCAACCAACCTAACTATCAAGTTATCGCATTGACGGCCTCGCAATGGCAAAAATTTTCTGACATTGACATAACTGGAACCTCTGATATTTATTCATGGCTTCGATTCGAAATCACAGGAAGTGGTGAAGATTTTTCTTTTGGCGAGGTCACCTCGTCGAGCAAACTGAAAAAAGTCACATTGTTCGGAACTTATGGCAATGTAGACGCTTCGGCGTTTACCTTGGGTAACGTCACTGATGACAATGCATCATTCAACGAATTCAATCTGACGGTAGAAAAATTTTCAACTGCAACCTTGAGCACTGGCAATGACAATTTGGTGATCCAGGGCCAGGCACAGAATTTTGTAGTCAATGCAGGCGCGGGTGACGACCAAATCTTCCTGTCAGGTTATACCGACGTCAATGCCACAGTCGATGGCGGTGCTGGAACAGACACGCTGAATGTCAGTCGCAACAGTTACATCGACCTGACCCACCTGACTCTGACCAGCATCGATTCTGTCAAGTACGGTACGGCAACCATCGTCGTAACGCCTGCTCAATTGGAGTCTTTGAGCTTCGATGGCTCTGGATCCAAATACACCAAAACGGGATCAACCATCGTTGGCACTGGTGTTGCAGACTCGTACAACGGCAATGGAGCCGGTAGTTTCCAAGGCGGTCGTGGTGACGACACGATTTCCAACGTCGAAACCGTCGTGTTCACAGGCAACATGGCAGACTACGATCGTGTTCGCACTGGTACGACGCTCAAGGTGTCTCAGTCCAGGGGAGCTCAAACGGATGGCACTGACACCTTGAATGGTGTCATGTACCTCAAGTTTGCAGACACGCCGACGGCCATTCAAATCGATGATGCGCCTGACAATCCCTATTCATTTGTGACAAGCTCCATGCAAGGGGCGGTGGTGGCCGCGAGCACCTCAGCGTTGACACTGGCAGAGTACGATAAGCGCGTATCGGGCAAAAAAGACTTTAGCGGGGATGCGGATGTCTTTGCTGCCAACCTCGCCGCCAATTCTCCCTTGGCCATTGATGGCGCCACGTTTGGCGGCAGCGGCTGGACCATGCGATTCTACGAAGTCGCAACCGGTCGTCAAATTCAATTCAAAGACTTGGTGAATGTTGGAAGTACATGGTACCCATCTGAGTATTACAGCTGGATGGCCAACAACTCTTCCAGCAAATGGCTGCCTGGCTTCTACGACAACGGGGATTTCAAAGCTTACCAAGGCGGTAAAGTCGTCTTCCAATTGAATGTGGACGGAGGAACCAACGGTATCCAGGACTACGCCTTTACCCTCAAATACCTGGACGATTACGCAGGCAGTGCAGACACGCTCGGTGTCATGGATGCCCAGGTGGGGCAGGTCAAAGGTTACATTGGTGGCGAAGCCGACCGTGACTGGATTCGCACCAATTTAATTGCGGGTACCAAATACGAATTCCGGTTGGCAGGCCTGTCCACTGGTGGCGGAACCTTGGTAGATCCCAAGTTGCAACTGATGGACGGTCGCGGTGTTTTGATTGCGGCCGGTCTGGATGAGGCGACGAATGTGGTGGGCAATGACGATGCAATTGTCTTTCGACCCACAATCACAGGCGATTACTTTCTCGCAGTCAGCGATGTCGCGCTGATGAGTTCTGGTTCCTGGACTTTGTCACAATCCAGCCTCGACTTGATTGATGGCAGCCAAGCCAGCACAGAGCGTATCGCTTGGGGCGCGGGTCAAACTTTCTCCGTGAGCAGCGAAATCAATGCCCTGAGCGATCACGATTGGTTCAAAGTTTGGCTCGACAAGGGCATCACTTACACCTTCAAGGCGCAAGGCACATCAGCAGGCGGATCGCTTTCTGACCCGCAGTTGTCCGTGAGATCGGCTACTGGAATTTTGCTTGAACAGGATGACAACAGTGGCGGGGGCGCAGATGCCAGTGTGGTGTTTTCCGCATCGGATTCCGGTTGGTATTTCTTGGATGCGGCCGCATCGGGCAATGCCGGTAAAGGCACCTATACCCTGAAGGGCGCTACCTTGGCAGACGACTACGCAAGCAGTCTGCAAACCACAGGCAGGATTGATGTTGGTGCGACTTTGCATGGGTTGACCACCTTTGTTGGAGACTCGGATTGGATCAAAGTGGGTCTGAGCAAAGGCAAGACCTATGTCATTGATTTAATGGGCGATATATCGGATCAAGCTTTGCTGGATCCATTGACAGATCCCTTGCTCCAAATTCGCGATCCCTTGGGAAAGATCATTGCGAAGGCTGATGATTCGGCAGGGACGCTTAACGCCAAGGCGTATTTCACCGCGGCTGCCGACGGTATTTACTTCCTCGAAACAAAGAGTGCGTTCAAATACGACGTTGGCGCCTACCAACTGTCGGTCGCTTTTGCGCCTGCGGACGACCTTCCTAACAAGCCCACTTCGACAGCCGCCGCACTGACTCTGGGTGCTGCCTTGCGTGGCACCTTGGAAATTCCGGGCGACCATGACGTAGTTCAGGTTGCCTTGGAAGCAGGGAGGGTTTACCAAGTCAACATGGAGGGGTTGTCCAATCACGTTGGCACATTGGTTGATCCTTATGTGCGGGTTTTCAACAGCGCTGGTCAATTGATTGATTTTGACAACAACAGCGGCTATGGAGTCGATGCGCAGTTGTACTTGACCCCCGGTAAAAGTGGCACCTATTTCATCGAAGCTTCTGCAGCCGACGACCACGGGCAAGGAAGCTATCAACTATCTGTGACGCAGCGCAATATGCCAGCGGACGATGTCCCCAACGACTTGAGCACCAGGGTCATGTTGGCTCCGGGGGATAGCTTTGAGGGCGCATTGCTGACGCATAACGACCAGGATTGGTTTGGTATTCGTTTGATCGCCAATCAAGATTACGTTTTTCAACTCAAAGCATCAGCCAGTGGTCATGGGAGCCTGGAGGATCCTCTTTTGGAAATTCGCTCTGCCAGCGGCGATTTGTTGGTGACAAAAGACAACATGTTGTTGTCGAATGATGCTTCTGTTTTGTTCACGCCAACGGCAACAGCAAACTATTATTTGGTGGCCAAGGCCGCACATGGCGACATTGATTCAGGCACTTATTTGCTCACCACGCGCAGCCCTGATGATCATGGCAATACGCGAGAAGACGCCTCGCATCTCACCCTGAACCAAACTGCACAGGGCGCTATTCAGTGGTCAGATGGTTCTTTTGGTGTCCGTGCAATTGACAGCATCGGGTTGGCTACGGATGCTGATGAGGACTGGTTTCAATTTGAAGCGGATGCCGGTCAAATTCTCAGCTTGACAGGCAAGATTGCCACAGGATCCTCTCTCAGTCGTCCCATGTTGGAGGTGGTGGATGCTTCTGGTCGAACGGTTGCCATCGCTGATGGCTTGGAAACCACGGGAGGATTGGCCGCTGCCACTTTCAAGGCGGTAAATGCCGGTACTTATTACGGCCGTTTGATCGACGGCGCAGGCGCAACTGGCGCTTATGAAATGATGTTGAGTCTGGGGGATGTGTCTGACGAAGATGCAACTGGCTCGGTTCTGATGGACTTCGCCACAGCAAGTAGCTTCAAAGTTGCGCAAGCAGTCGCTTCCATTGGACTTCCCGGCGACAGCGATGCGTTCCAAGTCAACTTGCAGCAAGGTCATTTTTTCCGCATCGAAACATTGGCCGTTCGAGATGGCACTCGCGCGCCTCTGGACGGAGCAGAATTGTCATTGAACTTCACTGAGCAAGGCACTTCGACACCCATAGCCGTTGATGTTGTTCACGATGCCGCATCGCCATCGCTGTATGACAGCACGGTTTTTCAGGCGACCACCAGTGGGACATTGTCTTTGAGCGTCAAGGCTTTGGAAGAAACTCAAACAGGGCGATACAAACTTCGCATTGTGGATCTGGGTATTTCGGAGCCAGACGATCGTCCAGACGCCGCGCTTGCCTACAACACAGCGACACACGGCGTGATGGCTGCCAATGAAAGCCAGAGCGGAACCATCAATGCGGCCGACGACGTGGATTTATTTGCCATTCAACTCACGCAGGGTAACCTTTACAGCTTCACAGTCAAAGGTTTTGCGGACGAACTGGGAACGCTTGCGCAAGCCGATCTGCGGCTGCTCAACGCCAGTGGGCAGTTGGTGACCACTGGGAGTGTTAACACAGAAGAAGGTCAAACCCATTTGCAAGTCGGTGTATTCAGTTCAGGACTTTATTATCTGGCTGTGGGCGCGTCAGATTTGCCAGGCAATACGGGCACCTATGTGCTGGACACAGGCCTATTCGGCACAAACGAAGCAAGCGTGGACGATATGCGTGCCGATACGCAATCTGGTGTCTCGGTGGCGCCCGGAAAAACTGCGACGGGTCGCATCGATTTTGTGGGTGACAGCGATTGGATTCGCACCACCCTCAGCGCCGGCAAGGTCTATGTGTTGGATGTTTTGGCTTACGGCAGTTCCAGTGGTGGCACTCTCCCCGACGCCACCTTGCGATTGATCGACACCCATGGCCAAGAAATCGCCAGCGATGACAACAGTGGCGCAGGCTTGGATGCCCATTTGCAATTCACTGCGCCAAATGATGGGGACTATTATCTGGATGTCAGCAGCAACGGCACAGACACAGGAACTTACACAGTACGCTTGCGCGAACTCTACAGCGGCATTGCCGACCCCTTGCGCACAGCCCAGTGGTATCTGGATGCAATTGGTTTGGCGCCTCTCTCGGGGCAAATAACCGGTGCCGATGTGACCATTGGCATGATTGACGATGGCATCGATACGGCGCATCCTGACTTGCAACAGCAAATTGATTTTGCAGATTCATCCGATGCGTCGCGCGACACCCAATACGGTAATCACAAGATCAATTTGCCGCCACCGCTGGGTGACGCGCATGGCACGGCTGTCGCTGGCATCATTGTGGGCGAACAAAACAATGAAACCGGTATCGTTGGCATTGCACCAGATGCCCTCGTTGCGTCAAATCGTGTGCAATGGACCTGGGATCAAATCACACAGGCTTTAGGTGAGCAAGCCCAATTTGATGTGAGCAACAACAGTTGGGGCGCTACCGCGCCTTTTGCGGACAATTTCAACAGCACCACATTAACGTTTGCTTACCAACATTTGCGCACAGGTGTGGAGGACGGCCGTGGAGGCAAAGGCACTGTGTTTGTTTTTGCGGCCGGTAACAGTGGCGCCTTTGGTGACAACACCAACTATCACAACTTCCAAAATGCACGAGAAGTGATCACCGTGGCAGCGGCCAATCAAGATGGCAGCGTGGCAGCGTTTTCAACGCCGGGTGCCAGCATCTTGGTAGGAACCTATGGCGTGGACTTATTAACCACAGATCGTCATGAAAAGGGCTTGGGTTACAACTCCACCAGCAATTACACCCATTTCTCGGGAACTTCTGCCGCTGCACCTGTCGTCTCTGGGGTTGTGGCGCTGATGTTGGAAGCCAATCCTGCTTTGGGTTACCGCGATGTTCAGCAAATTTTGGCCTATACCGCTCAACATCCAGAAAACCAGTCCTGGAAAACCAATGCTGCGGCCAACTGGAACCTCGATGGTCTCAAGTACAACGACGCGATGGGTTTTGGTCTGGCGGATGCCTATGGTGCCGTCCGCTTGGCGCAAACCTGGATGCAGACGGATAACAGCGTCAATGAAATTTCTGCATCTGCCCGTGCCTTTGGGTTGCGTGAAGCCATCCCCGACGGCGACAGTGCGTACACCAAAACCTTCCGCATCGACAGCGATCTGCGGGTTGAACACATCGAACTCGGCGTGGACCTGCGGCACAGCCGTCTGGGTGACCTGATCCTGGAGGTGACATCCCCCAGCGGCACCGTGTCGCGCTTGATGGACCGCCCCACCGTGAATGCCGAGCAGCCATTCGGCTTGAGTGGCGAGGACAGCGGCGTGCCCACCCACCTCCTGTGGGACTTCTCAAGCGTTCAATTCTGGGGCGAAGAAGCCGCCGGCGATTGGACCATCAGTATCAAGGACGTGCGCGCCGAGCAAACCGGCACGCTCTCCAGCCTGTCACTGCGCGTCTATGGCGAGCGCGACACCGGTAACGATGTGTACGTTTTCACCGAAGAAGGTTTCAAAACGGCCACCAACCGCGTGCTCAGCGATGAAAACGGCACCGACACCTTGAACGCTGCGCCCATGCAACATGACATGTATGTCGACTTGCCCAAGGGCTTGATTGCCGCTGAAGGGGTCACCTACACCGTGGCGCCCTGGTCTGTGCTTGAAAACATCATCACCGGCATCGGTGCCGACAATGTCATTGCCAATGACAGTGCCAACCTGATTCGCACCTTTGAAGGCAACGACACCTTGCAAGGCGGCTTTGGCAATGACACCCTTGACGGCGGTCAGGGCTTTGACACCGTTGTTTACAGCGGCACGATTGGTGAATTCCAAGTGTCCTGGGACCCGGCGCTCAAAACGGTGACCGTATCGGACGGCAAGTTCGACAATGGCAATGAGGGCGTAGACATCCTCAAAGGCATTGAACGCATTGTGTTCAGCAATGGCGAAATGAACCTGGCCAGCAAGGTGGGCAACCAGGCGCCCTCCGTGATGCAAGCTTTGTTCGACAATCCTGTGACCGTCGGCAAGGGCATGGGCATTGACTACGTCATTCCAGAAGCGGCTTTTGCAGATTCAGAGCAAGGCAATGCTGCCGATTTGCAAGTCACGGTCACCAGCGCATCTGGAGGTGAGCTGCCCGAGTGGTTGACCTATGACCCGGAAACACGCTCTTTCTCAGGTGTGCCACCGCAGGATTACCAAGGCCAGTTGAAACTCTTGGTGACTGCCGTCGATGATTTCAACCAATCGGTGGCCGATATCCTCACCCTTCAATTCGGAGACAACCAAGCGCCTCTGCTGGACAACCCGAGCGAGCTCTCTTTGAGGGAGGATGCCGCCAGCACCAGCCTGGGCTTGCATATTCCTACGGACCCTGAAGGCAAGACTGTCAAAGTCAAGGTGTTGGAAATCCCCACTCAAGGCAAATTGCTGGACAAGTTGGGCAACACGCTGGCCGTCGATGCCATTCTGAGTGCGGACGGCCTTAGCGAAGTGCATTATGTGCCGGCGACTGACGCATTTGGCGACATGGGCTATTTCCGCTACCAAGCCACCGACGATGATGGCGTGGCTGCCGAGTCCTCTGTGCATGTCTTCGTTGACCCGGTGAACGATGCGCCGCGATTTGCCACCACAGGCAGCAAGCTGGTTGTTCAATATCCCTTGGCACAAGCGGTCACATTGGATGTGGCACGGCCCGCTGACCCTGAGTCGACGCTGAGCAATGTCAGGGTGGCCGACTTGCCCGCCATGGGCGTGGTGCGTTTGGACAGTGTCGCGCTCAGTCTGAACCAAGTGCTCAGCTTTGATCAGCTCAACCGTTTGAGCTTCACGCTGTCAGAAAACGTCAACGGCCCCATTGGTGGCCTGACCCTGCGCGCGACCGACCCAGATGGCTTGTCCACCGACTGGACCTTGTCCCTGGAAGTGCAAGGCAACCTGGCCAACAGCTCGGGCACGGCAGGCGCCGATGCTTTGTATGGCAGCGTTGGCAACGATACCTTGTACGGCCTGTCGGGTGACGACACCCTGACCGGCAACGCCGGCAACGATCGCTTGCTGGGCGGTCCTGGCAACGATGCCTTGTATGGTGGCAGTGGCAACGATGCGCTGGACGGCTCCAGTGGCAACGATTTGCTCGATGGTGGCACAGGCAACGACACACTCAGCGGTGGCCCTGGCAACGACACCTACATGGTGGACAGTGCCAGCGACGTCGTGCTGGAAGTCATTGCCGGCGGAGCCGGCGGCAAAGACTTGGTCGTGACCTCGGTCAGCTTGACCGCACCGGACAACGTTGAGAACCTGCAAGCCGCTGTGGCCACTGCGATCAATCTGGTGGGCAACGATCTGGACAATATTTTGTCTGGCAACGAATTGGCCAACAAGTTGGAAGGCAAAGCCGGTCGTGACACCTTGTTGGGCAGCGCCGGCAACGATACCCTCGACGGTGGCTTAGGCGTGGACCGGCTAGCAGGTGGTCAAGGCGACGACACCTATCTGGTCAACTCCCGCTCGGACATCATTGTGGAACTGGCCAATGAGGGTATCGACACGGTGCGCGCCAGTGCCAGCTACACCTTGCCTTCGAACGTGGAGCATTTGGTGCTGGAAGAGGGCGGCGACTTCAGCGCCGGCGGCAACTCTTTGGACAATCACTTGTGGGGCAACGCTGGCGCCAACGTGCTGGCCGGTGGATTAGGGCGCGACACGCTGGAAGGCGGTTTGGGCAATGACACCTACGTCATCAGTGACGCGCTGGACAGCATCATTGACACTGGGGGCATCGACACCTTGCGCTCCAGCTTGGACGTGACACGCCTGGCCGCCGACCTGGAAAACATCGAGCTTGTCGGCCTGAATGATTTGATGGCCATCGGCAACACGGCCAATAACGTTTTGAATGGCAACAGTGGCGACAACCTGCTGGAGGGCGGCGCCGGTGTGGATACCCTCACCGGAGGCGATGGCAGCGATCAATTTGTTCTGGCCTACAACGGTTCGGGCAAGAGCGCCGACACGGTCACTGATTTCGTCACCACATCCGACCTCCTGGTCATTGACCTGGCCAGCTTTGGCATCACTGCTGAACAAGCTGGATTGTTGTCCTCGGGCACCGTCGCTGCCGCGTCGTTTGTCAAAGGTGCGGGTGCCCGTGCGCTGGACAACAACGACTATTTCTTGCTCGATACCGCCCGTGGCGTGCTGATGTTCGATCCGGATGGCTCGGGCGCAACGGTCGCCATGGAGGTGGTCCAGCTGGTGGGCACCACGGCACAAAGCGTGGTGGCCTCTGATATTTTTGTGGCGATCTGATTCATGGCTTTGTTTTTGTTGCCTGCGCCTCAGGTTTCGGACATTTCGGTGGGGGGCGCCGCCATCGGCTTTATCGAGCCTTTGGGGTTCTCTGCGGACAACCGCCAACTGTTGGTCCATGTCACTTTCACAGACGATGGCGACCCGGGGTCTGGTCTGCACCATGGCGTGTGGTTGTACGACCTGACGCAACAAGCCTATGTTGCGTGCTTGAACACCCTGATCGCCGGTACAGGCGCCGCATCGAGCGTGGACGTGAAGTCTGCGGTCATTGCGGGTTCGGGCAGCAGCTTGCGTGTGGTGGCCATGAGCCAAGTTCGAGGTGCCAGTGACGAGATGGCGCTTGCGCAAATCGATGCTGGCACGCTGACGCGCGCCAACGTGGCCAGCGCCTTGCTCAACGAAGTCGCAACGCCAGTGGTGTCGTCCATGGCATTGAGTGCGGATGGTCGCTTTCTGGCATTGCAAACGGACAGTGCACGTCTTGCGCCAGACCAAGCACCTGACGCCAACGATACCAGCGATGTTTACTTGGTCGACCTGCAAAC
>JACCDU011362979.1_pt1 | contig 14280 bp, 13 predicted proteins | sample 7446081 | NCBI WGS metagenome assembly JACCDU01 (sample SAMN15323447, study PRJNA562643) | freshwater metagenome | isolation source: river surface water | place: USA:Blue River Watershed | collected 2017-08-17
AAGATGCTTCAGTGAAGCGAGGTGGAGGTGAAGTCTGGTGGTCTTTAGCCACAACATCGATGGCCTTCAAAGCCTGACCGACAGTTAGGTTCGGCAGCTTCGACTCTTTTTCATCGCCGTCGCCATCGCGAGATTCATCCTGGCTTTCCTCGTAGGCGGCCATGAATCCGCGGAAAATTACAACTGTTCCCGAGGCGGTAAATTCAGCTGCGGTGCCACCCGAAATCGGTGTGACGCCAATTTTTGCGGTGGTGGTCGAGACCTTGGCGTCTTGCATCTGTGATGCAACAGTGCGCTTCCAGATCAGGTCGTAAAGATCAAAAGCACGGCCACTCAAGACGCTGGCTAGCTCAGATGGGTGCTTGAAAACCTCACCGGCAGGACGAATAGCCTCGTGGGCCTCTTGAGCATTTTTAGATTTACCCTGGTAGACGCGCGGCTTGTCTGGAACGTACTCAGCACCAAACATTTTTGAGGCCTGGCTGCGAGCTGCATTGATGGCCTGGGTCGAAAGCGTTGGAGAGTCGGTACGCATGTAGGTGATGTGACCGTCTTGATACAGCGACTGCGCGGTATCCATGGTCTGCTTTGCCGACATACGGAGTTTGCGGGACGCTTCTTGCTGAAGGGTCGAGGTGGTGAACGGTGCTGCCGGACGACGAGTGCTGGCCTTTGATTCAACCGACGAAACCGAGATTTTGGCGGTACCGGCCTTGACCGATTCGGCGAGCGCCTGAGCCTGCTCAGCACCCAAGAGAAGTACATCTGCCGTTAGCTGACCGGCATCGTTAAAGCTCTGACCGGTAGCAATGCGCTTTCCATCGATGCTCTGAAGCTTGGCAACGAATTGAGGTTCTCCGGCCACCTGCGAGTCAAAGGTTGCCTCAACGTCGTTATACGAAGCGGAGACAAATGCCATGCGCTCTCGCTCACGCTCAACCACCAGGCGCATTGCCGGCGACTGAACTCGACCGGCACTTAGGCCACGGTTGATCTTGCGCCAAAGAATCGGTGAAATCTCATAACCGTAAAGGCGGTCAACTACACGACGGGTTTCTTGGGCCTGAACCAGGTTGTCATCTACCGCGCGGGTGTGCTCAAGTGCAGATTGAATAGCCTCTTTGGTGATTTCGTGAAACACCATGCGCTTGACCGGAACTTTGGGTTTCAAAATTTGAAGCAAATGCCACGCGATGGCCTCACCCTCGCGGTCTTCATCGGTAGCGAGATAGAGCTCCTCAGCGCCAACCAGAGCCTTTTTTAGGTCTGAGACAGTTTTGCTTTTGCCTGGTGAAATTGCGTAGTACGGCTCAAAGTCGTTTTCGATGTCAATCGAAAACTTGGCTAGGGAGCCCTTCTTTTTGTCTGCTGGCAAGTCCTTAGGGTCGACAAGATCACGGATGTGGCCGATTGAAGCCAAGACCGTGTAGTCGTTGCCTAGATACTTTGAAATCGTTTTGGCCTTAGCCGGCGACTCAACGATTACCAATTTGTGGCTAGCAGCCAAATGATGCTCCTCTTTATATGCAGTTCAGGTTCAATAACTTGGACCCGCTCTTGCCTTTGCGGTTAGAACTATACCTAACCCATCAAGGTGGGCAGAAATCATTACCTCGAGTCCGACAATACGACACTCATCAACAATCGCCATATTCTTTAGTGCAATCTCATTTGCTTCAACGCAAGGAAAACCGGTGGTTAAACCCCTGAGGGCATCGGTTGCCGCAATCGCCATCGCCTCAGTTGCCGCCTGCAATCGGTGCTGATTTAGCACGTTGTGGGCAACAATTTGCATTCCGCCAAACAGAGCGGTCGAAGCAACCACGGCAGCCAACGCCAGTATTGTTCCTGACCCGCGATCGGTTTTCACAATCCATTCCTTCGGGCACACTGCGTTTCAGAAAGGCTGAACATAGATTCGGGAACATTCATCAACTGGACCTCTTTATAGGCGGTCACACAGAGCAGCTCCCCCGCCTCGCTCGGCTCGATGCGGACACCGCTTTGATCAAAGGCTTCGATGAGCTGCGCTGGATCTTCTCCGCGCGCCAAGGCCCTGGATGCCGTGGCGGCCAGTGAAACCAAATTTATGCGCTCCATTTGAAGCCCTAGGCCACCGATGGTGACCGACATCACCAGTGCAAGTGCCGGCAACGCCAGTGCAAACTCAGCGGTAACCGAACCTCGATCATTCGGCTGACTGACCATTTGGATTGGTGAAGGTAAGGGCACTTCTGACCAAATCAAAAAGGATGGTTTTCACCTCTTCGCTTCGCATGATTACCACCAGCATTCCCGCAAAGCCAACCGCCGCCATCGTAGCGATTGCGTACTCAGCGGTTGCGGCTCCGGTTTCGTCCTTGAGTACCCGAATTAGTGCTTTCATCTCTTCTCCTTTATTTATGTGTGGGTGAGCATGCCGATTGCCATTGGAGCAACGGCCAGTAAGACAAATGCCGGCAGCGTCAGCAAACCAAGGGGCAACATCAGGCGAATTTGTAATTTGCTAATGGCTTGCGCCTGATGGTTTCGTTGAGCTGCCCGAATTGCTTGCGCTGCATCAAGCAGCAGGCCTCTAATTGAACTTCCGGTCTGATGGGAAAGCGCCCGGCATTCCTCGAGTGAAGCCTCGGCCTCTGGGTCGGGGATTCCGATTCCCTTGAGTGACCGCGCCTCGGATTCAGCTCTTTCTGGGCTAAGCCCGGCGCTCAGCCCGATGGCAACGGCATCGAGAAAAGCCCCCGGATCGCTGAATTGAGGGCGAGCCTTTTCGAGAAGGTTTTGCACCCACATTTGCCCAACTATCAAAAGGGCGATTCCGACCAGAAACGACAGAAACCCAAGAATTGATCCGGTGATGGAGCCAATTGGATTCAGTCCGATCAGCTGGCCGATTACCAAAGCCGCAAAAGGCAAACCCATGATCAGCTTGGCGGTTGCTCTGGGCGCCGCATAGGCCAATTGAATGCTAGTCGCCTGCGACTGTTGAGACTCAATCACCTCGGCCAGCCGCAGCAGGGTTGGCGTGGGTGACCCTCCGAGGCGATTGGCCAACTCCCAGGTAAGTTCAAAACGCTCGGCCACATCGGGGTGGAATTTGGCGATGTCTTGCTCAAGATGCCCACGCGCTTGACGCGCCGGAACACCCGCCGCCAACAGGCTGGCCAACTTTCGAATGACCTCAGTTGTGCGATCAGGCTGGTGCTCGAGAGCCCCAGCTGCCGGCGGGATTGGCTTTCCCAAGAGTTTAGAAATCACGAGGTACCACCTGGAGGGACCGGCCAGCATCGATGGAAAAAGCGCCAATGGACGACACAACCCTGGAATTGACCTGAATTACCCACGAAAATGCCGATTGCACCGACTGAACAAAGCCTTCGCGGTCAAGCGTGCTTGCAGCACCGCCCGCCAAACCACCAGCCGAAACAATGGACTGCAGGCGAGAAGGTACATCTGCGATTGAATTTGCGTGGATGGTAGCGCCGGCGCCACTGTGGCCAGTGTTCATGGCCTGAAGCAGAGTCAGCAGTTCAATGCCACGCACCTCACCAATGGCCAGCCGATCTGGGCGCATGCGCAGCGCTTCACGAACTAACCGATCTAGGTTGACCTCACCCTTGCCCTCAATGTTGGCCTGCCGAGTTTGAAGCGAGACAAAGTTTGGGGTGGGCAGGCCAATCTCGGCGACGTCTTCGAGCGCAATCACGCGCTCGGCGACGCATTCGGCCAAAAGGGCACGTAGCAGGGTGGTTTTGCCGCTACCGGTTGGCCCGGCGATCAGAAAATTTTGCCTGGCCGCCAGCATTTGCCGAAAAAATCCGAGTTCACGTAAGCCGAACATGCCAAAGTCGGCTAGCTGATCGAGACCAAACAAGCGCTCGCGATGAATACGAATTGATAGGTGCGTTTTGGGATTGCAAACCGATCCGATTGCAGCGTGCACGCGAATGCCGTCTATCACGACGTCGGCAAAGGGGTTGGCTTGGTCTACGTGGCGCCCGCCGAGACCAATAATTTGCTGGGCTAGCGCCGCGAGCTGGCCTTCAGATTGAAAGGGGCTGACCACTGATTCAAGAGCCCGCGATGACCTCTGAACCCAGACCTGTTGATAACCGTTGACCAAAATGTCGGTGACCCCCGGCATAGTCAGTAGCGAATCAAGTTGGGGCCCAAGGCTTTGAAAGGTCATGGCACCAGCCTGATTTGCCAACCTGATTTATTGGGTGGTGGCGGCAAATCTGTGCATAACCATGGCACAGCTCAAAAGAAACACGGGGGCTGCCGAATGACCATTAAATTAGGGGGCCCCAGGATCTTGGGGGAAGTTCCTGGGGCCAGGCGATACCTGATTGGGGGAATCGGTATCGCAGGTTAGGTTCAAGACCTAACGAATAAATAATAATCGGTTTCCCTCTTGTTTCATTCCCATCGAAACAGAAAATTTTATTTTTATGGCAGGATAACGACAAGGTATTCAAAATAAAGGACAAAGATGTCTCAAGAAATCGACAACCTACTCAGCGAAACACGCCATTTTGCGCCAACCCCTGAGTTTCAGAAGCAGGCCAACGCCCAGCCCGAACTGTATGAACAAGCCAAGGCCGACCGCCTAGGTTTCTGGGCCGAGCAAGCCAACAACCTCCACTGGCACGAACCATTTACGCAGGTTTTGGACTGGTCAAACCCTCCATTTGCGCGCTGGTTTCACGACGGCAAGATAAACATCTCGTATAACTGCCTTGATCGCCACGTTTTAGCCGGAAACGGCGACCGCGTTGCCCTCTACTTTGAAGGCGAACCAGGCGACACCAAGGAATTCACCTACACCCAGCTAACTGAAGAGGTCAAGAGGGCCGCAAACGTGCTTATCGGTTTGGGAATCAAACCGGGTGACCGCGTTGCTATCTACATGCCGATGATCCCTGAGGCAATCATCGCGATGCAGGCCGTTGCCCGTATCGGTGCCGTTCACTCAGTAATTTTCGGCGGATTCTCTGCAGAATCACTTCACACGCGCATCGAAGACGCCCAGGCCAAACTTGTTATCACCGCGGACGGTGGGTACCGCAAGGGCCGCGCCAGCGCGCTGAAGCCGGCGGTTGACGAGGCTCTCGGCGGGGGCAAGTGCCCATCGGTGAAAAATGTTTTGGTGGTCAAGCGCACCGGCCAAGAAGTTGGCTGGGTAGAGGGCCGCGACCTCGACTGGGCTGAGTCACTTGGCAAGGCCGAGCCAGAGCATGAAGCTCAGGGGTTTGAGGCCGAGCACCCGCTCTTTATTCTTTACACCTCTGGCACGACCGGCAAGCCAAAAGGTATTTTGCACACCACCGGTGGCTACCTAACTCAAGCCGCGTACACCCACAAGAACGTCTTTGACCTGCATGCTGACACCGATGTCTACTGGTGCACGGCAGACATCGGCTGGATTACTGGCCACAGCTATGTGACCTACGGCCCGCTGGCCAACGGCGCAACCCAGGTAATTTACGAAGGCACCCCTGAGAGCCCAGATTGGGGCCGCTGGTGGAGCATCGTAGAAAAATACAGGGTCTCGATTCTCTACACCGCCCCGACCGCTATCCGCAGCTTTATGAAGTTGGGCAGCCAAATTCCAAAGCAGTATGACCTCAGCACCATCAGGGTTCTGGGCTCAGTTGGTGAACCAATCAACCCTGAGGCATGGATGTGGTACCGCAACGTGATCGGTGGCGGCAGCGCCCCGATTGTTGACACCTGGTGGCAGACCGAAACAGGTGCGATCATGATCTCACCGCTACCGGGTATCACAACACTAAAACCGGGTTCAGCCCAGCGCGCTCTGCCGGGCGTGAGCATTGCGATTTTGGATGACGACGGCAACGAACTCGGAAACGGTCACGCCGGCCTGCTAACCATCACCGAACCGTGGCCATCAATGCTGCGCGGAATTTGGGGCGACCCTGACCGCTACAAAGAAACCTATTGGTCAAAGTTCAGGAACATCTACTTTGCCGGAGACGGCGCGAAGTTTGATGACGAGGGTGACCTCTGGTTGCTTGGCCGAGTCGACGACGTGATGAACGTCTCTGGCCACCGCCTGTCGACTGCCGAAATTGAATCAGCCTTGGTCTCGCACCCGTTTGTGGCTGAGGCAGCTGTGGTTGGCGCTAAGGATGAGACAACTGGCCAGGCCGTTGTTGCCTTTGTGATTTTGCGCCAAAACCAATTGGCCAACGCAGGCACAGATGCCGATGTGAGCAAAATCTTGCGCGACCACGTGACCCACGAAATTGGCCCAATCGCCCGCCCTCGAACCATCATGGTGGTGGCCGAACTGCCAAAGACGAGGTCCGGAAAGATCATGCGCAGATTGCTTCGCGATGTGGCTGAAGACCGCCCAATCGGTGACGTTACTACGCTGGCAGACACAAGCGTGATGGACATCATCAGCGGTAAAATCGCCGGAGGCGCGAACGACTAGCAAGTCGCTACAATAAATGTCGAAGCCCCCAGCTCACTCTCTCTGTGCTGGGGGTTTCGCATTGATTTAAGGTCGGTCCTAAAGTGCGTCGACTAGCCCCCGCGGATCATCGGCAAAGAAGTCGAGTCTGCTCACCTCGTAGGCTTTTGAGCCTTTGGTGACAACAACGGGTGACTTCAACTCGAGAGAAATATTGGTCTGACTCATAGTCACCAAGTTCACTCGAGACTGGCCTTCAACTTCATCGATTTGAAAACCTTTTGAAGTCTCAAAGGTGCGTTCGTCGACAAAAGCTGCGTAAATCTGGCTCTTTGGAATGCTCAGTTTGAAGTTCGGGCCACCGTAAATTACGAGGTGATCATCGGTGACAAAATGAGGGTGCGCTTTGAGACCGGCATAAACGCCGACCATGAATAAGAAACCCCAGATACCTAAAATCAGGATCGGCCAGCGAATGGCAGGCCAACGACTGAGAACCACATCAAAAATCGGAATTTCAACCGCTGACAGCCCGATGAACACGAACAAAATGGTTCGCATTTCGAGGTAGTAAGAAAAAACCCGAGCCCCGGCCGGCGCAGCTGTTCGTCTTCTTGCAAGCAAGTAGAGGCTACGCCAACCGTCGAGCTCCATCTTGACCGAAAGCCGCAGCAATCGGGCAATGGTTTTGAGGGCTTGCATTACTTAAATTCAGCGATTAGCTCAACTTCAACGGCTGAATCAAGTGGCAACACCGGCACACCAACGGCTGATCGAGCGTGCACTCCAGCGTCGCCGAAGACCTCGCCCAAAAACTCGCTAGCGCCATTAATTACTCCAGGCTGTCCGGTGAATTCAGGCACTGATGCCACAAAGCCGACGACCTTAACGATTCGAGTAACACGGTCAAGGTCACCGATAGCCAACTTGAGTGCAGCAAGTGCGTTCAGGGCACACAAACGGGCAAGGTCCTTAGCGGCAGCTGGATCAACCAACCCCTCGGTTTCACCAACCTTTCCGGCGGCAGGTAATTTGCCATCAACAAAAGGCAATTGTCCTGAAGTGAAGCAGAGATTTCCGGTCACAACAGACGGCACATAGGCTGCCACCGGCAGCGCAACGGCAGGTAGCGGGTAGCCAAGTTCAATTAGTCGGGCTTCAATACGTGACATTACTTAGACTCCACAGCGATTGGGCGCTTGAAAAAGGCGATGTTGCCGCCCATGTTGTTGGCAACAATCTGAACCAACTCCCAGCCTTCAGAACCCCAGGTGTTCAAAATCGCAGTTTCTTTGTGTAGCAACAAAGGGGTGGTTATGTACTCCCACTTCAACATTTACAGAGTCCTCTCAGGTGATGTCCGGTAACCTAGAGTTTATGTCTGGTTCACAGAACAAGTCCGAATCTAAAACGAGCGGCATCCTAAAATTTACCGGTTTGTCAGCCCTAGTTGGCGTACTTGGAGTCCTTCTTTTGGCTCCAATTGGCCTAGTTGGTGGCTCAGCTGCCACAACTGGCCTCAACCTCTTTGAGAACCTGCCAACCTACCTAAAGCCAGTAACTGGCTCGCAGGCGTCTACCCTTTATGCCAACGACGGCGATGAAAAAGTCGTGGTGGCAAATTTCTACCACGAGAACCGAATCTCGATCTCTTACAACGAAATGTCAACCAACATCCGCAATGCGGTTGTAGCCACCGAAGACCCTCGATTCTTCGAGCACGGTGGCGTTGACTGGCTTTCACTAGCGCGCGCTACAGCAACCAACGCAATCTCAGCTGGAAACGGCCCTGGTGGTTCTACCATCACCATGCAGTACGTCAAAAACTCTCTTGTCGAGGCAGCCAACTTGGCTGGCGACAAAGAGGCCATCGCAGCGGCAACCACCGCCAGCGGCATCGAAGGTATTGCACGTAAGTTCAAAGAAATCCGGATGGCGATTGCGCTAGAGGGTGTTTCGAGCAAGCAGGACATCCTTGCTGGTTATTTGAACCTGTCATTCTTTGGCAACCAGATCAACGGTATTGAAGCCGCATCAAATTATTACTTCGGCGTCAAGGCCAGCGAACTTAACATTCCTCAGGCAGCACTTCTGGCGGGTATGTTGAAGTCACCGAACGACTACAAGCCTGACGAAGAAGGCAACCTCGAGCGCGCCAAGGGCCGCCGCGACTACGTTATCGACAACATGGCCGCCGAGGGTTACATCACCGGTGCCGAGGCTGACGCAGCAAAGGCCACCCCGATTGAGGTCAACCTGACCCACACCCCTAGCGGTTGTGAGGCCAACCAGACCACCGCGTTTTTCTGTGACTTCACCGTCTGGACCATTCGAAACAATGTCGAATTTGGCGCCACCCCAGAGGACCGCGAGAACCTGCTTCGCCGCGGTGGCCTGCAGATTTACAGCACCCTAGACCTCGATGCACAGACTGCCGCACATGAGGCAACCATGACCTGGGCGCCTTACGACGACCCGAGCCAGATTGGTTCGGCCACTGTTTCGGTTCAGGCCGGTACCGGTCGAATTTTGGCAATGGCCGAAAACCGAGTTTTTGACCAGACCCAAAGCGATGAGCTTGGCCACACCTCGGTCAACTACGCGACCGACCGCGAATACGGCGGTTCATCGGGCTTCCAAACCGGATCTACCTACAAGGTGTTCACCCTGGCACAATGGCTCACCGCCGGATTCCACCTCAACGACCACGTTGACGGCCGAGTCAAAGAATGGGGTCCGGGAGACTTCTCAGCACGCTGTGGTGGCGTGGGCGGAACCTGGAAGCCCAACAACATCGTCAAGGAACCTGAAGACCTAACCGTGGTCCAGGCCACCACCATGTCGGTTAACACCGCATACGTTGACATGGCCAGCCAGCTTGACCTGTGTGATATTCGCGACACCGCGGCACGCTTTGGTGTGCACCGAGCCGATGGCGCCGAGCTTAGCTACGTGCCTTCATCAGTGATTGGTGTAAACGAAATTGCGCCGCTGACTATGGCAGCCGCCATGGCCGGTATTGCTAACAAGGGCGTTTACTGCTCGCCGGTTGCGATTGACCGAATTGTGATTCGCGAGACTCAGGCCGAACTTAAGGTACCAACCAGCGATTGTTCAGCAGCGGTAACCCCTGAGGTAGCTGCCGGAATGACCTACGCCATGCAGCGCGTAATCTCGGGCGGTACCGGTGGCGCTTCATCAACCGGAGACGGCACTCCCCTAGCCGGCAAGACCGGTACCACTGACTCTGGTGTTCACACCTGGATGACCGGATTCTCTTCTGCAGTCGGAACCGCTACCTGGGTTGGAAACGTGGTCGGAAACAAGTCTTTGGGCGCGTATCGACTAAACAACAAAGCGGCCAACACCGTGCGTCACGACATTTGGCGAACCACCATGAAGGCAATCAACAAGTTGTACCCTGGGTCGGCATTCGACGCCCCACCGGCCTCAATGGTTGCTGCAACCATGATTACTGTTCCGGCAACCGGTGGGCAAGACCCTGCTGCGGCCGAGGAGCTAATCAATGCTTCTGACCTGAATGCCAAGATTCAGACCCGCACAATAGTGTCGAACCAGCCTGAGGGCACTGTTGCTCGAACTGTGCCGGGTGCAGGCCGCAGCGTGCCACGCGGCAGCCAGATCTTGATCTACATCAGCAAGGGTGGCACCCTCAAGGTGCCGGATGTTGCAGGAATGTCAGTTGTCGACGCCAAGTCAACCCTGTTGGCAGCCGGATTTGCCGCGGTGAGTGAGCCTCAGCCTTCCCAAACTCAGTTCTTTGTTCCGTCGGAGACTATCCCCGCCGGATTTGTGGTTGGCACCAGCCCAGCGGCTGGAACGAGCGCGACGGCAACCGGGGCCATTCTGCTGATACTGAGTACGGGTCCGTAGTTGGAATATTTGGCAGCCCTGGTCGGCCTTGGCGTAGTCGCGGCCATCTGGGGCATTGCTGTTGAGCGGCACCTTTTTGTAATTCGGCGCGAGACCGTGGCAGTTTTGCCTGCTGGTGCACCGGCAATTACCGTGCTGCACATTGGTGACATCCACCTAGCCCCATGGCAAAAGCGCAAGGCGCGCTGGGTTCATGCGCTTGGCCAGCTAAAGCCAGATTTGGTAATCAACACCGGCGATAACCTTGGCCACCCCCAAGCAATTGGCTCAGTTTTGACGGCACTGGCTCCGCTAACCGAACGACCTGGCGTATTTGTAAATGGATCAAACGACTATTACGCACCGGTTTTACGCAACCCGCTTGGCTACCTGGCAAAGCCATCCGAGCGAAGCAGCGGGCAAAAATTGGACACTGCCCGACTCCTCAACGGATTCCAGTCTGCAGGTTGGCTAAACCTTAATAATCGTGGTGGCCAACTTTCGATTCGCGGGGTGCAGCTGGGGTTTATCGGTGTTGATGATGCCCACGATGATCTTGATGACATTGCCAGCCTGGCCGGCCAGGCAAACGCATTGAAAAACTGCGATGTGATTTTAGGCGTGAGCCACGCGCCATACATGCGTGTTTTGGAATCGATGTCCAACGCGGGTGCTGACATGCTGTTTGCCGGGCACACCCACGGCGGTCAGGTTTGTGTGCCGGGCTTCGGTGCACTGGTTACCAACTGCGATTTGCCAGCAAAAAATGCCAAGGGTTTGAGTGCTTGGAAGTTTGGTGATCGGGATCTGATTCTGAATGTTGTTGCCGGTTTAGGCCATTCAATATTCGCGCCAGTGCGTTTTGCTTGCCGACCAGAGGTTCGACTAATTACCCTCGTGGCAAAAGGTTAGTTGTTTAGCGACCAAACCTGAGGACCAAGGGCAATCCACTGACCTGAGCTGTTGTCACAGCGAGCCGTGACGTTCTCGACAAAACAAGTAAAGCCAGCAGCGGTAACACTCTGACCGGTTAGCAGGGTCTTGGCCTGGCTGGCATCTGAGTAAAAACCGCCGGAGCAAGCAAATTCTGCGGTCTCGCCGGACTCAGGCTTGGCTGACCAGAGGCGAACCTGGTAGCCGTAACTGTAAACACAAGAATCTGGAGCAGGAATTGGCGCGTAAACCGCGGCAGCTTCATTTTGCTCGCAAAGCGTGAACTGACTTACCGGGCTGATGGTGCACCAGGTTGGCCCTTCGCCGACCTTGAAGACGTACTCATCAAAACCGTTGTTGAACTCTTCTGGGTCAATTGCCACCACTGCCGAAGGCATCTCGGTAGGAACAAGTGCCTGGTCAGGGGTAGGTGTTGGGCGTGACTGTGTGGTGCCACCGTTGGTTGGGTCATCAACCGGAGTAGCAGCACATGCGCCGAGGGTGAGTGACAACCCCAGCAATACAGAAACGGCCAAAACGCGCGACATAATCACAGGCTACTCTGCGGCTTGCCAGAAACGGTGGAACTCAACGATGCAGATTTACAGTGACTAGAACTCGCGAGCAACAAGCTCGGCGATTTCGTAGGTGTTAAGCGCAGCGCCCTTGCGAAGGTTGTCGCCAACGACGAACAACTCGATTGAGTTCGGGAAGTCTAGTGACTGACGAATGCGGCCAACAAAAGTTGGGTCCTGGCCAACGACCATTGCTGGGGTTGGGTACAGGTGGTTTTCTGGTTCGTCAACAACACGGATGGTTGGCTGCTGGCCCAAGACTTCGCGAACTTCATCGGCGGTTAGTGGGTTGGCAAAAGTTGCGTGAACGGTTAGTGAGTGAGCCACCTGAACCGGAACACGCACGCAGCTTGCGGCAACCTTTAGGTCAGAAATTCCCAGGATCTTGCGAGACTCATCGCGAACCTTCAGCTCTTCTGAGGTGTGGCCGCCAGCCTTTAGTGAACCAGCAAAAGGAATCACGTTTAGAGCGATTGGGTGAGCCCATGGTGAGTTGCTTAGGTCGTTACCAGCGGCAGCAAGTGCAGCGCGAACGTCTTCGGTTGCGGTGCCCAGTGAGGCATCCTTGCCAACAACGGCAAGCTCTGATGCAAGCTCATCGATACCGGCAGCGCCGGCACCAGATACTGCCTGGTAGCTAGAAACTACTAGCTCGGTCAGCTTCCACTTGTCGTGGAGTGCACCCATTGCAGCCATCATGGTCAGGGTGGTGCAGTTTGGGTTAGAGATAATTCCGCGAGGGCGGTTCTTGGCCTGCTCTGGGTTTACCTCAGGAACAACCAGTGGAACATCGGCATCCATGCGGAAAGCACCTGAGTTGTCGACCGCAACGGCACCGCGCTCAGCGGCAATCGGAGCCCAAACTTCTGAAACCTCGTCAGGCACGTCAAACATCGCGATGTCGATGCCGTCGAAAGCCTCAGGTGAAAGCGCAACCACGGTTAGCTCTTCACCATGCACAGTGATCTTTTTGCCTGCCGAACGTGGGCTGGCGATTAGGCGAATCTCGCCCCAGATGTTTGGACGGCTGTTGATGATGCCGATCATTACGGTACCTACAGCACCGGTTGCACCGACAAGAGCTAGTGATGGCTTTGACATGATTTCCCCTGGTTTCTAGAGATTGAAAATTGAAAAGTTAGCGACCGGTACCGGCGTAAACAACAGCTTCGATGTCGCTGTCTAGGCCGAATGCGGTGTGAACAGCGCGAGCGGCTGCATCCACCTGGTCATCGCTGGTGATAACTGAGATGCGGATCTCTGAGGTTGAGATCATCTCAATGTTGATGCCCGCCTCGGCAAGAGCGCGGAACATGGTTGCAGAAACACCTGAGTGGGTGCGCATACCGGCACCGACTACAGAAAGCTTGCCAATTTCATCGTCAATTTCAACGGTGCGGAAACCAAGAGTTGCCTTGGCTGCCTCTAGAGCTGCAGCGACCTTCTTTGACTCGGCCTTTGGGCAGGTGAAGCCAATGTCGCTAACGGCATCGGTTACGTCAGAACCGGTTGGAGTGTTCTGAACAATCATGTCGATGTTGGCGCCTGCGTCAGCAACCAAGGTGAAAAGCTCAGCAGCCTTGCCAGGAACATCTGGAATACCGATGACCATAATCTTGGTCTGGCCCTTGTCGATTGCTACACCAGATACGACTGACTCTTCCATGCCTGCTCCTGCTTTTCCTGAATAAACGATGGTTCCTGGGTCGGTGCTAAAAGTTGAACGAACGCGTAGGTCTACGTTGTGGCGGCGAGCAAACTCAACGGCGCGAATGTGCAGAATCTTTGCGCCGGCTGCTGCAAGCTCAAGCATTGATTCAACATCGATGGACTCAAGCTTCTTGGCGCCCTTGATAACTCGCGGGTCTGAGGTGTAGACACCGTCAACGTCTGAGTAGATCTCGCAAAGATCAGCCTTTAGGCCGGCCGCTAGTGCAACTGCAGTGGTGTCAGAACCACCGCGACCAAGGGTTGTGATGTCACGAGTCTCTCGGTTGAAGCCCTGGAAACCGGCCACGATTGCAATGTTGCCAGCGTCAACTGACTCACGGATGCGCTCTGGGGTGACCTCGGCGATACGGGCATTTCCGTGGACGCTGTCGGTGACGATACCGGCCTGTGACCCGGTGAAAGACTGTGACTTGCCACCCTGGGCATTGATGGCGATGGCCAGCAATGACATCGAGATGCGCTCACCCGAGGTAAGGAGCATGTCTAGCTCACGAGGGCTGTCGTTTGGATCGTCGGCTACCGAATTGGCAAGGTCCAGAAGTTCATCGGTGGTGTCACCCATGGCTGAAACAACGACAACAACCTGGTTGCCGGCTTTTTGGGTTTCGATTACGCGACGAGCAACGTGCTTAATCTTGTCGGCATCGCCAACGGATGAACCGCCAAACTTCTGCACGATAAGGGCCAAGGTAGGTCTCCTCAGATTTCGGGGTGATTGCAGGCGGATAA
>JACCDU010451893.1_pt1 | contig 14276 bp, 19 predicted proteins | sample 7446081 | NCBI WGS metagenome assembly JACCDU01 (sample SAMN15323447, study PRJNA562643) | freshwater metagenome | isolation source: river surface water | place: USA:Blue River Watershed | collected 2017-08-17
CCTGCTCCGGGTTGTGCTGGCATTTAGGTTAGCCTCGATTTCTTCTTTGGTTGCCCATACAAGGGCATCTTTCATTTGACGTTCTGTGATGCCCTGCTGTTTCGCCCGTCTCTTGACATCAGCGTATAGCCATCTTGTATACATCTCGTTGTAGACAGCCAAGCACCCAGCGCCCAGCAGGATACCAAGGGCAAAGATTATCATTCTGTTGTCTCCCAGATGACTTCATTCTTTACCGGGTGAAACTTGCCTACAATCCAATCATCAGCTAGCAGATCCTGCCCTGATATCAAGCAGGTGGCGTTAATACATTCAATGTCTGCACCGCTAAAGCCCATCCACAGTTCCGAGAACCTTAGCAGTCGGTACTTATCCCATGCAAGCCGTTTGATAGGCTTTCCATACTTTAGAGCCGTAAAGGCTTGTTCAATCGTCATCTCATTACCTCCCAATCATCCCTTGGCTGTCCCTCGTCATCGAATAGATCACGCATCAAAAGGACATAACCAATCCATCTTCTGCCGTTATAGTGTCTTACCTGCTCGCCTTGTGAATGCTCGATATGGCAGCAGGAAGCCCAGCCAGTTCGGCGTATACACTTACCACGCCTAAGCCACCGATACGCTTGGTCGAACTTCATTCGATGAATACTTCCCAGTCCATCGCTAGGACATCAGCGGATCCGAAAGATGCAACCCGGCTGTATCTACGGTTACCCGCACCATCGAGCAGATACAGGCATATCTTGCTGTCTACCAACTGTAAGAACCAAGCAGCACCAGACCTGCGTACCATATAGCCAGAGCGTAACTTTTCAAGTGCTACGCTAAAAGAGCCGTTAGCCACGCTTTGCACTTCTGCCTGTATCTCGAGGCGCTTCTGTTCTAGCAGCTGTCTTTTCCAGTAACTGATTGTTGTATGGTTGAAGCCGAGCATCTTGGATGCGTCGTGGCACCGCATACCGTTTGCTACTAACTCTTCGTATCTTTGAAGTACCACGTCACGCCTCATGCGTGATTCGACGATACTACATCTAGGCCTTGCCATTGCTTATCTCCTTGGCATCAGTAACTACACGGTCGGCATACTCCCTGGAGCGTGTAACCAGATAGGCTGCGTACCAGAGTACCTTTAGCCTGTCTTGTTCCTGTTGCCCTTTATGCTCTTGACGCTGTAGGTACTTGAGGATGGAACCCGAAACAAAGTCCAGTCCCCAATCTTCGATCACTGCCAAGGCATCGAGTGTGCCAACCGTGTAGTGTTGTCGCATTAGTCTTCGAATGGGTCGGTGATATCAGCGGTAGGTACAGCCTTGCGTAGTGGCTTTGTAGCTGCAACCTTTACAGGCTTGACGGTCTCAATCACGTTGGTTAGTTCACCGTTCATCTTCTGCCGGGTTCCAACCACTACCTGCCATTGCTTGGCTTTGAGTGCTTCAATGTCAAGGTCTGCGAACTGCTGGCTTGTCATGCGACCGACCATTGAATCGAGCAGGATAGTCAGTTTCGCTTTTTCATTTCCATAGAACGTTTTCGTAAACTGAACAAACCGGAATGGTTGTCCGTCATCATCGCCTACTTCAGTAGTCTCGAACACCCAGCGGAAGTTTGGTTCGAGAATCGATGGATCGTCAAAGCTTTTGCCTTGTGTCGCTTCCACATCAATAAGCGCACAAACGTAGATACCTGCTTCGGCTACACTGTACTTTTTCCCTGAGCCTTCGGAAAACTTTCCGTGCTGTGCAAAAAATCCCATTGTTACTCCTTGAGCCACTGGCTCTTTGATATGTCGGTGATGGACAGGCTTTACCTGAGCCACCGGGGCCGCCCTTTCGAGCATTTCTTACGCCCATCACCAACACACAAACTATATACCCATTATGTGGATATTGTCAAACCTTGTTTTTAGTGCTGCACTACTACCTTTGTTCGGCTTCGTGGTTGTTCAAGTTTCTCGGCAATATACATGAATGCTGGGTATTCATTGAACTCACCGATGACATGGTTGTTTGGAATCAACATAAAGTCTGAATCCCATAAACTATCAACCGTGCAAAAATGTCCTTTTGCACCATCACACTCAACCAACAAGATGTTCTTACCTTTTTGAATCAAGTGTGTTTCAAAGTCTCGACGCATTGCCCACCTATGCATCGTGACACGACCACCAGACTTCAACCAGGCTTTAGTTACTTCCAATCTATGGCGATACTTATCGCCGTTCAGTAGCTCATCTTCCTGCGCCTTACGTTTGAACGTATCCCAATCCCAAATCTCGATAGCCATATCAATCACCTTTCATCATGACCGGTGACGGTTCCCGCTTTAGCGGAGGAACCGGACCGGTCATAAAACAATAAACTTTTACTTCCCTCCTCACTGTGATGATCTGGGAATGCCCACCTTCGGGGCATCCCAGTTCGGAGGGGGTCTGGGGGAACCAAACTGGGGGAACCAAAATAGAGTTAAGTTCCTATATATAGGGGAACCGGTCGTTGGGAACCGGTCAACTATCCCTTTTTGGTGTATCTAAACCCTCCTCTCAATGATGGTTCTGCGTGTAGCAAATTCTCCGCTACGAGTTCATCAATCACGGTCAAAACGGTTTCTTTACGTCCGCCTACCTTGGCGTGAATGATGTTCTTACCAATACCGGGATTTGCCTCTACACACGCAAGAATAGCGTCAGTGATAGATTGACCCACTCTGGCTGCATATCCCTCAGGTTCGGCCTGTATGAGCTTCAGGATGCCATCTTCCGCACCAATAGTCCAAGAGACAGCAGGTTGCTTTTCTTTCTTGCGCCAGTGTCGGTTCTTTGTGGTAACCAAAGTGTAAGTGTCGGTTTCTAATTTATGGGAAATGCTAAACACCGTATCTGCTTGGCTAACGATGTCACCAGCACCACGCATCTGCTCGTGTCCGATACCAGACTCACTGCCAGACTTTCGATTGTGGTGAAGTACAACGACAGCTGCGCCTAGATTCTTCATCTCGCAGAAGTAACCATATAGCCGACTCATCTCCGTGTTGCTGTTTTCATCTAGTCCGTGAACACGCACTAGCGTGTCAACAATCACGATGTCGATCTGAAGCTCTTCTATCTTTCGCAGGATTGAATGTAAGTACTTCGGGTTGTCAAGTTTGATTCGTTGGTGGTCTGCGTAGATGATGTTTTTCTGAGGTATGCCTAACTGGTCAGCACGATCTAGAAATACTTGGCATCCCATTTCTTCATCGATGTACATGACATTGGCTTTCTCGCATTCAATAGAGCCTAGCCATATACCACCAGCCATCGTTGCTCGTAGAAGGTCAAGTGCCGCCCACGACTTACCACCACCTGATGTTGCACTGATGAAGTGCAGACCACGCTTCATAATCATGTCCGGCACAATCCAGCGTAGCGGTCCAAGTTCCGCCACCTTGGCTTTGATGTCTTCCCATGTCATCCATTCGATGGGGTCATCATCTTCTATTGGCTTTTCCAGTTCCGCTCTGAGCATGGCAGGTGTCAGCGGTGGCAGGTCGGAATCTTTCCAATCTGCCCACGCTCTACCCGCTTTCTCCAGCACCTCATATTCCTCCATTGGTGGATCACAATAGGTACGGTTCCAGTGCTGAATACCAGCGATGGCAAAGTTATAGTCAAGCCGTGTGGAGCGATAGTAACCGACACAAGCTGTCAGGGCGTTATCTCTGCCACCGTATGGACCTCCACCCTCTGGGTGTCGCTGCATCAGCTTCGCAAGCGTTCCATCATCGGAAGGCTCTCCCGGCTGTCGTTGTCGGCGTTCAGGCTTGGCATCCGGTACAAGGGGGATATCCCAGAAATCATTAGTGTCCAAAGAAGTGCTCCATAATCTCCGGTAAGTCTTGCCGGACGTTAGCCAAAAGGAATGACCATCTTGCATCAGCCTTTGAATAAATGCAAGCCTGTTCAAGTTCAAGGAAGAATGTATCTAAGCATCCTGTATATCTGCCGGAAGCGTGGCGTATCATCGGCACAACGTGCCCTAACTCGCCAGCTTTAGCAGATGCGAGCAAAGCATCAAGCCTAGCATCGCCAAACTCGGCAACTATCAAGGATTCCTTGTAAGTAGGTTTGATGCCTCCACCCTTTATCATCTGGACTGGTTTAGGATTGTCAGGGTCTTTCCAGTTGATGGTTCCAGCCACACGCAATATGCGATCCACGTTGCTTACATTGTCAGTGCCTGGGAGTATGCTGTTGGCAAAACTTCTTACCTTGGCTTCAATGTTTGCACGGTCACGAGCAGAACTTACCCGAGCGGGTTGAGGTGCTATCTTGTAACCATGCCAACCATTGCCGGTAGAAACCACGATGTCGCAGTTATCAAGTATTTCTTTACTACTGCCCGGTACCTTGGCATCAAGGTCTACCCACATTGCCCCAACTTGCTCGATGGCATCTTTACCGAGCTTACGCCCCGGACCTTCAGGAGCAACCCGTGGGCATACACCAACATAAACATCGTAGCCGCGCATAGCAAGACTAATGATGTGCTGGCTTAGTGCTTGCCCGGCTTCACCCTTCAGACATTCGGGGAGTCGGTAGGTTGTCCGGTTAGCGTGAGGTTTGACCTTTGATAAAGGTCTGATTTCAATGAATCCGTCAGAATACGGTTTGAATAGATGCCGTAAAAAGGCGATAGCCTGAACGGCATCAGTGGCAGGAAGTGCCATGATGTATCAACTTTCTCTATGATGTTTCCCTTTCTATGAAAACTCCCGGTAGCTACTCCGGGAGCTGGCAAAGCCTATTCCATAGAGAAAGGAACACTCACATTATACATCAAAACTGAAACCAACATGGTCGGCTAGAGCCTGGGCGGCATCATGCCAAGAGTAAGCCACCACGAAAGAATTCCCGTACGGTAGCAATGAGTCTCTAAAGGACACCTGCCCTGGTGTTAGCCTACCTTTACCAGCCTTCATTTCGATAAAGAGCCCCGGTGCAGGGCAAGGCAGGAAGATGTCCCACACTCCAGCCTTCACACCCATGGCTTTGAACTTAGCAGCTGTACGGATGTCACGATGCCCTCCATTAGGGCAGTGGTAGATGGTAGCCAGTTCGGGATGCTTGGACTCCATCAGCCTGACCCAAGTAATCAAAGCTATTTGTTCTCGGTCTTCAAGATGCTTCAATGTTTGACCTCAACTCTACGAGTGCCTCTGCAAGCCTCTGTTTGACCACTACAGGCGGTAAACGGTAACGACTGGCCACCATGTGGATAGTCTGCGGTACACGTCCATCTAAGCCAAGATGCAGCACAACCATCTGCCGGGTCTCATCATCCAGCCGAGAAAGATGATCCATTGCGCTTCCTTCCTCCACACTTTCCAAGTACTCATCCTCTGCGCTCTGGGTTGTGCCAAATACAGCAGACTCGTACAGCACAAGGTCAGTGCCTTGGATGCCGTGATGCATTGAGACAGGCTCCAAGCCGTGAGCCGTCCTGCACATCTCGATGGTCTCTATGGTCATGCCAGAGCGTTCGGAGAGTTCGGCATCGGTTGGTGGTCGCTTTAGTTCCAACTCTAACAGCACGTAGAATCTGCGGAGCTTGTGCCATTTGACCACAGCATGTTCGGCTATACGGATTGTTCGCAGGTAGTTTGATTGGTAGCGTCTAAGCTTCTGATAGATCCACGGGTGAGCGTACGTGCTAAAGCGTAGCCCTCGTTCAGGCTCCCACTTTTCGATGGCTCTTATGACACCTTCAACACAGTACTGGCAAGCATCTATAAAGTGTTCTTTGTGCTTGATGACCTTGCAAACGTCCCTGATGAAGCCAAGGTTGTGACGCACCATGGCATCTAGGCACTCGTCCTGCATGATGCCGTGCTTCCAGCCACTATGCAGTAAAACCATCTCATCGTGAGACAGTAAACGCTCCGGGTTCCTCTGTAGGGTCCGGAGCGTCTGCCTGATGGTTGTTCTACTCGGTGTCACTTAACTCCATTGGCTTTGAGTAGTGCTGGCTTGGTCTCCCACTCGTACCTCATGGCATCACGGGTAGCAGACACGAAAGCCAAGAATAGCAGAACCGATACCGCAGTGATAACACCAGCTTTGATGGCATCTTTCATGTACTTCTTTTTCGCAAGGTATGCGGCACGGTTGGATTCCAGCGCATAGGCTCTTTGCCGGATTGCTTCTGCCTGTTCTTGCTGATCCTTCCACTCAGCTAAACGGCAAGCCGTACACACTGCATCACTATCCACTACGTTATTCGCACAATCGTTGCATCGTCGCATCTTCTTATCTCCTAACTATCTCTAACTTATTCGCCCGGTTGTTCCGGTGTCTCTGGTGCTTTACCTTTGCGGAGTGTCCTTCGTAGCATCAACTGCTTTGAGAGTTCCGCAGGATCCATATCCATCGCTTCTGCGAGCTTCAAAAGGCTGGTATCACCCGGAGCCTTTTTACCTGTCATGTAGTCACTGATACGGGGTTGCGTAAATCCGGTACGCCGTGCCAGCTCCTGTTGTGTAAGTCCTCTAATCATGCAATCTATATACCATATGAATATAATATTCTGTCAAGCCCTTGACATATATATATTCTAGATGTATATTCAATACATGAATACCGACAACCTTACGACAGCTGAAATCAACTTTGTAAAGAATATGCTATCTGGATTGACCAATGAGCAGATCATCGCAGACCAGACATCAAAGACAACCAAAGACAGTATGGACAATGCAAACAACATAATGTTGAACATGGGTTATGTATGGGGATGGACAGCAGGACGTTCAAAAACACGAGCACTGTTCCTAAATAATAAGTCAAACTACACACTGCATCGTGAACTGATGAGCAAGTATCAATCTGAAAACGTGATGCAGTTGCTATGGTGCCCTGAACGAATGGCAAGCAATGAATATGAACTCAAGGTAGAGCGCAACACCAAGCGGTCATACATCAAGGTAGCAAGCCAACTAGTAGAGCGTGGATTGCTAGAAGGCGCACTGATAGTGACAATCAAAAAAGGTGAAGGAATCGCAGAAGCCCTGATTGAAATCAGGAACCGATAGAAAGGACAAGCCCCCGAAAGGGGGCAGGGAGATAAGACAATGATTCAACAAGCAGTAGAGATGGTCAAGCAAGCAGTCGCAGACGGGCAGTTCCTTCAGGTTCACGGTCCATCCGGAACTCACGACATTGATATGGATGAAGCCATCGAGTGGATTGAGTTTGAAGAAGTCAACATGAAGGGACTCAGCATCAGCGGTAGCACCATCAAGTTTGGTGATGGCACGGTCTGCATCACTGTAGAAGACCCAGACGATCACAATGCCGATGCATCCAACCACGTAACGGGAGAATAACGATGACTATTAGAGCAGACGAATGGCTGGAAGTAGAGATTCCAGAAGAACTTATGGAAGAGTTCGAGGTTTGTGATGATCGTGGATACGGCAGTGTATGTGGTCACATCCACGAGCTGAAGCCAAATCAGACGGCAGACTACATCAGCCAGAACAAAACAAGCGAACTGGCAAAGCACTTTGAAGATGAGTACGGCGTAGATCTTGATAACCGAGAAGAGCTTACACGCTATATCAACTTCATCAACGAACAAATGGGAGAAGAGATTTGAAGACATCAGAAAGCATTACAGGCATCGCCCCTGCGCTCATCAAAGCGCAAGGGGAGATGTCAGGTATCGCAAAGGAAGGCAACAACCCTGCCTTCCGCAGTAAATACGTTACGCTCGATAGCATTCTTGACACCATCCGACCTGTGCTCACTAAGCACGGTTTGATGTTGTCGCAGGGAATCACGTCACAGAGCGTCACAGAAGACAAAGTAACGGCGATAGAGGTAGAGTCCCGCATCATCCATGCAAGCGGTGAATGGGTAGCACAGAGCGTTGTAGTGCCTATCACTAAGCATGATGCTCACGGGTTCGGTTCTGCGCTTACATACGGTAGGCGGTACTCGGTATCTTCCCTACTGGCTATCTCAGCTGATGAAGATGACGATGGGAACGCAGCTGCGAATCAACTGCCACGAGGACCACACGGGAACATCGTTATTGGTGAACCGATCAAGCCTAAAGGTTTACAGCGTTGAGGTTCGGGGAAGTATACGTCAGGCTCTTGGAAGGCATGAGCATCAGGCGCAAAGGATGGGAGCCGGGCTGTTATGTCCGGTTCTCTGACATTGGGGAGAAGTGCTTAGTTATGTACCGTGCAAGCGGTAACCGACACTGCTGGACTCCAGCGGCAGAGGATCTATACAACAAGGACATCCAAGCACTCAGGGAAGATTGGGAGGTTATAAGGTAAATGGGTTTTGATGTAATCAACGGCGAGTTATTTGACGAGGAAACCGGCGAGTATGCAGGTCCAGCATCCGGTTGGATCACGGGTGACGAATCACCAGAAGAGCTCGCATTGCTGGTCATGCGGAAGCGTATGGACATTGAGGCAAGCATCCAAGCCGAGAAAGATAAATTGGATGCAATCACCAACAACATGGTCAAACTGATCGGCAAGCATATGCAACGTCTCGAATGGCTAGAGCGTCAGTACAACGATAAGCTGCAGGACTACGCATTGAGCCAGTTACCACGCAAAGCAGACGGCTCCTTGAAGGTCAAGACTTGGACTTGTCCATTTGGCTCCGTGTCCTTCAGAACAGTTGCCGAGCGTGTAAAGGTAGTAGACGAGGAAGAGACCGTGACGTGGCTGATGGAACACAACCCGGAAGCAGTCAAGACAAAGCACACCGTGCTGGTTAGCAAACTCAGTGACTTTGCCACGATCCATGCGCCAGGAATAGAGATAGTCCCGGCTACCGAATCAGTCACCATAAAAACTATTTGACAAACTATCCGCACTGGGTGTATAAACCTAGTGCGGATATATACCGCAGGGAGATAAGAATGGAAGTTATTGAGAACGTTTACACAATGGAGAGACTGGAAGCAGTCCTTCGCAAAGACCACACAACCTTCGAGAGCATCGAGCTTGATTTTGATGCAATGTGGAGTGAGCAAGCAGGCGGATGGATCTACACTCGCAAAATTACCGTAGCCATTCACAACCTCCGCCGTACGCTCTGGTTCAAGACCTGCAAAGGCAATCTGCTTGATGTAACCTACAGCAGTGGCGGAGTAGACATCTTTATCAGTGTAGACCAGTTCAGCGATGGCGCTCCAGATGACTGGCAGATTCGCAAGTGGATTGGACAGATGGCAAGCGAACTAATGCCATAGGGTAGAATCTAACACAACACCAAACAGAAAGACCATCTGTGCTTAGTCCCGTAGATTCGGATGAAGACTAAGATTTCAGATGGTCTTTTTGTGTCTCAACTTGTAAGGATTTCTTACAAGTTCAACTATTTCCATTATGGAAACAGTTCGAGTGGTTAGTTCCAAAATGGAAACACCCACTCAAAAAGAGACCCGGCTATTTGAGCATCTAAGAGAGGCTTGCCGGGTTCGTCTCTAAAAGTCTACCGCTACAAAGCCACCGTAAAGCCCAAGCTCACGCCATGCCCTAGCCTTTCGGAAGACTCCATCGCCATCACGCTCTACCGTGTCTTCGTCTTCAGCCTCAGGTGACGTGTTACCTTCAACCGTGTAGACACCCCACGGAAAAACACCTGTTACGATTCCGATGTGTGCAAGCCTACCCATAGGAGCAAACCAAAAACAGGCAAGGTCACCGATTCGCACTTTAGTGTGATCGGCTTCCGCATCAGCAACCGATAACCAGTTCTTTGTCTTACGTGCCCAACGTCCAAAGTCTGGACAATATGCCGAGCGTGGAAAGTCTAGCGGGATTGTTAGTGCTATGTCGTGAGCCGCATTCCGTAGCCGAAAGACCACAAAGGCAGCACACCAAGGGCTACCGGGTGGCACAGGTGGAGTGGTTGATGCTTGGTATATTTCAATCGCTGGACCACGATTATCACCACGCTCTTGTACTCCGATATTGTCTACGGCTTCCTTAGCTGCACGTAATGCGATTGGTCTATGCATAGCGGTATACTCCCTTTGTCGAACCTTATCTCCCGACACGGTGGGCAGTGTCTTCTGCATCTCAGCTGCCCACCACCCCTTTCTTCTAACTCCAGGTTTCTCCATCGTCGATACTACTAATTTGGATTAGGCTGTTTCCACCATCACGGTAATAAGCAAACCAAACACCTAAGCGCCAAGCAATCGCTGTCTTACCCTGATTAACACCGCCAGCGACTATCACACTACCAGCGGTGATAACGTTCCCCTGTGGGTCGTATACGACCCTGTAGAGGTCTCCTGAGTGGTGATAGATGACAATGCGCTTACCCATAGGATTGATTGCCACGCTGGCATCGTCTCCTGCTCCTGTTACTGTAACTGCCACGCTGACATTCACCCCCTCATCATCCGTATAGTATGACTTCACGTCATTCGCAGAACCATCAACAATGATATACAACCGACCGATAGCACTAGTCGGATCATAGGCAATATGGACGCAGGAAGCATCAGTGATACTGGTTGTCTGCATGACCCAGTTCGTAGCATTTGGACCATCGGCGAAGTGTAGGTTTACAGCACCCGATTCAACTACCGCATAACACATCCTTTGATTTGGAGCTACTGCAGCGCTGACGCAAGTACCGGCAAGTTCCTGCTCTCTAAACCACGATCTAAACCTGTGGCTTGTATGCAGTGGTAAAAGCCCTATGGTGCTCGTGCTATACGTGACAGTGTGATTGCTTTCACCGAGTCCCCAGGGAGTGGATGTGTAGTATCGCCCTTCGGCATCTATCGTGCTATCAGTGCCACGGTTTGCACTCGTGCTGGTTAGCAATAAGTCAACAGTACCAGTGGTTAGAGGGTCTCCAGCATTGTCGAGCAGAGCGCCATGAGCAATGCCACGGAGCAAACTACCAGCTGGTAAGTACAAGCCTGAATCTGTACCGCCATTGACATCAAAAGGATCGTTTAGATCAGGCGGAAAGTTACCATTGATGCGGTCAAAGAGTGTCTGGGCAACAATCGTGCCTTGTGCTAATTGATGCCCGTATGCAAAATCTGTGCCTGATGTTGCGTTAGGCGTGGCAAGAATACCGCCACCCCTAAGCCATGTACTGTAGCCAGTGACACCGTTCAGAAAACAATCCCTGAGCGGTGGTTGTGATGCCAAGCAGGTAGCACCAGCCGGATAGGCTACAGAGTTTGTAGCAGTCCAGCCGGGATGCCTAACAATGCTGTTGTCGGATGCATTGATCTGGTCGCACAGCTCGCTTATCGTTACCGGATCTACGCTGTAGGTAGTAACACCAGTTGCACCGCCGACGGTCTTCTGCCACCAGACATCTGATTCCTCTTCCGTCCTGCCATCACGGTCTTGTTGCCAGAAGCGTCTACCATAGTAGTAGGTTGTTGTGTCTGCTTCAGAAACAATAGCAGGTGTGATGCGCTCAAAGTTAGCGGTAAAGGAATCCGGGACATAAGTGCTGTCCGTGTTGGTGTAAACCAGCGTGGTTGTTCCGATGTCAATGCTTCCGGTTTGTACTCGTAACCGCTGGCAGGACGTGATGCCCCAATAAGCCGAGTCTACACTCTCACTTCCTGCGTAGCTGCTTGATGCCGTGTTCTTCCGTGGGTACGGGTTATCCTTATCATCGGTTGCCGGTAGGCTTCCAAGGCTCCACACATCAGGGGAGCAGAGGTCAAGCGTAACGGTACTGTAGGAGGTCGTAGGAGCCACAACCTGCCATCTTTTCCAGTTGCCGTGGTAATCGGTCAACTCGATGGTTCCCGTAGCGTTTGTGCCTGATTGTGCCTTTATCTGTATCTGTAGGTAACGATAGCCAGACATCCCCTCATATGGTGCGTATGTCCGGTCGTTACCTGTACCGGCTATGCTTCGGTTGTTTGTCTCGGAAATAGACCAGCCATTGAAGCGCCAACCACGGAACAGTACACGGTTGTCAGTACTTGAGTCCCCGTTAGTTGTTAGACCACTGCCGGACAGTTCTGCCGATATCCATGCAGGAACATCGTCTGCTTGAGTGGTTAGCGTATCTGTGCCGTAAGTAGGGTCAATAAGTACCGATGTGGTGCTGTAGTCCACAAAGGTGTCTGTAGCCCCGTATGAGCCACCAGAAGAACCTACAGTGCGGGTTCCTCCATCGTAGCCAGTAACGACAACATTGAGAGCATCTGGATAGGCTCCCTCCCAAGCACGAATCCTACCGGCAATAGAGACATTACGATCGAGACAGGAAGAAGTACCGATGTCAGCTGATGCCGTGCTAACGATGCCAAAGCCGTCAGTTTCACCAAGTACGGACAGACTCCATTCGGTAGCAGATTGGTTGTGGAAAGTGTGAGCGTGTGTGATGTCGTGTACCGCTGTACCGTTGACCTTTACAAGGCTCACGGCAAAGTCGTGTCTATCATCTCCACTGCTGAAACCATAAGCGTCAAGCGTAGCAGTGTAGTCTGCCGTACGCCTTGATGTTGCAGCAGCCGAGACACTAACAGCACTACCACCAGCAGATAAGCTACAAGCCGCTGTAGCGCCCGATGTGGTGCGTTCATACCAAGTGTAGGAGGTTAGGCTAGGGAACCGTGTAGGTGCACTAGTAGAGGAAAACGAATCCTCGGCAATATCCCAGAGTTTATCCACGCTAACAGATGCAGAGAAATCACCGGCACAGGTTGCGCTTGCATCTACATATGTTGTGCTTCCGGTCTCGCTTCCAGAAGCCAGCACCTTGTAACTTGTTGCACTGCTACCATGCCCGTTGTTTACGGTTATGTTTGCTCTAAGCTCCCACGTCCATGCAGAACCTGGTGATGGCGCATTGATGTAGGTAGCGATTGTTAGCGATGCAGAAAAGCCTAGATGTCCACCAAAGGTAAAGTTTGTATGGTGCGTGTTGTAGTCAGGCTCTAAAGGTTGTGTGGCAAAAGGGTTCCAGACTCTATACAGCACGTTCTGGGTATGGCTCATTGTAAGCGTGGCTGTACGTGTACCGTCAAGGTATGGCATGGCTAGACTTTCTGCCCACGATACACGGCTTTGCGTACACTGAAGCCTGATGTCTGCTCGGTCACAAAGTCAATCGTCGGTATGCCGATAATACGGTAGTCACCCTTCGTAGTTGTGCCGTCAGGTTCCATGATCCGAACTACATCACCAAGCCAGAGCGGACGGTTGTTACTGCTCAAAACCAAGAAATCAGATTCCCACTCAATGAGAATACGTCCTGTAGTCAAGCGGTCATAGAGGATGTCGCAAGCTTGGTCTACAGCATCCTGCGTGGTTAGTGCTGGATCACGAAGTTGATATGGTACGGGTCTGCCTCTCCAGTTGTACGGGCGTGACGCTGGTGCTGTGCTTGCAGTTTCCGCAGCTGTATCCACAAGAGACTTTGTGATAAATAGCCCGGTTGCTGGGTCTTGTCCAACAACCTGCACCTGTGTTGCTTCTGGTGTCTCGTAATGGCTTGACATCCTACACACCACACGCTTAGGTCGTAGCACTTCCGCCACACCTGCCGTTGTTGCCGTGGCAATGCTTTGATATAGCGTCATTACCGGAGTGGTTGAAGCGTTAGGAGCGTCCTGCCAGACATAAAGATAACCGCTAGTGGTAGGCATCCAACCCGTAATCCAGTTAGCGTAATAGTCATTCTTGAGCTTGTCTAGATAACCGCCAACAGTATCGAAAAAGTCAGGAGCCAGAGCGTACTGACCTTTTGAGATATTAGGGCTATACGGCAAGTCAAGGAGCGGGTTATCACCAGCTAGATATACGTTGCCGTCGTATCCAGCGATTAGCATAAGGTCAATAATAGCGTTTACGGCTATTAATCCATCGTACGGGTAGGACTCCACAATGTAGGCTAAATCAAAGTCACGGGAGCGGTCTTGACCAGAGTAAACAAAGATACTCCAATCCCTAGTCGTATCGCCCTCTTCGTATGTAATCTCAGGAGGTGTAAGCGTCCCACGGAACACGTCAATGTAGGTAGGTGATACTGCGCCATCACTCAAAGCAATCCTAATCGGTCTGTCTGAGGTTATCTGTGGCTGGTCTACGCCCGCATCTGTAATAGGCTTTCTGCGGGTTGTTAGGCTACACGTAGCCCGTCCGTTATCATCTACGCTGATGCTTAGGCGCTCGACATCGCAAGTGATGTCTACCGGGTCATCTGCTGTACTGCCTACCTCTGGATCGTAGACCATGTCGATTTCATAGAATCCAAAGGTTGCAGATCCGGTA
>JACCDU010567674.1_pt1 | contig 14258 bp, 10 predicted proteins | sample 7446081 | NCBI WGS metagenome assembly JACCDU01 (sample SAMN15323447, study PRJNA562643) | freshwater metagenome | isolation source: river surface water | place: USA:Blue River Watershed | collected 2017-08-17
CTTGCTGATCTTCTGTAGAAAGTCTTGAGTAAACTTGCCAAAGATTTTTGTCTTTGCATTTTTCACCTAGCGCAATGAATTGATCTTTATATTTTTCTTCAAACTGGATGAGCGTCAGGGTTTTTTTACCTGTTGCAACTTCAGTAGCACCAGCTTTCCAGTAAATGTGTTCAAATAACCTTTCAATTTTATTTTCAACTCGCAATTCATCGCGCTTATCTTTTGCAACAAGGTTAATAAAATCGGTGCTGAAAATCTCTATCTCACGGTATTGTGCTGACTGAAAACCCGACGCAGGCAAAAGACTCATTCTGAATTTTAAAAACTCATCTCGGTCCATGCCGTCAATCATGATTTCAAAACTCTTGACTAACGCATCAAAATAACGATTGATGCGACCCACGCGATCAACAAAATGCGCTTTTGTTGGGGCTTGAATTTTTCCTAACGCTTCGAACTCACGTAGTGCTAATTTGAAATAGAGCTCCGTAATTTGATGGTACATGATAAAAACAACCTCATCAGGAAACGAAGTCTTCGGTTTTTGAAGACTTAGCAGGGTGTCTAATTGGATGTAATCCCAATAGGTAGTGACATCAGCGTATAATAAGCCTTCTAAATAAGCATTGAAGTCTTCACCAAGCGCTGCATATTTTTCATGAAGTAATGATAATTTCTCTTTGAGTTCTGGTGTTATTTCCATGATTGCCTTGTTGAATATGATGCTTCGAAATTAAGGAATTTTATGCTCGTGGAGTTTATTTACTTTTGTGATTCTTAATTGACATTCATGATTAACTATAATCCAAAAAATTGGCTATCCTTTATTTTTTCATTCCACAAAAGTGACACAGCCAGAATGATGTGGAAGGAGCTTGTTTACATCAGCATCCTTTCTGCAGTCATTGCTCTGATTGAAATTAAGTATTTTCCAGAGGCAACCTATTTGAAAAATCTTACCACGGTTTATTCGTTATTAGGATTTGTGATTTCTTTATTGCTCGTTTTTCGGACAAATACGGCTTATGACCGCTGGTGGGAGGGCCGAAAAGTTTGGGGTAGTATGGTCAATGATTCGAGAAACTTAAGTTTTAAACTCAGTGCTATTACCTTGGAAGAAACTGAAAAACAACAACTTTCTAAGCTATTAACAGCCTATGTTTTTGCCGTAAAAAATCACCTTAGAAATCAAGCGCTCACAGAAGACCCTGATTATAATTGTGACTTAGTGTTGCCCGGGAATCTGCCTGCCGTGCTTGAAATTCAATTAGAATTGCGCGCACAGGTCGAAGGTTTTTTTCAGAAAGGAAAAATACAAGCAGAACAATGGGCGTCTATTCAAAGGGATTTAGACAGTTTGGTTTCATCTTTGGGTGCCTGTGAAAGAATTAAGAATACACCCATACCTTTTTCATATAGTCTATTCATCAAGAAATTCATCTTTATTTATGTGGTAACAATGCCGCTCGCTTTTGTGCCTTTATTCGGTTATTTTTCTGCCTTCATTTCAACTTTTGTTTTTTATGCCCTTGTTAGCATGGAATTATTAGCTGAAGAAATTGAAGACCCGTTTGGAGCTGATACCAATGATTTGCCGACTGATCAAATCTGTTTAAATATCGAAAGGAACGTGAAAGGAATTTTTGGATCCTGAAAAGTTGAAGCATAAAAAAAGCGCCTGTTGGCGCTTTCGGTTCAATGAAATAATGTTATTTCGATTTTTCGTCAAAGATTCGTTTTGGACGAAGTTGTTCGAAAAGACCTAGGGTTAACCAATAAGGAAGGATAAAACCTAATAAAAAGAACAACATCCAAAAGGCCATTCCGCCGATTAAAAGAAACATTACAATACCGAAAGTGCTCATCTTCTATTATTTTTGCAGTTGAAAACAGTTCAAAATTACACAAATTAATTTATAAACAAGAAAAAATGGAATTCCGCATCGAAAAAGACACAATGGGCGAAGTAAAAGTACCGGCTCATCGCTATTGGGGCGCTCAGACCGAACGATCTCGCAATAACTTTAAAATCGGTCCGGAAGGGTCTATGCCTATTGAGGTCATTCATGCTTTCGCCTATCTTAAAAAAGCAGCTGCACACGCCAACCACGATCTTGGTGTGCTTCCTGTTGAAAAACGAGACTTGATCTCAAAGGTTTGTGACGAAATCCTAACGGGTCAACACAATGATGAGTTTCCGTTAGTGATTTGGCAAACGGGTTCTGGAACGCAATCAAACATGAACTGTAATGAAGTAATTGCCAATCGTGGACACGTTATTCAGGGCGGAACATTATTAGACGAACAAAAAGTGCTGAATCCTAATGATGACGTCAACAAATCGCAGTCTTCAAACGATACCTACCCTACTGCTATGCACATCGCTGCCTACAAAATGACAGTAGAAACAACTTTACCTGGTCTCTTGCATTTGCGTGCTGTATTGCAAGCAAAAGTTGAGCAATTTAAAGATGTGGTAAAAACGGGTCGCACCCACTTTATGGACGCAACACCCCTCACGCTTGGTCAAGAGTTTAGTGGCTATGTAGCTCAAATTGACAATTCTGTACGCACTATTAACAATGCGCTTGTGGCTGTTTCTGAATTAGCGCTCGGCGGAACGGCTGTTGGTACCGGACTTAACACACCAAAAGGATACGATGTTTTAGTGGCTCAAAAAATTGCAGGTTTTACCGGATTGCCATTTATAACTGCTGCCAATAAATTTGAAGCTTTAGCCGCACACGATGCAATGGTTGAATTATCTGGTGCTCTAAAAAGAGCTGCTGTTGCGCTGATGAAAATAGCGAACGACATCCGCATGCTTTCTTCTGGCCCGCGTTGTGGAATTGGTGAAATCATCATCCCTGACAACGAACCAGGTTCATCTATCATGCCAGGAAAAGTCAACCCAACACAACCAGAAGCATTAACCATGGTTTGTGCGCAAGTAATGGGTAATGACGTAACCGTTAGCGTAGCTGGTTCTAATGGTCATTTTGAACTCAATGTTTTCAAACCAGTCATTGCTGCAAACGTATTGCAATCTGCACGCCTTATCGGTGACGCTTGTGTATCATTTGCCGACAATTGTGCTGTGGGTATTGAAGCAAACTTGCCAGTTGTGAAACAACACCTCGACAACTCACTCATGTTGGTTACAGCACTCAACACAAAAATTGGATATTACAAAGCAGCAGAAATTGCAAAATATGCGCATAAAAACGGCACCACACTTAAAGAAGCTGCTGTAGGCTTGGGTCACGTAAGCGCAGAAGAATACGACCAAATTGTAGATCCATCAAAAATGATCGGTTCTATGGACTAATCTTTGTCAAATATTGACTTGATTTGCCTAGAGCAGAGCATAATATTCATTAATTTTGTACATAAATATTTATCATGTCAAAAATTAAAGTAGCCAACCCAGTAGTAGAACTTGACGGCGATGAAATGACCCGCATTATTTGGAAATTCATCAAAGACAAACTCATTTTACCTTATCTAGACCTAGACATCAAATACTATGATTTAGGCATTGAAAAGCGCGATGAAACAAACGATCAAATTACAATTGACGCTGCTGAGGCTATAAAAAAATACAAAGTAGGTATCAAATGTGCTACAATCACACCAGATGAAGCACGTGTTCAAGAGTTCAACCTCAAATCAATGTGGAAGTCTCCAAACGGTACCATCCGCAATATTTTAGATGGAACTGTTTTTCGCGAGCCAATCGTCATGCAAAATGTACCGCGCTTAGTTACCAACTGGACCGCCCCTATCATTGTGGGTCGTCATGCTTTTGGTGATCAATACCGCGCTACTGACGCTGTTTTCAAAGGGAAGGGCAAATTAACCATGACCTTTACACCAGAAGACGGCGGCGAGACCCAAACTTTTGAAGTTTATAACTTTAAAGGAGATGGCGTTGGTATGGCGATGTACAACACCGATGAATCTATTGCTGGTTTTGCAAGAAGCTGTTTCAATATGGCCTTAACAAAAAAATGGCCTTTATATCTTTCTACTAAAAACACCATCCTCAAAAAATACGATGGTCGCTTCAAAGATATTTTTGAAGAAATCTACCAAGCTGAATTCAAAGCTCAATTTGAAGCAGCAGGCATCGTATATGAGCACCGCCTGATCGATGACATGGTCGCTTCTGCTCTTAAATGGAATGGGAATTTTGTTTGGGCTTGTAAAAATTATGATGGTGACGTTCAGTCTGATACCGTTGCGCAAGGTTTTGGTTCTTTGGGCCTCATGACCTCTGTGTTAATTACCCCAGATGGGCAAATCATGGAGTCTGAAGCTGCACACGGTACAGTTACGCGTCACTACCGCGATCACCAAGCTGGCAAAAAGACTTCCACAAACCCAATTGCTTCGATTTTTGCCTGGACACGTGGTTTGGCATTCAGAGGAAAACTAGACGGCAACCAAGCCTTGATTGACTTCTGTAATGAACTCGAGCGCGTTTGTATTGAAACCGTAGAAAGCGGCATCATGACCAAGGACCTTGCGGTTTGTATCCACGGGAACAAAGTCAACCATGGCGAACACTATGTGTATACCGAAGAATTTTTAGATGCACTCGACAAGGGCTTGCAAGCAAAAATGAATTAAATTAGAGGGGCTTTAGCCCCTTTTTTTATGCGCTTACTTTTTACCCTTCTGATCAGTTCCGTTTGCTTTGGGCAAAACCCTGCCATTCATGAATTTGAAAAGGGCGTGCCTTCATCCTGGTTAGGACGCTATGAAGGCCAAATGGAAATATATAGCCCTACGGGTTTGCAACAACTTGTTGGTGTCCAATTAGATCTTCAAATAATGGACCGAGAAAACTATTGGATCTACAATATGTCTTATCTCAGTCCGCAAGGTGAGGTGCTCAGCACAAAAGCCTATCATATTGTTTATGATGAAACCAATGAAAAGCTTTGGATGGACGAAAGTGACAGCTTGCTGATTGAAATGACACACATGGGCAACTGCTTGTTTGATCATTATGAACTCAGTGGTGTGTTCTTTAATTCATCGCTTTGTAAACAAGATGAAAACTTGATTTTTGAAATTAGCGGCGGAAAAAAGAAAGCTTCCTATACCAGTCCTTTTATTGAAGAAGCGGAAGGTGTTGTTGAATCAATGCGTGTGAATTTTTTACAAAGGGCTGTACTCAAACCTGTCAAATGAAACAACAAATAAGCGCGCTGTTTCTTTTACTTGTTTTTTATTCTTGTAAAAGCATACAAGTACCGGCTCCTGTCCTTGACTCAAAAAATTTACAGGCCGAGCTCTCTACACTTGAACCCTCAACCATTCAAATTGCTACAGAACTTGCGCTACAGCCTTATTTAAAAGAAGCTGAAAACTCATTAGATCTTAAGTTTAGCGGAGAAGAAAAACAATGCGAAGGCATCAGTTATAAATACAATTTTGAACGCGAACCGCTTTATTTCGAATTCAAACACAATACGATAAGTTACCGAATAGATGGACGTTTTGACCTCAGTTTATCTTACTGTCCAAGTTGTCATGAGTTGTTCGGCGAGCCATCCTGTGTCATTCCAAGACTTTATGCTTCTTGTGGCGTTGGTGAGCCAAAAAGAAGCGTTGAAATCAAGTACGAAAGTAAAGTCAGTATTGGCAACGATTTTAAACTGAATTCCCAAACCAAGCTTGAAAATTTCAGGCTTATAGACCCTTGTAAAATCACTGTTTTTCAATACAATGCAACAGAAACCATTGAAAAAGAAGTGCGCAAATCATTGATCGATTTAGAAAAAGATATCGACAAGCAACTTGAAAGTGCGCCGGTTCGGCAAACAGTAAACGAGGTTTGGGGCAGCTTACAAGACTCTATTTTGGTGGCGCCATACGGCTATTTCTATCTGCGGCCTCACACAATTGGCATTTCTAATTTGCGCCTTGAAAACAATGGAAAACGCGCAACCTTCTTAACACAAATTAAAGCAAACCCTGTTTTCTCTACTCATTCGTTGGCTTTACCACATGTTGCTTTACCCAAAAATACGCCACTTCAGGTTCAAAATGAACAAAGCATCATTCACTTGAGAAGCATTGCATTATATGATTCTATTAATAAAATTCTGGAGCGAGAAATCGGCAAACAAACCATAGAAATTACAAATAAACGCAGCATTCAAATTGATAAAGTCGTTCTACTTGGCCCACAGAAAGAGCGTTTGGTGCTTGCTGTTGATTTCTCTGGTACGAAAAGAGGGCGGGTGTTTTTGATTGTAACGCCTTATATAGACGAACAACAGCACCTCAAAATTAAAGATGTTGATTACGATATTCAAACCAAAAGTGTTTTGCTGCATTCAGCACAATGGATACTCGATTCAAAACTTAAAGAACTCATGATGTCAGGCTTTGATATCGACCTAAATCCAATTATGAATGAGACAAAGGTTGCTATTGAACAGCAAATGAATGGAGAAATCAGCAAAGGGGTTTGGCTCACAACAGTTATCAATTCATTGACGGTGCATAATCTTTTGCTATCTGAAGATCATATAAGTATTGATCTTGAGCTCATTGGGCACTTGAAACTTAAAATCAAATAAGACGTATATTGGCTTGTGAAAATTTCTCTTTGTATTTTTTTCGCCTTTTTCTTTAGCCTTTCCTTTTGGGCTCAAGACCAATCATACAATCAGTGTAAGGGCGCGGTCTTTGCACCTTTGGATGGTACGTTTCAAGTCAAGTTCTTAGGAAAAAGTAAAAACAATCAAATTTGGTTGGTTTTCATCGCGCCAAACGACGGCGACATCATCATCAATTTGAGATCAACAGAATACTTCGGTGGTAAAATTTATTTATCCAACGAATCTATCTGTGAACTCACGGGTAATGGTTCCTCTATTGAAGAACTGACTTATGAAAGCATCCCTAGTGGAAATTATCAAAACATAAAAAAACGCGTTGAAAAGAACCAACAGATTACCTTGGTTATAGAGAATAAGCCTAAATCCGAGGTGAATCTTGAGGTAACCAGCTCATTTATTATTGATGACCAAATAGATCTCCGGCACCAACTTAACCTCGTTTATGATGATGCGCTTCCAATATACAGCCTAATTATTCGCGATGATAAAAGTCTAAAGCCTATTTCTAGTAGAATAATTATTCAAGGCAACGCCAACCTTAATGGAACTTATTTTGCTTCAGATTTATATTTAAACTTGGCGCAAAAGCTTAAAAAAGTCAATTTAAAAATAGATGCACCAGGGTATTTCCCATTAGAATTTAAGGAACAAAGCATTCCGATGGGTCTCACTAATTCAGATACGATTAAACTCCACGCATTTGAAAAAGGAGAACTTACAAAATTAGAACAGGTCTATTTTGGGGCGGGTGTTCCGGAAATCTTAGAAGAATCTTATCCTCAACTCAATCGTTTACGCGACTTCCTTTTACTGAACCCAACAGTATCGATAGAAATACACGGACATGTGAATATCCGAGAAGAAGGAGAGGGAGAAGCAAAAAAGCTATCTAAACAACGGGCGATGATGGTGGAAAAATACTTGGTGGAAAACGGTATTTCGGCCAATCGTTTATTTCCTGTTGGTTTTGGTGATAGTAAACCAGTATATGCTAATCCTCAAAACGAAGAACAGAAAGAAGCCAACCGGAGGGTTGAAATTCTTATTAAAAGTAATTAGCAAGAAATTTTGTCTACGCGTTTTGCGTGTCTACCGCCTTCAAATTCAGTATTAAGAAAAGCGTCTACCATTTCTATTGCTTCTTCTATAGAAATAAAACGTGCTGGCAATGCAATGATGTTGGCATCATTATGTTGACGAGCCAATTCTGCGATTTCCTTTTTCCAACAAAGTGCACTTCGGATAGCCTGATGTTTATTAGCGGTCATGTTGATGCCGTTTCCTGATCCGCATAAAAGAATTCCTAGTGTTCCTGGATTATTTTCTACGTGTTCAGCGACTGGGTGCGCATAATCCGGATAATCGATACTTTCTTCAGAGTAACAACCGTAATCTTTTACTTCATATCCTTTTGCTTGAAGATGTTGTATAACGGCTTGTTTTGTCTCGAAGCCTGCGTGATCAGAACCTATTGGAATCATGTTTTTTTTGGTAAAATTAGCTAGAATAAAGATAAACTTGTAAACATGACCAGATATATTAGCGCTGGAAGCTAATAAACACGTTCAACTTATGAACCCGTTTCCTATAAATAGCGTTTACAAGTTGTTTAAAAACCATGATAACCTTTTTTGGTTTTTGATTTATTTTTTACAATCCAAAATAGGAATGAGTTGAGCAGTATTTTTTAAGCTATGTTATACCATCTTTATACACCATTAAATAGGTAGATTGTTGGTAAAACTGATGGTCATTTATAAACAATACAAATAATTAGCCTTTTGTTAATTATGTATTATATTATCTGATTATCAAGTATTTATAAAATATTTTATGTTCACACATTGTTTGTAAATGTGGTTTTAACTGATTAACAAACAAACCCTCTCTTTTTTATACACATATGAACAGCCTTAATAACTATAGTAAATTCTTTAAAAATTTAAATAAAAGAAAGTATTATACTATTTAAACATGAGCTAAGCTGCTAATTTTGCTAAACGCTTTTGAAACATTAGCTTTATACTATGAATTCAAACTATCAATCGCTTCTTGAACAAATAGATGCTTTCATACGAAAGTACTACAAGTATCAGTTGTTGAGAGGTATTTTAGTTTTTTCATCTATTTTCATTAGTACGTTTTTAATTACTTCGTCACTCGAGTTTTTTGGTCGTTTTTCAACGGTCATTAGGGCTGTTTTTTTCTTCGGTTTTGTCCTACTTCATGCCGCTTTGTTTCTGAAGCTTATTTTTCAACCATTGAGTAAATTATTTTCTCTTGGTAAAAAAATCAACCATTTACAGGCAGCGGACATTATAGGGCAGTTCTTTCCGGAGGTAGCCGACAAACTCAAAAATACCCTTCAATTGCATAATAGTCTGTCTTCTAAAGATGGAAATATTGAACTTTTACAGGCAAGTATCATTCAAAGATCTGAGCAATTAAGTGTGATTCCTTTTCAGTCTGCACTGCGCTATCAAGACCATCGCAAATACTTGAAGTATTTATTACCGTTGCTCGTTTTATTTATCAGTGTAGGCTTGTTCTTACCCCAGTTAATTTTACAAGGAAGTCAGCGCGTTGTGCTTTATAATCAAGTTTTTGAAAAACCAAATCCATTTGTTTTTGAATTTTTAAATAAGCAGCAAACTATTGAAGAAGGTCAAGATTATCTGGTTGAAGTAAAAGTAAAGCCCAATATTGGTTTTAATGAGTTGCCAAAGCAACTTTATTTGGTTTCGAGCCAAGGAAAGTTTTTAATGAAACAACTTAAAAAAAATAGGTTTTCGGCTCGAATTCAAAAGTTAAATGAAAGTCTAACTTATCAAGTGAGCACCAATGAATTTAGTAGTCAAAAGCAAATCATTCGGGTTACAAAAAAGTCAGTAATTGGCGTATTAAATGCTATTTGTACTTATCCAAAGTACTTAAATAAAGCACCTCAAACATTTCAAAATGTTGGCGATTTAAATGTACCTGAAGGAACACAAATTCAATGGCAACTCAAAGCTAAAAATACGAAGTCAATCACTGTATCCTGGAATGGACAACTTGAAAAATTCAAAGGAGCACTTTGCGCTTTTAATAAAAGACTACTCAATAATGTAAAAGTCTCTTTTATTCTTACCAATGATCAAACATTAAAAAGAGATACGACCAATTCGAGAATTACAGTAATAAAAGATGCTTTTCCATTAATAGAAGTTTCCGAACAACAAGATTCTGTTTACGATGGAAGGAAGTATTTTTCTGGTTCGGTAAGGGATGACTACGGTTTAAATAACCTACAATTTGTATATACTATTGAAAGTGCAAATGGTCAGAAAAGAACTGAAAAAATGCCTGTTCAACCGGTAAAAGGAACAGCTCAAAATTTTGATTTTGCTGTAGATTTCAAACGTGAAAAAATCCAATTACAAGATGTCATAAAATACTATTTTATCGTCAGTGATAACGATGGTGTTAACGGAAGTAAATCTACGAGAAGTCAGGTAGGAACTTATGAGTTACCAAATTTGGAAGAATTAAATGAGCAGCGTCAGGAGGAACAAACCAAACAAATAGACGAGCTTCAGGATATCCTTCAGAAAAGTCAAGAATTTCAAAAAGATATTCAACAACTCAAAAAAGAAACACTTCAGAATAAAAATACCAATTGGAATAAATTAAATAAAGTTCAAGAGCTTAAACAGCAGCAAGAACAACTTCAAAACCAGTTAAAAGAAACGCTCGAGCAAATGGAGCAAAGCACAGAAGAAAAAAATCAACTTTCTCCACTTGATCTTGAATTATTAGAAAAACAAGATTTACTTGAAAAACTGCTTCAAGAAGTCATGGATGATGAGCTCAAAAAATTACTCGACGAGCTAGAAAAATTACTGAGTGAGCAAAATAAGGAAGACGTAAAAGAAAAGTTAGATGAACTCAATCAGTCGAGTGAAGATATGAAAAAACAGCTCGACAGAAGTTTAGAAATGCTCAAGAAAATGCAAGTCAATGAACGCATCGATGATCTTGAAAAACAACTAGAGTCTTTGGCTAAAGAACAAAAAGATTTAGAAGAAAAGAATAGCGAACTGAGTAAAGAGGACTTACTCAAAAAGCAACAAGAGCTCAATGAAAAATTCGGTGATATTAAACAAGACTTAAAAGAATTAAACGAGCTCAATAAGGAACTTGAAAGGCCTCTTGATCTAGATATCATGGAAAACTTACAGCAACAAGTTGAACAAGATTTAAAGGAAGCAACGCAAGAAATAACTGAGGGAAAAAATAAAAAGGCGAGCGAAAATCAAAAACAAGCAGCCTCCGGTATGCAATCAATGGCAGCACAATTAAATGCCAAGCAACAACAGTCTAAGCAAAAACAACAAGAAGAAGACATGGACGCGCTCAGGGCCATCCTTGAAGGCTTACTGACGCTTAGCTTTGATCAAGAGTATGTTCAAAAGAGATTTTTAAAGATCAGTACTAAAGATCCTATCTACAGAAAATTAGGTCGCAGACAACAAAGAATTATAGACGATACTAAGATCATTAGAGATAGTTTGCTAGCCTTGGCTAAAAGACAGCCTAAAATAGCCACGTTCATAGATGCTGAATTGAATGCAATTGCGCTTCATCATAATTTAACAATTGAAGCTATAGATGACCATCTGAAAAAGGAAATCGAAAAGCATCAGCAAATGACCATGACGTCATATAATAATCTTGCACTATTACTCAATGAAGCGTTGCAATCTATGCAACAACAAATGAGTGGTGAAATGGATGGAAGCGGAAGCTGTGATAATCCGGGTAAAGGTCGACCAAAGTCTGGTCAATCTATGTCTCCAGGTGACATGAAGGAAATGCTCAAAAAACAACTGGAGCAAATGCAAAAAGGCTCGCAACCGGGTGGTAAAGAACCGGGGCAGCAACCAGGTAGTATGCCAGGAAAAGATGGAAAACCAGGTCAAGGAATGTTGGGTCTTGGAAGTAAAGAATTAGCCAAAATGGCTGCCGAGCAAACGGCAATCAGACAGCGCCTAGAACAATTGCGTCAAGAAATGAATAAAGAAGGTAAAGGACTTGGTAATCAACTCAACCCACTCATCAAAGAACTCGAAGAACAAGAAAAAGAATTATTACTGAAAAGAGTGGACCAACAAACCATCCAACGTCAAAAAGAAATCATGACTCGTTTACTTGAAAGCGAGAAGGCGATGATGCAAAGAGGCTTTGAAGAAAAAAGAGAATCTCAGAGCGGAAAAGATGTGCAAAAAGGTAACCAAATTCGTTTTGAAGAGTATAAAAGGTCAAAATGGAATAATCTTGAACTATTGAGAGGATTTGACCCTGCTTTACAACCTTATTACAAGCAACGGGCCGATCAATATCTTCAGCTTTAATTCCAGACTTTTAGCGTATGAAAGAAGGATTAAATATTGTTACAGAATTAGTGTTACCGTCTGATTATCAGTCTCTTATAGATGTTGAGAAATTAGTTGGTTCAGTTTGTCAGGACTTAGGCGTAAACGACGAAGCCTTTGGAAATGTATTAATTGCAGTTTCTGAGGCGGTAAATAATGCCATTTCTCATGGAAATAAAAATAATCCTGATTTGAATGTAACCATTAGTGTTCTTAATGACCCAGATCAATTTTGTATCCAAGTAAAAGATCAAGGAGCTGGTTTTGAATATGAAGCACTACCCGATCCAACAGCACCAGAAAACATTTTCAAAGAAAGTGGTCGTGGCGTATTCTTAATGAAGAATTTGGCGGACGAAGTTGAGTTTATTAATGCTGGAAATACTGTTAATCTATACTTTCAGAAATGATACAAATTATCAATCTAGGGGTAAAAATCCCAGGTTTCATTTCTAAAACTACACTAAAACAGAACCTCAAAACTTTGGCAAAAAGCGAGGGTAAGACACTGAAAGATATTTCTGTTGTCTTTACTGATGACGATTATTTGCTAGAGGTAAATAAGCAATATTTGAATCATGATTATTACACAGACGTGATCACGTTTGATTATTCTGTGTTTCCTGAGGTTTCTGGTGATATCATGATTTCCCTAGATCGTGTTAAAGAAAACGCTGATACACTCAGTGTTTCCTTTCAAGAAGAACTCAATAGAGTGGTTTATCATGGCCTACTCCACTTGTGTGGCTATAAAGATAAGTCAGCTGCCGATGAAAACTTAATGCGCTCAAAAGAAAATTATTATTTAGAATTGTTTGTTTCACGTGAAACAAATTAAGATTAAACGCTGTTGTTTCACGTGAAACACTTCTCTTTATGTTAGGTAAATACGATGTAATTGTGGTTGGCGCCGGTCATGCCGGTTGTGAAGCAGCTAATGCAGCTGCAAAAATGGGCAGTAAAGTTTTGCTGATCACCATGAATATGAACACCATTGCTCAAATGAGTTGTAACCCGGCAATGGGTGGTGTTGCTAAAGGCCAAATCATCAGAGAAATTGATGCGCTTGGTGGTGGTTCAGGAATTGTTAGTGACAAAAGCGCTATTCAATTTAGAATGCTAAACCGATCTAAAGGGCCAGCAATGTGGTCTCCAAGAACTCAAAACGACAGGGTCATGTTTTCCTTGGAGTGGCGTTATTTACTCGAGCAAAACCCTAATGTAGACTTCTGGCAAGATATGTGCGTTGGCATCATTACAGAAGGAGAAAAAGTAGTTGGCGTTCAGCTAGCCATGGGCACAAAAGTCTATGCAACAACAGTTGTTCTAACTAACGGAACCTTTTTAAATGGACTCATCCATCTTGGTGAAAAACAATATGGTGGTGGTAGAGCAGGAGAAAAAGCCGCTATCGGATTAACAGAATCTTTGGTAGAACACGGTTTCGTTGCTGGAAGAATGAAGACCGGAACCCCTCCCAGAATAGACGGCAGAAGCCTAGATTATGCAAAAATGGAGGTTCAACACGGCGACGAAAACCCTTCTAAGTTTAGCTACGGAACAACACCCGCGCTCAGCACGCAGCTTCCTTGTCACATCACCTATACTAATGAAACAACACACGAGCTTCTAAGAACGGGTTTTGATAGATCACCAATGTTTAATGGAGCAATTAAAAGTTCTGGTCCACGATATTGTCCTAGTATTGAGGATAAGATTTCAAGGTTTGCAGACAGAGAACGCCATCAAATTTTTGTAGAACCAGAGGGTTGGAATACAGTTGAAATTTATGTCAATGGATTCTCAACCTCCTTACCTGAAGATGTACAGTACCTAGCTTTAAAAAGCATCCCTGGGTTTGAAAACGCCAAAATGTTTAGACCGGGTTATGCGATTGAATACGACTATTTCCCACCAACGCAACTGAGTCACACGCTCGAGACGAAGTTGATTAAGAACTTGTTCTTTGCTGGTCAGATCAACGGAACCACTGGTTATGAAGAAGCCGCTTGCCAAGGGTTAATGGCTGGCATTAATGCCCATCAAAATGCACACGGAAAACCAGCATTTATTTTGTCGAGAAGCGAAGCTTATATTGGCGTGTTAATTGATGACCTCATTACAAAGGGTACCAATGAGCCTTATAGAATGTTTACTAGCCGGGCTGAATTTAGAATCCTATTAAGACAAGATAACGCTGATGAAC
>JACCDU011094875.1_pt1 | contig 14253 bp, 11 predicted proteins | sample 7446081 | NCBI WGS metagenome assembly JACCDU01 (sample SAMN15323447, study PRJNA562643) | freshwater metagenome | isolation source: river surface water | place: USA:Blue River Watershed | collected 2017-08-17
CCACTACCACTAATTGCACCTACTTTTATTTTACCATATGTTTCCAAATCAACACCTGTAAATTCTGGATATTTTAATCCATAATTACAAACCATATATACATCATCTATAAATGGTTCGTTCATAAAAGATGATGAGTAGGAATATCCTGCTTCTGCAAATATTGCATCTAATACAGGTTTAACTCTTATTGCAGGTTTAAAGTTTTGAACTGTCAATCCACCATCAGGATCATCCATTCCAAACAATTCATATTCACCTTGTGTAAATTGATATGCAGAACCATACTCTGCAAGTGGATAAACTATATCTCCACTAAAAAGATTACCATTCCAACTTGCTGTAATATTGTTGTAAGATGCAGTATGATTATAAACTGCTAATGAACTTAAATCAGTTAAATAATTTCTATTGATATCTCTTGCAAATGATGATAAAGAACCATACAAAGTAATTTCATAAGATTCAATAAATTTATTTGCACGAACATTTACTTTATTTAATTGCAAATATCCTTCAATCAAATATACAGAGTCGAAATCAATATAGCAAGGAACTTTAATATTCGTTGCAAAAAGAAATGGACTTTCAATAGAAATATCGTAAACATGTTCAAAGAAAGCATTGTTTACTTTTGTTCCTGGTATTGTAATTTGACGAGTAAAGTCAGCAGGTAAAACACCTACATCAAATAGACCTGTGACATTGTTAGATAGTTTTATATCTTCATCCTGAAATATGTCTAATTGTGTTCCGTCTGCTACTAATCTGAAAGTAAACGCTTGTGTGCTAATTATTCCCATTACATTATCAATTTATATGGTTGTCCTAATTGGAATTCAAATTGGTATTGAATTAATTTATCGACTACTCCAGTTTTAAATTGTATATTATTAGTTATAATACTAATTGGTTTTAGTGCACCTGTTGTTTCGTTTGTAATCCAATAAATCTCATCGGATACTAATAATTCTTTTAAGATATCATTATAAGATTCAGGCAACCACCATGTGTTTACACTTAAAGTTTGTATGTTATCTACGATATATGCAGTATTTGCAGTATCATAACTTTGATAAGAAAGAGTTGAACTTTCCCATGTTCCTAATTGTGGTTGATAGTTTTTCCTTTCAGTTTGGAAACCTTGTCTATTAACCATATAGAAGTTTAGCCAATCAAATTGACCAAAACGATTTTTCCATTTAATACGAACATTAGGATACTTTTGGTCACAATCAATGTTATATCTAATTGGACTACCTAATGCAGTTGAACCATTAAATGCTTGAACTGTGAAATAAGTTAATCCTGTTGTTGAAATGGGAAATCCACTTTGTGAAGGACCTATTGGATATTGTTGAACTTGTGCAGATGAACTATCGTTTGATGTTAGGGTATAATCTGCAGTTCCTGTATTTCCAACATATACTATCTTTGTTGGTTGTGTTGCACCTATATTTCCTGCAAATACACCACTCAATCCTCTATTTTCTAAAAATGCAGATTGTGTTGCAGGTCCATCTGTCATCAATGGCCAATGTGGGGTTGTTGTTTGTATTTGTTGTCCAATAGTTTCTTGGAAAATACCATATCCATCAACTGCTTTATATGTTGCAGATTTTAAATGTGAACCAGTCACAAATGAAGTTCCAGTAAAATATTGCCAATAAAAATCCACTGCAAAATACATCACATTTGAAGTATTCTGTTGTGCATAATCTGTAAGAGTTGAGTTGATTATTCTATTTAAATCAAACAAACCTACATTTGCAGTATTTGGAAACTTTGCAATAGTGTAATTAGCAGCAGATGAAGATGCATTCAATGCTCCTTGCCAATAATATAAATCACCCATATATTGAAATGAGGATGATGTTAGTGTTGCTGTATTGCTTTCACTTAATGAAAATATAATTGGTGATTGAGCAAATGAGCAACTTGCTGGTGTTTGTAATAATGATAAAGCCATTAATTCCTTTTATAATAAAACCACCTTTTAACAAAAAGTAAGTGATACTATAATGTTAACTCTTTTTCTATCTGTATTGCAACGTATTCTGCAACCTTTGCTGCAAGTGTTTGTGTATAATCATCCAATGCTTTTTGAAACTCTGGCGATTGGTATGCTTGTTCAGCAAAATTAATTTTATCTTTATTACCTGTTGTTTGGTTCTTAACTGTGCTACTAACAGTCGGACTATTCCACCACACACCATATTCAGCACCAGGAGGACCTACTTCAATATCAAATTGTAATGAATAAGTTCCTTTTCTTAAATCTTCAATGATTTTCTTTTCAGCTTGAGAAGAATTTAAACCACCTAATATGTTTCTACCAGTATTATATTCTCTTAATCTCTTTTTAAGATTACCTGTTTTCTTTGGTGCATATTTTGCAGTTAAACTACCTAACTTTGCTGCTGTTTCTAATAGAGTTGCCATAATTTAAGTTTAAGGACATCCACAACTTGAAGTATCAAATGAGCCTGATAAACAATCTCCACCAACAGTAAAAAGAACTGGAGAAAATCCAGGAATATCACGAACTCCTATTGAAGAATCTATACAATAAGTACTTCCATTTGAAGGACTGATTAATATTTGTTCAATACCACCACAATTAACTATTCTGCTTCGTCTTCCACCTCCTAGTGTAACTGTAATTGTATTACAAGATGCTGTTTGGTATAATTGTATGAAACTACCAGAAGTTACTTGTGGATAAGGTTTTATAGCCGTTCCATATTCACTACCTGATGAAACACAGATATACTTTACACTTGGACTAGTAGAAGTAAAAGAAGAAGTTGTTGTAGCATTTTTTTCTACATAAAAAATTTTATTTTCTCTACTAACACTAGCAGATGGAGTATAAAAAGAAATTATTGAAGATGTACAAGTTGCAGTAAATGTTCCAAGTGAACAAGGTTGCGGAACTAAGCTTGCAGAAGTACATTGAGGAGCATTTGGTAAATATTGTTGATTAACAAATCCTGAATATACATTTAATTCATTTGTTGATGATAGAAATTCGCTATAGCTATAATATGAATTTGAAACAGCACAAACAGTCAATGGATTATATGCACTCAATGATCCTGAAACAAATTGAGTTCCTCCACATGGATAATAAATAAAACTACCTGTAATATTGGGTCTAAAATTTAATTGATTTGTTATATCAAAAGTTATTTGTCTACAACCACAACTTCCTGTTTCATTAAAATAATTACTACAATAATCAAAAATAGGATATTGAATTATAACAGAGCCTGAACCACCATCTCCACCTCTGGCACCACCTCCTCCACCACCCATTCCAAATTTATTAGCACCGTCAGTTCCTATATCACCTCCACCACCAAATGGAATATTACAAGTTACTCCATTAGGGTCTGAACTATCCGCAGCATATCCTCCTCCACCACATCCAAATTGATTTACATAATTTGCAATATTAAAACTAATTCCAGTACCACCATCACCTGCTCTAGTACTAGTTCCATTTGAACCTGTTGAACTTGCACCTCCACCGCCACCACCATCTAATGGTATGTTTGTTCCACCTAAAAAACCATTTCCTGAAGTTCCACCTCGTGTTGTTCCAACTCCTTGTGCCCATTGACCACCTCCTCCACCACCTATACTTATATTTAAATTTGGACCTGCTATTGATGATGAAAAACCATCATTACCATTATTTTGTTGGGATAGTGCACCGTCTCCTCCTTTACCAACAGAAATATTATATGTTCCTTGAAATAATCTAGCATTATATGTGAATGCAACACCACCACCACCTCCACCGCCGGCAGCTGTCACATTTTCAATACCTCTTCCACCGCCTCCACCGCCTCCAATTACAAAAATTTGAACATTATCAATAGTTCCTTTTTGTACTTCTAAAGCAGCCGAACCTGTAAACCAATGATATTTCCATTGTTGTGATCCAGATAAGAAAAATCCTTCATTGGCTGGTGCCGTTGCAAATAAACACTTTTGTAATGCTCCTTCAAATGTTAATGGTATATACATAGATTATGCAAAATAATTAGCTGCTACTGCAAATATTGAGCCAGTATCAAATGATAAAAATGTAATTATATCTGTTGAATTTTGTATTGAAGTTGGAACATAAGTAAATCCTGTTGGGAATTTAACAGATGTACTTCCTGTAAATTGTGAGCCACTAGTTGAATTTGTTATTCTTAATGAAAGTGTTTCACCAGGTTGTATGTTTGTTGCTTCGAATCTAGTTGTACCTGCAGGTAAAGTTAATGTAAAGAAATTACCTAAATTGCAATCCATACTTGCAGTATTTGATGTAATTGTTATTGGAAATACTTGTCCTCTTACACTTCCTGAATAAACCATTGAAGAACTTACTAATAAAGTTCCGTTAATAGTTTGATTACCATTGAATGTATTGCTACCTGTTGTTGCATAACTTGCTGTAAATGATGAAAGTGTATTTATTCTATTATTAACAACATTAAAACTACTTGAAACAGATGCACTATATGATTGTGTGAATGAATTCAAATTACTAATACTAACATTTAAACTAGCAGTAGTTGATTCAATATTATTTAATCTATTATTAGTCGAACTTGTATATGCATTAAATGAAGATGTAAATAATTTTTGGTCAATTTGATTTTGTAAGAAAGATGCAGTTTGTGTCAATTCTGCAGTTGTCACAAAATTTGTTTGTAAAGAAGAACTCCAACTTTCCAATTCATCTAATCTAAAATCAACAGATGTAGAGAATGGTCCTTCTAAGAAATCTAATCTAGCATCTACACTTTGAGAATATAAAGTCACATTACCAACACCACTTAAAGTTGATGATGAAATATTTCCAGTTGCAGTTAAATCTCCAATAAAACTACCAGTTCCACCAAATGTTCCACTACCACCTGCAACAACATTGCCTGTAATACCGATAGAACCCGTCAAACTTTGCGATCCTGACATTATCACAGAACCAATGAGGGTTTGTGTATCATTTGTTGCATCTCCCAAAATATTGCTTCCTGATGAGAATATAACGGATGAAGATACTATCGTTGCAATAATTTCATATGTGCTAAGTGTTCCACTTACTACTAAATTTCCTTGTATCCATGCATTCGATGCTGTTACATCTCCTGTTATATCAATACTACCTGTAATTTCAACACCATCTTCAATTGTTAAATGTCCTCCTACAAAAAGGTCATCTGAAACACTTAAATCACCGGTTATATCAACAGGTCTTTCAATACTACCTGTAAATGTATAAGATACATTGTTTGCTGTATAATATTGGTCAATCGTATATGTTACATCTACGTTAGGAGTACCTGTTATTCCAATTACTCTACCATTTGTTAAATTACCACCATTAACTATCCAACCAATTCCAATCTCAGTTATATCTGCTTCGTTTCCACTAGCAGTATATGAGCCAGTAATTCTGATTAAATTGTTAATTGAACTTTGGTTAATATATGGTTGCGTAGAACCACTAAAAAACGTATTAATATCAACTGCGCCTGAAACTAATAGACCAGCTGATTTAATCATTCCCATTGTATTAAACGCTACACCTAAATCTTGTCCAACACCATCTTGAATGTTAGTCAATGTTGTAGATGCAGAAGTATCAGTTGCAAAGTGCAACAAAGATTGATACGATTGAGAGATATATAAGTTACTTAAACTTCCCATTTATTTTTATTTTATAAATTAATCATATTGCCACTTTCTAAATGCTACATCCGTTCCTTGTCCCCATTTCTGTGGTGTTGTAGACCATACTTGTGGATTTGCCCATAAAAAACAATATTCACATGTCACAAAATTATCATATGGTAATTCCAATATTGGTAAATTAACATAATCAAAATCATCTTCTCCACTAAATGTATCTACAATTGTATAACATCTATAATCGTAGTAAGTAGTTATATCTCCAGATGAATTAGGAAACGGTCTACTCATAAACACTTGTCCTATACTTCCACTTTCATCTAAAACTGCTTTATACCTTTGTTCAGTTATACAATCTTCAATTATATATCCACTCCCACTCGGATTAATTAAAAAAAAAAGGCAACGGTTTTTATCGTTGTGAGTAGTTAGTGTAAATGTGGCCACCCAACCTGCCAGTCCATTATTAAACTGGTCGGAGAATGCTGCACATTGTATTTCACCAGGTATTTCAAATCCAGCAATTCCTCTTTGTGTATATGATGTTAAATCGTTGATAATCGCTAATGTATTTGCATGAATATCAACTGTGTCATCAGTTCCATAAAAAGGAATGGTTTGTGCATTTGTTCTACCATCACTTTCGTTGTTTTTATTTTTAATCTTGTCCGCAACTGTCAATTGAACCGTATAATTAGTCACATTACTTCCAAAAGAAGTATCTGTAATAAGAATATTTCCTAATGGATACGCAGGAAATTGGTCCACATCTATCTTTGAAATATCACCTTGCGTGACAGCTTCGATAGATGGGTGATTACTCATTATAGTCTTAAAATAATTAAGAGTATTATAATAAAGAGTAAAGTTGGTTCCTGTATTATGTACAATTTGTTGAGCCATATGCTTTATAATTGAATTCCTCCGAAGTATTGATTACTTTGGTCAGGATATATTTGAGTTTGATTACCTACTGTTTCTAAATATTGTGGTATAAATTGTGAATATGCAATCAAATAGTTTTGCAATCTTAATGCATAATAATCTCCATTATTCAATGCTTTATTCAACAAATAATCTATTTCAGATTTAGCAGGAGTTACACCTTGCTCACTTTGTTGTTTAACTGCACCATTCGATTTGAATTGAACTCCACTAAATGGAATATATTCTACACATGCATACCATAATAAAGTATATTTGATATGGTCATCTAAAAGGTCCTGATAATAAGAAGATAAACTACTCACAGTTCCTGCAGTGATTTGTGCTTGTAAATATTCAAATAGTACAGTTCCTAACAAATTCTTTAAGTATTTGTCCTGTGCAGTTCTTACAAATGGCAATAAAGCATCTGCATCAATCGCTCCTTGTAATGGACTATTCTTTATGATATCATTTCTGTTTATGAAAAGTGCGTAGCTCATATTATCTATATATTTCGTATTCTTTATTATTTAAATTCAACATACTAAATGCTTCCATTTCTTCTGTTGGCATTGGCTCTATTATTGTTTGTTCTGCAGTATCATCAGTTGTTGCAGGATTCTCCAATGCTTTATTTGTTTCATCTTCCACTTGCTCAACTGTCTTACCAGTTTCTTCTGCAGTTTGTGATAAGATTACCAATGGAGTTAATTGTTCAAAGTATAATTTCATATCATCCCATCCACCTTCTGTTAATGCATAATCTAAAGCATTTAAGATAATATTTTGAAATGGAGATACTGTCATTGTTTGCATAATAGAGAATGCAGTTTTCATTTCTTCACTTTGAGAACTGAAACCATTATTCTTAGTTCTTATACCAAATAATAATGGACTGGTCACTCTATGTGCAACTAAGATTCTATCCTGTGTATATTCTGCAACATAATCATACTTCTCATGCAAATTAGGAATATCAATAATGTCCAAAGTTGGTTTAGTATTAGGGTCATCGTTAAATGATAACATAAATCTACCTGCGTTATCTGTTCCTGTAAACTTTGCTTGTACTAAATCTTCTATCGTTTGTCTTTCTTCAGGAGCAGGAACACCATTGTTAAAGTTAATCATAACAGATGGTAAGAAACCATTGATGATATTATTAAAATGTAAATTACTGATTTCACCTTCAGATACTGCAAATTGTAATGCAGCTACCCAATCGGGTAAAGAATAATAGTATAGACCTGGACAATAATGTTTGATATAAAGTATTTCCATCTTATCATTTGATGTTCCAAATGCAGGTATTTTCTTTTTATCTCTTACCTTTCTTTGGTCATCCCAATCTACACAATAATAGTAATTTTCTATTCTAGGATTTGAATGTATTTTTTCTGCACGAAGGTATTGAACAGGAATATGATACATCTTAATTATTTTAGTGTGGTCATCATTCCAATATACTTGATATGCTGCATTACCGAATAATTTTAAATCAAATGCTACTTTTTTAGTTTCTTCCTGTGGAATTAACTTTTGTAATACATCGTTCTTTACTAAATCCTTTGAATATAATCCTTTACCATATACTAAGTCAGCAATACCTTCTATACAAGCATTATTAGTTGTTGATACATTATATGCTGTAGTCACTGCACTAAAAAAATCATCATGTCCATAAACACCAAAAGGCACCCACGAATAACGAGTTTTAGTATCTTCCGTTATAATTGGAAGCTGATTATTGTTTACATTTACGATTGAAAATTGTTGTTTACCTTTCATATTAATTCATTATAATATATTTGTTTTCGCTAGTGTGTGATATTACTGGCGGTATTTGGTTTTCGTATTCATCTTTTCCTACTGATGATGATTTATATACTTGAACAGAACCATGCCATATTTCTATTGATGCACTTCCTGATTGATTAAATAAAGTTGCTCTATATTCATCACCTACACTTGCACTACTAATACTTGCAGTAAATGCAAGAATACTTTCATATGCAGAGTATGATACTTCTGATAAAGATGCAGTAAGTGTGTTTAATCCCATCATATCTTGCAATGACATAGTAAACTGATTACTTCCAGTTAACTCTGTCCTAATTGTATATGAGTTGGATTGAGATATATAATATGCTAGCATTAGCTTGTTTTTATATATAATAAACAATCATTTTACTAATAATAGTTAAATAAAAAAACCCCACTCCGTTAAGAGTAGGGTTAATATTTTTATTGCAATACTGAATTATGCTGAAGCACCGAAAACTACTGTGTAGTTTGCAGTTAAACCTCCTAAAGCATTTGCGGTAGTTGATCCAGATAGATATTGAGCTGGGAATTGTTCTTGTCCAGTAAAAGTTAAAGAGTATCCATACAAATCTCCTAACGCTCCACCAGTTTGAATTGTTCCTGCTGTCATATCAGCACCTTCTTTCTTACCTACTAAAAATGCTTCACCATTATTGGTCCAAACGATGATTTGTGGTCTACCATAAGCCATAAGCTTTAATTGAGTAGTCATTTCGTTTGTTAATTTCTTCAAGTTAAGAGTTAATTCTTGTGAAAAGAATGTAGTTCCGTTTTCTCTTGAAGTATTTACAGTTTCAGTATATGCACTTGTTCCTTTCAATTCGTAATAATACAAAATTGAGCCTGAAGGAACGCCAGTCAACAATCCTGATGGAGTTGCTGTTTGAGCTGCGGTTTCTGTGAAAGAGCCAGTAGTGTAGTTGATGAAATAAACACCTTGTAAACCACCTATACTTTCTTTACAAACCTCATTTCTTCCTAATGTTAATGAACACGGCATGATACTTTAATTTTAATAGTTTTATAAAAAAGGTGGGTGTTGAAACCCACCCTTTGATTTATTTTTAGTAAGCTCCGTAGTAAACGATGTCTTGACCGATACCGAATTGAGTACCACCTGTGTATCTCATTACAATTCTGTAATTTTGAGAACCATCGATGTTAGCCATGTCGATAACTTTAACTTCGTTATAGTCAGATAACAAACCAGTTCCGAAGAATAAGTTTGATTTTTGAGCTGCTACAATCTTAGAAGAGCTCATACCTGGACACCATACGATTTCGATACCGTTGAAGTTGAATGGTTTTTCACCAACGTTCATTTGGTTGTTCCATCCGTTTGCTCCAATTGCACCACCTGCTAAAGCTTGTTGATATGCTTTTGCTACATCAGTAGATACATACAACAATACATCAGGCTTACCGTAAACTGTATCAGGGATAGTGTTTACAACTGAATTTAATTTGTCGATTACGTTTGCAGAAGTTACAGATCCAGAGATTACGATTGAACCACTCTTAGCTGCTAATACTGCTGTTGCACCACCTGCTGCGATTGAAGCAGAGAATGCTGTTTGGAAACCACCAAATTCACCATTTGATGCGTTGTTTCCTTGCCAAATTGACTCTTCAGTCGCTTCAGCTACTTTACCACCTACATAAGAAATTAAGAAATCGTTGAAGTTCTTTGGAATTTCATCGAATGCAGAGAAACCTAATTGTAATGCTTCCCAGCTATCTACGAATTCTTGCTTACATAATAGTAAGTTTACTTGTAACTCTTTTGGAGTTAATACTTGCTCAGAAATTGCAACTGAACCAGAAGTTGTGAAATCACAAGATGCGTCTTGTACGATACCACTTACGTCTAACTTTTGGATTACAGATTTGTACTTCACGTTAGGCATGATAGTAACAAGCTTCTTATCCAAAGTGTTAGCACTTAACAACGCCGCAGCGATGTAACCAGATGCTGCTTCACCTGCGTAGGTAGAAGTCACACTTGGTAATGCGAAATTTTGTTTTGCTTTCATTTTAAATGATTTTAATTATTTTATTTATAAAGTTTAGATAAGAAGTTAGATTGTGCATCTTTTGATTTCTTACCATAATTTTTTCTATTCAATTCTGCTGCTGCAAACTTTTGTTCTTCGATTGGAGCACCATCTAATTTTGGCAACTCTTCTTCTTCACTCATTTTGATACCAGCAACTTCTTCAGTCACTTCTGAATTTACAGGAGGCATTACTGCTTCTTCCATCTTCATCATTTTCTTTTCCATCTCTTCGATTCTGTAAGCCATATCTTCCATCATCTTTTTCAATTCGATTTCGATTTCTGACTTCTCATCTTCAGGCTTTAATTCATCCATTGCATCTTCTGGTAAAGTTTCTACTTCATCAGTTTGCTCTGCTGCTTTTAAAGTTCCTTTTTCAATTTGACCAGGTACTTCTGCAACTTCATCTTCTTTTACATAAGTTCCTGCTTGAGGAATGTCTTTTACTTTTTCATCAGCTAACTCAACGTTTTCTCTTTCAACGATAACACCATCTTCAGTTCTTACTTTGATTAAGTTTTCGTTGCCAGACTCATCTTTCAACATTAACTCATGTGTTCCGTTTGGTGCAGGAGATTTAGTTCCATCTTCTGAAACTACCATTAATTCTTCACCTACATCGAATGTTTTTGATTCTACGATTGTTCCGTCTGCTAATTTAGCATATGTTAATTCAACTTCTTCAGCTGATAAAAACTCTACAATCTTATTCAATACTTTTTTTGCGTTCATATCAATTTTGATTTATATATTTAAAACAATGTTTTTTTATTTTATAGTTATTTTTTATGCAAATGCTATTCTATTCCATGCACTTCCTGAGTAGAAATACAAATTAGATGATGATACTGCTAATTGACCATCTGCTCCTGTTGGTAATGGATTTTGTTGTGCTAATTGTATAACTTCAGAAACATTAACACTACCAGTTATAGTTGTACTACCTGAAACGGTTAAACTACCTGTTATTGTTGTGTTTCCATTCACTACTGCAGGGCCTGTGATATAACTTCCTGATTGTGCAACCAATGGAGTTAATACAGTCAATCTACCATCTGTATAATTTCCATCATATTGGAATCCTAATACAGATACATCACCAATATTATTATTAACTATTGCAATTTGAGGTCCATTTGGCCACTGTCCACCACCATTTAACATTTGAGATGATGTTGCTGCAAATGTTAAAATATTAGTTCCAGTATCAGTATCAAGTAATTGGAATGCTCCTGGTAATGCACTAAATTGTTTTTGAGTAGTGTTTTGGATACTAAGGCCATCTGCAAATAATTCAACAATATTTCCATTTGCTGAAGCTACACCTACTTTTGATGTTGCAATCACACTACCTGTAACATCAATTTGTTGTAATGCAGGTCCAGTAAATGTATATGATGCACCATTTGTAGTTGTTCCTGTTGATAAATTAACTTCAAACTGAGAACTATAATTGTATCCAGTCACAGTTGCATTTGATACACCTGTTCCGTTAACTGTAACACCTGTAAAGTTTGTGTTTATCCAATTAATAAAATCATTACCATTTTTGCTACCATTAAAGATATCTCCATAATCTACATAAACAATACTAGTTCCACCATTTTGTGAAGTGTATGGATTATCTGTTGTATAAGTAGTGTCAAATTTGAAATCACCAAATATCGTTTGAGATGCAGATGTTGCACTACCTGTTGTAATTAAACTTCCAGTAAGAGTTGAACTTACAAATGAACTGGTTGCAACGGTAGTTGTTCTACCATTTGCATTACCAACCCACACATATCCATTTTGTAAAGATGCAGTTAAACTACTTGAAACATTTAAACTACCCGTAATGTTTACATTGTAATTGAATGTAGTTGGTTTAGCAACTATCATATCTGCACTACCTGTTAATAATATCAATGCCGCATCTGAACCTAATGCATTTTGACCACCACCAACTATTGCTCCTACTAATTTACTAGGAACTTCAGCTGTATATGTTGTTGCAGCTGCAGCAATCATTGTTTGTGTTGTATTTATATCATTTGGATCCTGATTTATAACTTGGAATCCACCAAATATATCAGTTCCATAAGTATTTCCATCAACTTTTGTGAACATTACAGGATATTGAGAGCCACTACCTGCTGAATTTTGTTGTATTGCAAGTATTCCATATTGGTTATTCACAGTAAGGCCTCCTGCATTTATAGTTTGTATTCCTGTAAATGTATTAGACCCGGTTGTTGCAAAGTATGAATTACTTACAAATTGAGATGCAGTAAATGCATTCAATGAAGTTAAATCACTTCCACCACCTCCAAATGAAGATGTAGAAACTGTTGTAGTTATACCAGATGCATTACCTACCCAAACATACCCTTGTTGAAGAGATGCGGTAAAGCTTCCATTTATTCTTGCATTGTTATTTACTTGTAAAGCAGATGCACTAAATGCTGTGTTTTCACCATTTAATAAAGGTGTATTCCAAAGATATATTTGTCCGTTAGAGCCAGATACTGCTTGCAATTTTATATTCATTGCACCACCTTCAAAATCAATTGAATTACCTTGTCCACCTTGGTTATTTAGGAATTCTATTTTTGAGCCAGATACTCTATTAATAAATTTAATATCGTTAGTTCCACCAGGTCCAGCTGCTCCTTCTGTAATAAATTGAATTGTAGTAGCAGATGCTAATTGAGCTATATCAGTTGCATTACCTTGTAAACTAAATCCATTTGGAAGAATTATCTGACCTGTTCCAGTTAAATTAATTGAAGATGAAACTAAAGTTTGACTTCCTACAAATGTATTTGAGCCAGTTGTTGCAAAACCTGTTCCAGTTACTATATTATTTATTCTACTATCAACACTTGCCGAATAATCAGTAAAATTAGTCACAGATGATGATAAAACACCTGCAGGCAATGCACCTCCACCACTACCTGTTGGTAATGTTAAAGAAAATGTTGTATTATTTCCTTTAGTAAATGTTAAAATATCTGATGCAATTGATGCAGTAATTAAGAAACTACCACTCTCTGTTTCTGTTACATAAGATGCAGTTGCTGCAACCAATGAATTTACTTTAGCATCGTTAGATGATGTATATGCGTTGAATGATGATGTAGTTGTTATACCTGCTCCACTTATAGAACGGTTTTTCCATAATCCATAAGATGCACTTTCGTATTGTAATAAATCACCAGTTGCTAAACTTGCAGTATTAATTTGAACATTATGTAATTCGTTTAATTCCCAACCATTACTTATATTAACATAGATTGAACCATTATTTTGTTGTGCTCTTAAAACTTCACCCAATGTGACAGTTTGTAAAGGTGCTTGTGGTTGAACTCTTGTGAATTGACCAGAAGATGATAAATAAAGTATATCACCAGCAGTGTATCCTAAAACAGGGTCTGTATTCACTCCTGTCACAACACCATTTACAACAACTTCAACATCTGCTCCTGATGGGGAAGAATTTCTTAATACACCCAATGTGTTAGATGAAAGTGCTTCGTTATCATAAGATGCTGTATTGAATATTGGATTATCACCTACTGCAGATGTTATTCTTACTATTGTTCCTGCGGGTAATGTAGATGGATTACCATTTCTTGCAATGATTACAAGGTTTCTTGCTATACTTGCAGTTTCTGCAAATGATGCACTTAATGCGAATGAGCCGGTTGCAACTTGTATTGTGAATTGAGAACCATCACCTTTTGTAAATGTGATATCATCATTGTTTACAG
>JACCDU010211052.1_pt1 | contig 14249 bp, 10 predicted proteins | sample 7446081 | NCBI WGS metagenome assembly JACCDU01 (sample SAMN15323447, study PRJNA562643) | freshwater metagenome | isolation source: river surface water | place: USA:Blue River Watershed | collected 2017-08-17
CGCGTCTTGTGGCCCCGCCGGGAATCGAACCCGGATCTAGCGTTTAGGAAACGCCTATTCTATCCGTTGAACTACAGCGCCAAAATTCTTAACTCTTACCTCTTAACTCTTAATTCTTACCTCTTACCTCTTAATTCTCCTCCGGAATAACCCCATCATTATATCCCATCAAGTGATTGCTCTCCAACCAGTTCGGGAATATTTGGAAGTGTTTTTCCTTGATGATATCCATCACCATCTCACGTAATTCCGCCAAATTCGAGCGTTGTTCCGCCGAGATGAATACAGTCTTAGGTGTATTGGTCTGCCAGTGAGATTGTTTAAGGAATCGTGTGACACGCTCCATTTTGGTCAATTCAGGATTTCCATTCTCATCCACGGCAGCCCCTTCAAAGAAGACATCCTCAACTTTGTACAAATCTATCTTATTGAAAACAAGGATTGTTGGCTTGTCTCCAGCACCCATTTCGTTTAAGATGCCTTGAACAACTTCAATCTGCTCCTCAAAGTTGGGGTGTGAAATATCCACGACGTGTAATAATACATCGGCCTCACGCACCTCATCCAAAGTCGATTTGAATGATTCAATCAGTAGGGTAGGGAGTTTACGTATAAAACCTACCGTGTCCGTTAATAAGAAGGGAATGCCATCCCAAACTACTTTTCTAACAGTCGAATCAACCGTAGCAAATAATTTATTTTCGGCAAAAACATCTGCTTTGGCAAGCTTGGTCATCAAGGTGGATTTACCCACGTTGGTATATCCTACTAAAGAAACCCGAACCATGCGATCCCGGTTTTTACGTTGGGTATAGGATTGCTTATCAATCGCCGTAAGTTTATCTTTCAAAAATGCAATGCGATCATTCGCGATCCGACGGTCAGTCTCTAATTCTTTCTCTCCTGGACCACGCATACCTACTCCACCTCGTTGTTTGGAAAGGTGAGACCACATACGGGTCAAACGCGGAAGCATGTATTGATATTGAGCTAACTCCACTTGTGTACGCGCCTGAACAGTCTGTGCCCGTTGGGCGAAGATGTTTAAAATCAATAAACTTCGGTCGAGTACTTTGATTTCTTTCCCTAAAAGTGAAATGGTTAATTCGATGTTACGTACTTGAGATGGACTTAAATCATCATCAAAGATCATGATGTCCACGTCTTTGGCAATGACATAGGCTATGATGTCATCCAATTTACCTTTACCAACATAAGTACGATTATCTGGTTTGGCTAAGTTCTGAGTAAAACTTGCTAAAGTTACCACACCCGAGGTGGATGCCAAGAAGGCTAATTCTGCCAAATACTCCGCCGTTTGTACCGCATTTTGTTTCTGCGTCGTCACAGCCACGAGTACAGCCGTTTCTTGTTCTTCTCCCGTACTAAATCCTAGTTCTTCCTTCATATCTGATGCTAAAAAAAGCCTTCCTGTCAAGAAAGGCTTTTTTTGCTATAATAGTTCAATTTATAAACTTTGAATCAACTTTAAATTCAAAGTTACATAATCTTCGTTCTTTCCTTCTTTGGCTAAAGCTATGGATTTTTCCGCACTTGCTTTTGCACCTGCTTTATCTCCTAATTTTGCCTGAATTTTTGCTTGTAAATGCAAGATCCAATAGGCAGAAGGATTTGCGTCAACCGCTTTACCCACCCATTCCAAGGCTTTCTTCAAATCGCGTCCTGTCTCAAAATAGTAAGATGCTGATTCAAAATAAGGACGCGTATCTGCTGCCATTGCCTTTTCAATGGATGCAGCAATTTTGGCATCGATTTCCGTTTCAATGGGAATCGAAACAGCTACCTTCTCCCACGAAATAACCAAATCCATTTTGTTGGATATGACATTCGCGAACTGAATCGTAAAGGACTCAACCGATTGAGCTAACGTCGTTGTTGCCAACTTCACTTTCAATACGTCTTCTTCTGGTTTGTAGTTAAACACGCCATTTGTGCCTTTATTGAAGATGATTTCCCAAGAAAATTGTGATGGGATGGTCATTAGTTGGTAAGTCCCTGCCTTCAAGGCTTGGCCAGCAATTTTAACATCTTCCCCGAAGGTGATGCTTGTCGCTGAATTTGCTCCTGTGCGCCATAATTTACCAAAAGGAACAATGTCTCCAAATATTTTACGACCCTTTATGATAGGTCGCGAGTATTTGACTTCCACTGCAGATAAAGAAAAGTCTTGTTTAATGCTTTGTGCTGGACTTGGCGCAGGAGTTTTTACGCTTTGGGCGAAAGCAACTGTTGACATAACCCATAAAACCAGGAACAATACTTTTTTCATTTCAATTAAGCGGATAATGCTTCTGCACCCCCTACGATCTCAAGAATTTCCTTCGTAATAGCTGCTTGGCGTGAACGGTTATATTCTAATTTCAATGCTTTGATTAATTCTCCCGCATTATCTGTTGCCTTATCCATCGCTGTCATACGAGCACCATGTTCCGAGGAATTGGACTCTAATAAAGCGCGGAAAATAGATAACTTGATTGACTTTGGAATTAATTCCGAAATGATTTCTTCCTCAGATGGTTCAAAAATGTAATCAACAGCACTTGCTTTTTCGCCTGATTCTGAGGCTACCAAAGGAAGTAATTGTTCAGTTTGAATAATCTGAGTAGCTACGTTTTTCGAGTAGTTGAAGATTACTTCTACCACATCAAATTTCTTTTCTGTGAAAGATGCTAGCACTTTATCGCCAATCTCACGTACGTTGTTGAAGTTCAAGCGAGTGAAAATATCTGCATGCGCGTCATTCACGATATAACCTCTACGAGATAAGTATTCAGCACCTTTTTTACCTAAGGATAAAATCTCCACTTGGCCAGTAGCTTGCAAATCCGCATATTTCTCTTGTACCAATGCCATCGTTGCTTTTCCTACGTTCGCATTAAATGCGCCACAGAGTCCACGATCCGATGTCACCACAATGATTAATGCACGCTTAATCTCACGCACCTCGGTGAAAGGATTTTCAGCCCCCGCATCTGTTTGAGCAGAAACGGTTGCAATCATTTCAGCTAATTTCTTAGCATAAGGACGCATTTGATGGATAGCATCCTGAGCACGACGCAACTTCGCCGCCGAAACCATTTTCATGGCTTTGGTGATTTGTTGCGTCGAGTTAACGGATACAATTCTATTTCTTACTTCTTTTAAGGAAGCCATAGTATTCTATTTTTATGCTTTGTATTTAGCTGCTACTTCATTACCTACACGCTTCAACGTAGCGGTTAAGTTATCATCGTATTTCCCTTGACCTAAAGCGACCAAAGTTGCTTTCTCAGTCGCACGTAATACTTGAATGAAATCTTGTTCGAATTCACGAACTTTTTCTACCGGTACATTATCTAAGTTACCTGTAGTTGCTAAATAAATCATCGCAACTTGTTCTTCTACGCGTTGTGGAGCGAACTGAGGTTGCTTTAACATTTCTAAGTTACGACGACCACGGTCGATTGTTAATTTCGTCGATGCATCTAAGTCAGATCCAAACTTCGCGAAAGCTTCTAATTCACGGAATTGTGCTTGATCTAATTTCAATGTACCTGCAACCTTCTTCATCGACTTGATCTGGGCGTTACCACCTACACGAGATACCGAAATACCTACGTTGATCGCTGGACGAATACCTGCGTTAAACAAGTTCGTTTCCAAGAAGATTTGGCCATCCGTAATTGAAATTACGTTGGTTGGGATATATGCCGAAACGTCACCCGCTTGTGTTTCAATGATTGGAAGGGCTGTTAAGCTACCACCACCTTTTACGATGCCTTTGATTGACTCAGGCAAGTCGTTCATGTTACGAGCAATTTCGTCCGAGTTGTTAATCTTCGCTGCACGCTCCAATAAACGGGAGTGTAGGTAGAAAACGTCACCTGGATATGCCTCACGTCCTGGTGGACGACGTAACAACAAAGAAACTTCACGGTAAGCTACCGCTTGCTTCGATAAGTCATCATATACAACTAAAGCTGGACGACCTGTATCACGGAAGAATTCACCGATCGCCGCACCTGTAAATGGCGCGTAGAATTGCATGGGAGCTGGATCACCCGCAGAAGCAGATACGATTACCGTATAATCCATCGCCCCTGCTTTACGTAATGTTTGCTCAATTTGCTTCACGGTAGAAGCTTTTTGACCAATCGCCACATAGATACAGAATACAGGCTCTCCTTTATCGAAGAATTCTTTTTGATTAATAATTGTATCGATACAAACAGCTGTTTTACCTGTTTGACGGTCACCGATTACCAACTCACGTTGGCCACGACCTACTGGAATCATCGCATCGATCGCTTTGATACCTGATTGTAAAGGTTCTGTTACCGGTTGACGGAAAATAACTCCTGGTGCTTTACGCTCCAATGGCATTTCATATAATGTACCAGCGATTGGGCCATTGCCATCGATTGGCTCACCTAACGTGTTAACAACACGTCCTAAGATACCATCACCCACTTTTACAGAGGCAATTAAATTGGTACGCTTAACGGTATCGCCTTCTTTGATTTGGCTAGAGTCACCTAAAAGTACAGCTCCTACGTTGTCCTCCTCTAAGTTCAAGGCTAAGGCTTTTAAACCGTTTTCAAAAACGATCAATTCACCCGCTTGTACATTGGAAAGGCCATAAATACGAGCCACACCATCACCCACTTGGAGTACAGTGCCTATTTCTTCTAATTCTGCTTGAGTTTTCGCCTGAGATAATTGTTCTCTCAAAATTGCCGAAACCTCATCTGGTCTTACTGATGCCATACTAAAGTTTTATGAAGAGTTATGATTTTTACTATATAATTTCGGGTGCAAAATTAGCTAGGAAATTTCAATATTCCCATAACTTCATCAAAAAATGAGCTTAAACATAAGACTTTTTTTAGATTCTCGAATTCGTGGATAATTTCCCCATGTTAAATGCCGTTAATTTTGTTGAGTGAGCCACAATTTTCGTGTATCTTCGAAACTTTATTTTGATTTAAAACTAAACTTATGCAATTGTCTATCATCCGTGTTGCGCTCATGGCCAGCATTTCTTGTCTTTCCTTCGTGTCTTTCGCTCAAACCAAGCCTAAGACTAAACCTAAGCTTGCTTTGACGGTCTCTAAAGTCCCGGTTAAGCCATTTAATTCGGCCATTGATTCCGTTTCTTATGCGGTAGGAGTTTTGGTTGCTCAAAATTTCAAATCTCAAAAAGTAACGTTGAATCCGGATATGGTCGCGAAAGGATTCGCATCTGTAACTTCGGGTGGAACATTGTTAATCAGTGAACAAGAATGCCAAAGCGTCATGAATAATTTCATGATGAAAAACCAACAAGCTCAAGCGGCTGAACAAGCGAAGCAATTCGAACCTAATCGCATTGAAGGTGAAAAATTTCTTGCAGCTAATAAAACCAAAGATTCTGTTATCACTACTGCATCGGGTCTGCAATACAAAGTAATTAAGATGGGGGATGGTCCTAAGCCAAAAGCTTCTGATAAAGTAAAAACACATTACCATGGAACATTGATCGATGGAACGGTGTTTGATTCATCAGTCCAACGAGGCGAGCCGGTTTCATTTCCTGTTTCAGGTGTCATTCCGGGTTGGGTTGAAGCACTTCAATTAATGCCTGTAGGATCAAAATTTAAATTATTCATTCCTCAGGAATTAGCTTATGGAATTCGTGGCGGAGGACAAACGATCAAGCCTTATTCTGCCTTGGTGTTTGAAGTTGAATTATTAGCGATCGAAAAAGAATAATATGAAAAGGATACTTCCGATTTTAATTCCACTTTCCTTGTTGGTTGTCGTTTTTCTGCATGGAAAAACGCAAGGGGCTTTGGAGGTGGCGACATACCAACAAGGTGATTTGCAGCCTACAGAAACCCAACGAAAGGTGGAACGCTTGGTTTTTGGCATTTTAAGCAATTACCATTATCGGAAAGTTCCTGTCAACGATTCTTTATCGTCGAAAATTTTCGATGCTTATTTGAAGGATTTGGATCCCAATAAAGTGTATTTCCTTGCTTCGGATATTGAAGAGCTTGAGAAATATCGTTTTACCATCGATGAGCAATTGAATTTAGGTGATTTGACATCTGCATTTCAAATTTATAATCTGTATCAAAAACGCATGTTGGAGCGTTTCGCTTATGTAGATAGAACCATCAAACAGCCAATGGATTTTTCTGTCGACGAAACATACCAACCGGATCGGGAAAAGGCTGCTTGGGCAAAATCAAGTGCTGAATTGGACGATTACTGGCGAAAAGATGTGAAACGTCAATTATTGGATTGGAAGATTGGTGGGAAAGCGGACACAACTGCTGTGCGCGAATTGAATGATCGTTACAAGCGTTCAGCCAAATACATGGCTCGTACGCGTGCGGAAGATGTTTTTCAGGTATTTATGAATGCCTATACAGAAAGCATCGACCCGCATACTTCTTATATGATTCCCAAAGCTGCCCAAGAATTCAACAAGGATATGGCGCAGAGTTTCGAGGGGATCGGTGCAACACTGCGTTTGGAGGGGGATTATGTGACTATTCAGGATTTGGTTCCGGGCGGTCCAGCTTTTCGTTCCAAGCAGATTAATCCCAAAGATCGCATCGTTGGAGTCGCTCAAGGTGATGGGGGTGCATTTGTGGATGTGATCGGCTGGTTTACGGATGATGCTGTGAAGCTTATTCGTGGGCCGAAGGGTACTGTTGTCCGATTGAAAATATTACCAGGGTCGGGTGTTACGGGTTCCCCTACATCCGAAGTTCGAATTGTTCGAGAGAAAATTAAGCTCGAGGAACAGACAGCAAAAAAAGAAATTTTAAATTTCAAACAAGGAGCTAATACCTATAAATTAGGCCTTATCACCATCCCAATGTTCTACCGTGATTTTGAGGGAGCTCGCAAACGTGAGGCCGATTTTAAATCAACTTCGGCAGATGTTCGTAAGTTCTTAAATGAATTCAAGCAAGAAGGAATCGATGGTTTATTAATCGACCTACGTAATAATGGCGGTGGTTCTTTGGTCGAAGCTGTCGAATTAACGGGTTTATTTATTCCCAAAGGTCCCGTTGTGCAACGAAAGCAGTCGGACGGTCGGATTTCACAAGAAATTGATCGGGATCCCGTCCAAGTATATGATGGTCCTATGGCCATTATGATTAACCGTTTTTCAGCTTCTGCCTCAGAAATTTTTGCTGCAGCGATTCAAGATTATAAGCGGGGAATCATCGTTGGGGAGCAATCCTATGGAAAGGGTACGGTACAGTCGGTGATTGATCTAGATAATTACATGGCCAATGAAAAGGATCCGGTAGGACAATTAAAGATTACTTTGGAGAAATTCTACCGTGTCAATGGTTCATCAACGCAACACAAAGGCGTGAGTCCTGACTTCGCTTTGCCCTCTGCATTTTCTGCAGAAGAGTTTGGTGAGAGTTCTCAGCCGTCTGCATTGCCATGGGATATGATTCCAACGACGGCATATACTCCAACGAATAATATTGTGGCTCCGGCCTTAGCGCATTTGCAAGCGGCTTTTCAAACTCGTTTAAAGACGAAGCCTGATTTGATCAAATTAAAGCAGGATTTTGAACGCTGGAAAAAAATCAAGGAGCAAAATTCCATATCATTGAATTTAGAAAAGCGTAAAAAAGAATTGGACGCGCAAAAGAAAAAACCGGATGAATCTCAAGCTGTGATGGATGCTTTAGGAGGAACGGATGATAACCTTGCTGACAAAGACAAAAAGGAAAAAGCGGCTGATAAGCATGCGAAAGATGCTTATTTGAAGGAGACTCAGCAGATTTTAACTGACTGGATTTCAAGTGGCGCACATAAAATGGCCAAAGTAAAATGATTGATTTAGCTGTCATTCTGGCAAATGCCAAACCCATCGTGCGTGAAACGGGTGTTTGGATACAATCCATGGTGAACAACATAGGTGAATCCGATATACAATATAAAGGAACCAATGATTTGGTTTCGTTTGTGGACCAAACGGCTGAATCTCGTTTGAAAGAAGGTTTGTCGCGTGTTTTTCCGGAAGCAGGTTTTGTGGCGGAGGAATCAGCCGCAGATTACAGTGAAGTAGGGGATGGCTATTATTGGGTGATAGATCCATTGGATGGGACAACTAATTTCTTGCACCGTTTGCCGATTTATGCGGTTTCCGTGGGGTTGATTTATCAAAAACAACCTATTTTGGGCTTAATATACGAGCCCAATCGGGATGAATTGTTTTATGCGGCGAAAGGACAGGGTGCCTATTTAAATGATCATGTGATTCAAGTGTCCCAACAAGCCTTTATGAACAAAAGTTTATTGGCTACGGGTTTCCCTTATTATGATTTTTCATACCAAGATCGATATTTGGCTTTATTGAAAGAATTGATGCGTACTTCGCATGGGTTGAGGCGGATGGGTGCTGCGGCAATTGATTTGGCATATACAGCTTGCGGTCGGTTTGAAGGGTTTTTTGAAGCAAATTTAAAACCCTGGGATGTTGCTGCGGGTAAAATTATCATCGAAGAAGCAGGTGGGCAAGTGACTAATTTCAGTAGGGGAGAAGCGGTAATTTTTGAAGGTGAAATTATTGGAGCGGGGCCAATTTTTGAAGAATTTTTAGGAACTTTACAAGCCAAATGGTTTGTTAATTAAGCATGGAACAGATTATCATCTTCTTGGTTTTTGCTGCTGCAATTGTCTACTTAGGTAGATTAGTTTACAGACAATTTTGGGGTAAAACGGCAGGTCAATGTGCCAAAGGTTGCGGTACCTGCGCAGCCAGCTCACTCGATAAAATCGAATCCATTGAAAGATAAGGAAAGCGGAAAAATTGTTGATTTACAGATTATCCGAAGGATTTATGGATTTATAAAGCCTTATAAATTTCGTTTCTGGTTTCTGGTTGGCCTGATTTTGTGCATGGCAGGTGTTTCTCCAGTAATCCCCTTAATGATTCGCTATACGCTCGATCATTTTGTTAGTTTAGACAAAATGGCCGACTTACTGCGCATGTTTTTTATCATGATCGCCGTGCTTTTTGCCCAAACGGGCTTGCAATTTTCTACCAGTTATTTAGCTGGTTACTTAGGTCAAACGGTCATTCGCGATATTCGCGTCAAGCTCTATGCCAAAATCGTAGATCTTAAATTGGCTTTTTTTGATGCAACCCCCATCGGCCGATTGGTCACAAGGACTGTATCGGATATCGAGACGTTGAATGATGTGTTCTCAGAAGGTTTGGCTTCCATTGCCGGTGATTTGTTACAATTATTTTTGATTATCGGGGTCATGTTTTACACAGATTGGCGACTAACCTTAGTGATTTTAGCGACTGTGCCATTCATGTTTTTTTCAACCTATGTCTTTAAGGAATACATTAAGAAATCCTTTAATGAGGTGCGTGTTGCCGTTGCGAACTTGAATTCCTTCGTGCAAGAGCATATTTCGGGGATGATGATCGTTCAATTATTCCATGCTGAAAAGCGGGAATTGGCGAAATTCAATCAGATTAATCAAGAACATCGTGATGCGAATATTCGCGGCATTTTAGCGTATTCCGTTTACTTTCCTGTAGCTGATGTCATCTCGGCCGTTGGATCTGGTTTCGTCGTTTGGATGGCATCAACCTATATTTTGAAGGAGGAAATTACCATAGGGACCCTGACGGCTTTTATCATGTTTATCAATCTCTTTTTTCGTCCAATTCGCATGCTCGCGGATCGTTTTAATACCTTACAAATGGGGATTGTATCGACGGAGCGAATTTTGACTTTATTGGATTCGACGGATTACATTCAAAATAATGGGAAAGTGCTGGCTGATGAGGTGAAAGGTGATATTGTTTTTGATCAAGTGACCTTTGCATATAATGAGCCTGAATGGGTCGTTAAAAATGTAAGTTTTGAGGTTCCTTTTGGGCATACTTTAGCGATTGTTGGGGCAACTGGTGCCGGCAAATCATCGATTATTGGCTTGTTGGGGCGCATGTATGATTGCCAACAAGGTGAAATTCGAATCGATGGGGTAGCATTACCAGAATATGAGATTCATAGTTTGCGCAAAAATATCGCAGTGGTTTTGCAGGATGTTTTCTTGTTCAGCGATTCGATTGCTTATAATATTCATTTGGGTAATCGGATGATTTCGCAGGAAAAGATAGAGGAAGCGGCAAAAGCCGTGGGTGTGCATGAGTTTATTATGTCCTTACCAGGTGGCTATGCGTATGAAGTCATGGAACGTGGTGCAACCTTGAGTGTGGGGCAGCGCCAACTAATTTCCTTTGTTCGGGCCATGGTGCATGATCCCAAAATTATCATCTTAGACGAGGCGACATCTTCGGTAGATTCGGAGTCGGAGGGTTTGATACAGCAAGCCATAGCGACCTTGATGAAAGGTAGGACAGCCGTTGTGATTGCCCATCGTTTATCGACGATTCGTAATGCGCATCAAATTTTAGTGATGGATAAAGGTGAAATTAAAGAACGTGGCACGCACGAGGACTTATTGAAGCAAGAGGGCTTGTATGCGCAATTGTATCATTTACAATTTAGTCGTAATTAATCCGTATATTTGAGGCTTATGAAATTGAAAAATTATATTCTAGTTGGTTTTATTGCATTAATGGGCTTGAGTTCATGCGGTAAGTTCGAGAAGTTCAGAAAGAGTGCAAGTTTGCCTGTTAAGTATAAGGCAGCTGTGGACTATTACAAAAAGAAAGATTTTGATAAGGCAGGTATCTTATTTGATGAGATTCTACCCTTGATGAAAGGTGATTCGACGCAGGAAATGGCGACTTATTACCAAGCCTATTGTGATTTTAATTTAGGGAATTACGCGGTTGCAAATGCCCATTTTAAGAAATTTTACGAAGTATTTTCGCGCAGTGAATATGCTGAAGAGGCGATTTATATGTCGGCATTCTCCTTGTATAAAGATTCACCAAATTACAATTTGGACCAAACAGGAACTTTGTCGGCCATCAACGAATTGCAGAGTTATTTGAACAATTATCCGGATACTAAATTCAAAGAAGAATGTTCGAATATGATTAAAGAATTGCGTCGTAAATTGGAGCGTAAAGCCTATGAGAAGGCCAAATTATACCACAAGACATCTCCATTTAATATTGCATCTTTAAAATCTTCGGTGATTGAGATTACCAACTTCCAGCGTGATTTCCCGGATTCAGATTATAATGAGGAGATGGCCTATTTGAAGGTGTTGGCTCAATTTGATTTGGCAAACAGTACGATCGAATCGAAGCAAAAAGAGCGTTATACGGATGCGTCTAAGTTTTATTTAGAACTTGTAGATAAATATCCGCAAAGTGCATATTTAAAGGATGCGGAGAAGATGTTTGACAAGAGTAATCAGGAAGTGGAGCGTATAGCCAAGCTAGAAGCGGAGCAGAAAGCATTAGTAGAGAAAGAGAAGTCGAATACCTCGAAATTGACCACGAGTCCTCAATAGTTTATTTCAGAAAAATATCTTATTTTTGCAACCTTAATTAAAATTCAAAGAGATGTCTAAGATCCAAACCAATCCATCGATCATTACGCGTGATGTAGATAAAATTGCTGCAAAGACAGGTAACACATATGAGTCAATTTCCATCATTGGACAACGTGCTCGCCAGATTTCAAGCAAAATGAAAGAGGAATTATCAGGTAAATTATCTGAGTTTGCTTCTTCTGTAGATAATTTAGAGGAGATTTTTGAAAACCGTGAGCAGATCGAAATCTCTAAATATTATGAGCGTATGCCTAAGCCTAGCGCGATCGCTATCGATGAGTTTTTAGCTGACAAAGTAGCTTTCAGAGCTCGCACAGAGGGAACAGACGAAAACTAATCTTTTTTCGTTTGATTTCATATGAAATCCATTCGCATCATTTTATTCGCGATTGTATGTCTCGGTTCTTGGGCAATGAAAGCCCAAGAACTACAGGCAACAGTTACAATTAATACGGAGCAATTACAGCTCGATCAGCAGCGAGGGTCCTCGCAAATCTATACCGAACTTCAGCGTACACTTCAAGATTTTTTGTCCAACCGCCGTTGGTCTAATGATAATTTTGCCCCTGAAGAGAAGATTAAGGTGAATATCAATTTATTGTTGACCAAAGCCAGTTCACAGGGTGATTTCGAGGCAAATGCCCGTATTCAAGTTTTAAGGCCTGTATTTGGGACATCTTATGAAACAGTTGTCCTAAATATGATTGATAAGAACTTTAATTTCAAGTACCAGATTGGGACCCCGATCACGTACAATGACAATAGCTATATTGACAATTTAAGTTCTTTGATGGCCTATTATGCCTATTTGTCATTGGCTTATCACTATGATTCGATGGGATTGCGTGGGGGAGAGGCCTTTATTCAGAAATTAGTTAACTTGACGAATCTTGCTCAAAATTCAGGAGTGGGTTGGGGGAATGCCTCCGATATACGTTCTCGTTTTGCGATTTCGGAGAATTTGATGAACCAACAAATACAAGGCATGCGGGACGTGAATTATACGTATCACCGCTTGTTTCTGGATACCTTTAAGGATAAGCCGGATGAAGCTCGCAAGGGTATTTTAGAATTGTTGATGCAGATTCGCCAGATTAATCAGGTGCGTCCCGGTGCGGCTAGTATCCGTGTATTTTTTGATGCCAAGAGTGAGGAAATCTTTTCTATCTTGGATGAGGCGGGGGTTTCAGAGCGCCAACAGGCCTTTGCCTATTTGAGTTTACTCGATCCGATTCGGACTGAAGCATATCGCAAATTAATCAGGTAAATTATCAGTTTTAGGGGTTATTAAGCCCTTAAATTCCCTTACCTTTGGCAATCCTCCAAGGTTTGCCAAAGGTAGCTAGGATTTCGGCTTTAATTCGAATATCATCACCGTTTCTGTTTTATCTGAAACCTTAAATCGGTTATCAATCCGATGCCCCACAATCCAAGCTACAGAACCTTTAGAAAGCATCAATAAGGTCGATTTTTTCAGATTCAGAGCTACTTTTTTATCAGTCAGAAAATCAGAAATAAGCTTTTTGGAGTTCATGCCCAATGGACAAAACCAATCGCCTTCCTGCGTTTTGCGGATTTCTAAGGGAAATGTCAATCCATCAGCATCCAAACATGCGATGCTTGCTTCCGTGGGTGCCTTAAAATCAGCCGTTTTTTCCTCTACATAGATGTGCAATTCATGGGATCCTAAATCAATCACTTCATCTTCTTCTTGAACTAATATGGGTTTGTATTCTGATGTATCTTTGGGACTTACTACCCATTGCATGCGATCGAAATTCAAGGTAAATAGTGGCGATTCGAATATTTTTCCCACTTTGTCAACGGGATGATTCGTTATTTGAGCAATTTGGTCTCCGTTGAAAGCAAGACTTTGTAACCAGCGTTCTTGCATGACTTTTTCACGCGCTGACTTCGGATTTAATTGAACAAATAAGTTGTTTGCCGTATCGCTTTTGATGTTTGCTTCTTGCCACATGGCATATTCCTCCTGAATCCACGACTCAATGTCACGAATACGTTCACTCGTTTGTGCGAGCGTTTGATCGAAGGTTGCATTGAGCTCTTGGAACTTTGGCATGATTTCATGGCGGATGAAATTTCGTTGGTATTTAGTCGATTCATTAGAAGAATCTTCTCGCCATGCCAAATGTTTCTCAACCACTAAGTCGAATATTTGTTCTTGATTTGCGAACAACATGGGTCGGATAATATGTCCATTTTTGACCGGGATACCATGAAATCCTGCCAAACCGCTGCCGCGCGTTAGGTTGATTAAGACGGTTTCAGCGCTGTCCATTTGGTGGTGAGCGGTAGCGATGAATTGATAACCTTCCCGCTGGCGTATTTCTTCAAACCAATTATAGCGCAACAAACGTGCGGCCATTTGCGTTGAAATTTTTTCCTTTTCAGCAAAGGCTTTCGTATCAAAAACAATACTATGGTAGGGTACCTTAAGGGTTTTGGCTAATTTTTTCACAAAAATCTCGTCTGCCAATGACTCCTCCCCACGCAAGCTGAAATTTACATGCGCAATTCCAAAATTGAATTTTGCTAAGGAAAAGAGTTTGGCTAAAACAACGGAATCAATCCCACCACTCACGGCTATTAAGATTTTGTCTTCGGGTTGAAATAAATTCTCTTTTTGGATAAAATGGATGAAATCTTCCAGCATAAAATTGGTAAATTGCGCGTTCAATTGATGATGCGAAATTAACGATTCGCGATGAACATGCGGC
>JACCDU010261635.1_pt1 | contig 14243 bp, 15 predicted proteins | sample 7446081 | NCBI WGS metagenome assembly JACCDU01 (sample SAMN15323447, study PRJNA562643) | freshwater metagenome | isolation source: river surface water | place: USA:Blue River Watershed | collected 2017-08-17
GCAATATTCTTTTCATCTGAAATAGAAATATGCTGACTTAAGATATTTTTTTCTTTTAAGTAACTTTTTAATGCTTCATCAAATTCTAGAATAGGTTTTCCTAGATCGTCATGACCTACGATAATATTTTGAAAGCGAACGGGTGATCTAAAACCGGTACCTAATGCTTTTGCAAAAGCTTCTTTAGCAGCAAAACGTTTTGCTAAGAAACGAGATTGTGTAGATGACTTTAGATAACTCTCAAATTCGGAGTCACTTAAGATTCGGCGTGCAAATGTATCGCCAAATTTTTCAATGGAGTCATGAATGCGAGAAACTTCAACAACGTCAGTACCAATACCAAAAATCATAATAGGATTATCTTTTTAAACATTACTTCGCATAGGTACGTAATAATAATTTCATTTCACGCACTGCATTGTCCCAACCTACAAATAGTGCGTGCGCTACAATTGCGTGTCCAATATTAAGTTCTTCAATACCGGGAATGCCAGCAATTAAATTCACATTATGGTAATGAAGACCATGGCCTGCATTCACGACAAGGCCTAAAGATAAGGCATGTTCTGCCGCATCTTGAACACGTTTCAATTCTTTTTGTTTGGTGCCTTCATCTTCAGCATCCGCATAACTACCAGTATGAATTTCAACCACAGGTGCCCCCATTTTTTTTGCGAGATCAATATCTTTTAAATCGGGTGCAATAAAAAGAGAAACGCGGCACCCTTGCTCTCCTAGTGTTTGTGTTGCACGGTATAGATGATCATAGGTCTCTTTAATATTTAAGCCACCTTCAGTGGTTCGCTCTTCACGTCTTTCAGGAACAATACATACATCTTGCGGTTTGACGCGAGATGCAATCGCAATCATTTCATCAGTCGCAGCTAGCTCTAAATTCATTTTTGTTTGAAGGAGGGGTCGAATTGCAAAGATGTCTTCGTCTTGCATATGACGACGATCTTCACGAAGATGAAGTGTAATACTATCAGCACCTGCTTGCTCAGCTCGGAGCGCCGCTTCAACCACACTTGGGTACTTCGTCCCTCGCGCTTGTCTCAGCGTTGCGACGTGGTCAATATTAATACCGAGCTTAATCATAATCTGTCTTATCCTTGTAAGTCGACAAAGAGCTGTTTCGAATGAAGGGGTTTGTCGCCTAAATAAAAACCTAATAAATAACGCATCAATTGCTTACTTTGTTGCTGTGTCTCTTTATCCAGATATTGGTCATGTGCCATATCAAGGAGCGTTTTACCTAAAACTTTAATGCCGCGATCGGTCTTCGTTAAATCACAGGCACCGTATTCGGCTTCATAACGATATATTTTATCAGGGATAATCGGGTTTGAATCTTCGTCATAATCTAAAGTAACTGCATAACCTAAAGCTTGTAAAAGTTTTAACTCGAAGCGTCGTAATGTAATGGTGAGCTCTCGACCTTCACTTAAGGCTAAAATCGTTTCATGATAAAAATGAAAGAGTTCGGTATGAGGCTCATCCCTGGGTAATAAACGAATCATCAATTCATTCAGATAAAAGCCACACATCAATGCATCGCCTTCTAAGATGGTAAGTTTCTCGCACCATTCCAATCCATTTAAACTTTTAAGTTCAGATTTTCCTGACCAATTTGCAAGGAGCACTTGAAAAGACTGAAGCATACCGCGAATGGATGATCGTGGACGACGCGCGCCTTTAGCGACCACTGGTATGCGGCCAAATTTTTCTGAGAAAATTTCTGCGATTAAACTTGTCTCTTTAAAAGGATAGGTGTGCAAAATATACACACGCTGATTTTCTTGACGATGACTTGGGGTTGCCATTTAAAAATTAAAGGCCTAATGATTTTAAAACGCGCTGATCGGTTGACCAGCCACTTTTGACTTTCACCCAAGTCTCAAGCCATACCTTACCACCAAAGAGTTCTTCCATATCTTGTCTGGATTCAGTTGAAATCTGTTTTAGCTTTTCACCGTCTCGACCGATCAGCATAGGCTTCTGACTTTCTTTATCGACAATGATGGCAGCAAAGATACGACGCAAATGACCTTCGACTTCAAATTTTTCAATTTCAACTGCAATGGAATAAGGTACCTCTTGCCCCGTTAAGCGAAATATTTTTTCACGAATAATTTCAGACGCTAAAAAGCGCTCACTCTTATCGGTAATTTCATCTTCACCATAAATAAAAGGTTGTTCAGGTAAAAAATCTCGCACCGTCGACAATAAATGATCGAGGTGTTTATTTTTTTTAGCAGATACAGGGATCATCGCTTTAAAGCTATAGGACTCACTTAATGTTTTAATTTCTTTTAAGAGTGTATTCTTATCTTTCATTAAATCGACTTTATTCATCACGAGAATCGTGGGTCGATTCTTAGGAATCAATTTCAACACCGCTTGATCTTCTTCTGTCATGCCTCGAGACTCAATCACAAAGAGAACGACATCCACATCACTTAAAACTTGATTGACTGTTTTATTTAAACCTTTATTCATAAGGTTTAAATGTTTAAGTTGAAAACCGGGTGTGTCTATAAAAAGAAATTGGGTGTCATCAATTGTTTGAATGCCTAGCAATTGATAACGTGTCGTCTGTGCTTTTTTGGAGGTGATACTGATTTTACTACCCACCAAATAATTAAGCAGTGTCGATTTACCCACATTGGGCCGTCCTACGATAGCAATCGTACCGCAACGTGTGATTTGATGTTCACTCACTTATATAGACTCCAACATCAAGTGATAAGCTTTAGATGCTGCTTCTTGCTCTGCTATGCGGCGGCTGTTACCGACACCTTGCGTTTTAATATTTGATTTCTTGATATGACATTCAATGGTAAAGGTTTGGCTATGCGCTTCACCTTCAATTGAAACGACGTTGTAAATAGGCAAATCACTCTTCTTACTTTGTAATAATTCTTGCAGTAATGTTTTAGCATCTTTTTGAATAAGCTTAGGATCAATTTCATTCAATTGCGTTTCAAAGCAACGTGAAACAAATTGATGCGTGGGCTCAATACCCCCGTCTAAATAGATAGCCCCGATGATGGATTCAAAAGTATCTGCGAGAATAGATGGGCGTCGCCAACCTGCACTTTTAAGTTCACCTTCACCTAATCGAATAAAGTCACCTAAGCCCATCGATGTCGCAATAGCACTCAATGAACTTTCTTTCACGAGTTGTGCACGTAAGCGACTCAAATCTCCCTCATCGATACGAGGAAATCTTTTGTAGAGTTCGCTTGCAATAAGAAAACTTAAAACGCTGTCACCTAAAAATTCCAAACGTTCATTGTGTTGGGCGGAAAAACTACGATGTGTGAGTGCCATGATCATAAAAGAAGGATCATTAAATGTGTAATGAATGATCCTACTTAATGAGGCTTGGCGTTCTTTATCCATTAACGAATGATAGATCCAATACGTTTAAATTCGCTGAAGTTAAACCAAATAAAAAAAGCACGGCCCACTAAATGATGTTCAGGCACAAATCCCCAGACACGGCTATCAGCACTATTATCTCGATTATCACCGAACGCTAAGTAATGGCCTTGAGGGACTTCAAATTTGAAATCGTCACCCGGTAAATCATGGATGAGAATCGAGTGATTCACATCACCTAAAGCTTCTTTAAATTCTTTCGCTTCAATATGATGAATCTCATTCATGGTGTAAGGATATTTATCGACAAATGTTTGCTCCATCTTTTTACCATTTACAAAAAGTGTTTTACTTTTGTATTCAATCACATCACCTGGAAGACCCACTACACGCTTAATATAATCAATAGAGGGTTTCGGTGGGTAGTGAAACACAAAGACGTCTCCACGTTTAGGTAAACCTACTTCTATCATCGTGTGATTTAAAATAGGGACACGAATACCATAAGTAAATTTATTCACGAGAATAAAGTCGCCGGCTAAAAGGGTTGGCATCATCGAACCTGAAGGAATCTTAAAAGGTTCTGCAATAAATGAGCGAATAAAAAATACTAAAAAGATAACTGGGAAAAAACTTTTTGAATATTCAATGAGTATGTGTTCTTTTGCATTCGCTGCTCTTTTTTTGCTAAAAATAAATATATCGAAAAGCCAAATAAGCCCTGTGATTGTCAACACAATAACCATAATTAAAGCAAAAATCATTTTTCTTCCACCCTTAAAATAGCTAAGAACGCTTCTTGAGGAATTTCAACATTGCCTACTTGCTTCATGCGCTTCTTACCCTCTTTTTGTTTTTCTAGTAATTTCTTCTTACGTGTAATATCGCCACCATAACATTTAGCAAGCACGTTCTTACGCATCGCTTTGACTGTCTCGCGTGCAATGATGTTAGCCCCAATAGAGGCTTGAATAGCCACGTCAAACATTTGTCGTGGAATCAATTCACGCATTTTGGCCGCCACTTCACGTCCACGGTAAACACTATTCGAACGATGCACAATTAAAGAGAGCGCATCGACCCTATCGCCATTCACCATGATATCAAGCTTCACTAAATCAGCCGCTCTAAATTCTAAGAATTCATAATCCATCGATGCGTAACCTTTTGAAATCGATTTCAATCGATCAAAGAAATCGAGCACTACTTCATTCAATGGCATCTCATAAGTCAGCATCACTTGGCGACCTAAGTACTGCATATTTTTTTGAATACCACGCTTACCATTACATAAGGTCATGACAGGGCCTACATAATCTTGCGGCATCAATAAATTAATGAGAATAATGGGCTCTCTTATTTCTTCGATACGAGAGGTGTCAGGTAATTTAGATGGGTTTTCAATTTGTGTGACTTCACCATCTCTTTTTAAAAGTTCATAGACTACAGTCGGAGCAGTTGTAATTAAATCCATATCGTACTCCCGCTCTAAACGCTCTTGCACGATATCCATATGAAGAAGACCTAAGAAACCACATCGGAATCCAAAACCTAACGCTGTTGAATTTTCCGGTTCAAAGCGAAGCGATGAATCATTTAAACTTAATTTTTCTAAAGCGGTTCTTAATGCTTCGAATTGATTCGACTCGACAGGATAAAGTCCTGCGAAGACTTGGGGTTTTACTTCTTTAAAACCACCTAAAGCTTCAGCGGCTGGCTTATCTGCAATTGTCACCGTATCGCCTACTTTAGCACTCGCTAATTCTTTAATGCCTGCAATGATAAAACCTACCTCACCTGCGGAAAGAGATTCTTTGCTTCTTGATTTTGGGGTAAAGACACCCACTTGCTCACATAAATATTGATCGCCTGTCGCCATCAATTTAATTTTATCTTTTGGTTTTAAGACACCATCAACCACACGGACTAACATTACGACACCCACATAGTTATCAAACCATGCGTCAATGATTAAAGCCTTTAAAGGTTGCGTCGCATCCCCCTTTGGAGGTGGTACTTTGGAGACAATCGTTTCTAATACGTCTTGAATGCCCTCTCCTGTTTTAGCAGAGCAGCGTATCGCATCGGTCGCATCAATACCTATCACATCTCCAATTTCTTCAATCACACGATCAGGATCAGCGGATGGCAAATCAATTTTATTTAACACAGGGGTGACTTCTACGCCTTGATCGATTGCCGTATAACAATTGGCGACCGTTTGTGCTTCAACCCCTTGACTTGCATCTACCACTAAAAGTGCGCCTTCACAGGCAGCCAGTGAACGGCTGACTTCATAAGTAAAGTCGACATGTCCTGGTGTATCGATAAGATTAAGGTTATAGATTTTGCCGTCTAAGGCTTTGTATTGAAGGGCTGCTGTTTGTGCTTTGATGGTAATACCACGCTCGCGTTCAAGATCCATAGAATCTAATACTTGCGCTTCCATCTCGCGATCCGATAAACCACCACAGGTTTGAATGATACGATCAGCCAATGTCGATTTGCCGTGATCGATATGCGCGATGATTGAAAAGTTTCTAATGTTATCCATCAAGAATAATGACGACTTCGGTTACCTAATAACAAAGGCGCTTAAAACTCTTTAAGCGCCTTTGATTGAAAGCATGTATTTTACAACAAAGCCTTTGTGCCTAGCTTAATTTATCGCTCATTCGTGATCTTAACGGGCACATAAAGCGTTTCGTCATTTCGTAAAATGAGGAGTGCTACAGTCTTACCGTTTGGAATAGTCGCGACTTCTTTCGCAAAAGTGTCAGCACTTTCTACTTCACTATTATTGAGGGCTAAGACAATATCACCGCGACGAATGCCTGCCGCTGCGGCTGAGCCTTGGGCATCGACAACGAGTAAGCCTTTTTTACCATTCATTTTTTTACGTTGTTGAGGAGGCGCTTCTTTTAAGACCAAGCCAAGACGATTCACTTCGGCTTTTTCGGGCGTCTTATTATTTGCAATCACCTCAGATTGATCGGACGGCATTTCACCTACCGTTAAGTTAAGTATCTTCACATTGCCTTTTCTGAAAACTTCAGCCACTACTGTTTTACCCGGTTTTGTATTACCCACTGCTTTTGGTAAATCAGAAGATGACTCAATGGCCTTGCCATCAAATTTAGTAATGACATCACCCGGCTGGAGACCGCCTTTATCTGCAGGCGCACCCTTTTCGATACCCGCGACTAACGCACCGTTGGTATTTTTCATGCCGAATGACTCGGAGAGTTCTTTTGTCACTTCTTGAATCGCAATACCTAACCAACCACGAATCACTTTTCCATTGGCTTTAAGTTGATTCATGACATCCATCGCCACATTAATAGGAATCGCAAATGAGAGTCCCATATAGCCACCAGTACGGCTATAAATTTGCGAATTGATGCCAATCACTTCGCCCTTTAAGTTAAATAAAGGACCGCCTGAGTTACCTGGATTAATAGCCACATCGGTTTGAATAAACGGCACAAAATTTTCTTGCGGGAGTGCGCGACCTTTAGCGCTCACAATGCCTACGGTCATCGTATTTTCTAAACCGAAAGGTGCACCAATCGCTGCCACCCATTCACCGACTTTAATGGTGTCAGGATTACCAATAGTAACTTTTGGTAAATTAGTTGCATTCAATTTTAAAACAGCGACATCGGTTCTTAAATCAATGCCGATGACCTTTGCTTTAAATTCACGCTTGTCATTTAATTTCACCATCACTTCATCAGCGTCTTTCACCACATGCGCATTCGTTAAGACATAACCATCACCCGTCACAATAAATCCAGAGCCTGTGGCATACACTTGTTTTTCAGGCGCGCCTTGTTGGCCGCGACCATTATGCGGTGGCATACCTGGAGGCACTGGAATACCAAAACGCTTAAAGAATTCCTGCATCTGCTCATCTTCAGGTGAACCTTGCATCATTGGATTCTGACGATTTTTTTGAATCGAACTAATATTCACCACCACTGGACTTTGTTTTTCAGCAAGCTCAGTAAAGTCTGGAAGTTCCTTCGCAACTAAACCAGTCACTATGCATAATTGAAGTAGGCATACATAAAAAAAACGTCTTATCATGGTCTATACATTCCTTAAATTATTTAAATCGAATTAATTGTGCTTCGTTATAAAACATCTGCATCTTTTCATTGATGATGCGCTTAATCACCACAACACCTAAAAACAAACCCGTCACAGCACCTATAAGTGAAAAGAACTCTTTCATCTCTTTTACAAAACTATTGGCCATCACCATACCTAAAAACATACATAAGATGGGCACACCGTAGAGCATGAGTGCGCTTTTAAGCATCAATCTTTCATCAATACCTAAAATCACAACGTCACCTAGTTTGGCATTTAAATGATTCTGCGTTTCAATATGGCCGGAACGGTGAGAAAAAATTTTGCCCCAAATAGAATTGCCACATCCTCTTACCTGTCCGCATAAACCGCACGGCTTACTTCGAACTACTTCGAGTGTGACATTTTCATTTGACGCTTTAATGACAATCGCTTCTTCTTCGATCATTTAATGTACTTTGATATCTTGAATCGAATTCGAAATTTTTTGAATCGTCGCCTGTGGTACTTCACCTACGACCATAATTTGATTCCCGTTCATCACACGTGCAAAGATATGTGATGAGCCGACCTGCGTTTCACCTACACGTGATTTCTGCCCCTTTGGAATCTGATTGACAAATAAAGATACAAAAGAAAGTCCGTCTGAAAATATCCAATGATGCACGGGGTGTGGTTGATTACCCATCATTCTTGTGACGTGACTTACTTCTCGATAGCCGGTCGGTAAATTGGCAATCGTGCAATATTTTTCATGGGATACTTTATTATTAGACGCGTCATCCATGATATATTTTTTGTGCGTATCCACATTAGGTTTAAACCAATTTAAATCTTGCCCGCTAAATAAAGCAATTTGATTAAAGCTCGCTTGCTCAATCACTTTTTGTTGGTGATCAAGGATACTCATTTTTAAAATCAAACCATATTCTTTATCCAACCATAATTTATAAAGATATCGATATTCATCTCTAGGCTCAAGATAGACGATTTGTGCTTCACGACCGCCTACCCGCTCTTGATCGACAAAGCGGAGCGTATAAATCGCTTTCACACTTTCAATATCTGGCGGCAAAATAGCAGGGAAAAGACTTTGATTTTGTCTTGTTTGAATCATGACATTTTCTTTGCTTGGGTTAAAGACCACCATATTATTACCACGCGACAAAGCTTCACGAGGCTTGCCATCTAGAGTCACGATACGCGCGAATTCTTCTGCGCCATTATTTAAATGTGTGATTTCGATGGAGCGAACATCTTGATGATTTTGATAAAGAAAAATACCTTTGTAACTTAATTTACGAGCAGCTTGCGCCGCTTTTTCTAAATGAAGCCATGGATCCTCTACGCTTTGCGCACAAAAACTTAAAAGAAAAAGTGTGAGACCAACAACAAATCGCTGCATAAAAAAATTATTTGGCTTGTGTTTCAACATATAACGCGACATTCGTCGGCGCTAACATTTGATGTGCTTCAATATATTCATTTGGAATATCTTGTGCAATTTCAACAGCATTTGATGTGTTCATACGAAGTGGATTCATCGTGATCATAGCGCCCACAAAAAGCACCGCGATAAATGATGCCGCGATCCGCCATGACATCCAATCGGGACTTGCGATAGCCATCACATCGGATAGTTTTTTATGGTGATTGAATTGAATTTGGATAGGCTCTTTATCAATCGCATCTAAAATAGATTGAGATGAAAGTGTGGCATCACTTAATTCGTTTTTCATAGCATCACGAATCAATTGATAGGCTTCAAAACGTTCACGTAAACGTTTGTCCTTAATAATCTCCGACACTGTATGACTTGCGCTTTTAATATCGAGCTCGTCATCGAGGAGTGTTGAAATTTTTTCTTTCATATCGCTTTTCCTTTAAAAATAAATCTACCAACGTTTATTATTGTGTTGTGACAATAATGGTTTTAATTTCTCTGCAATGGTTTCACGCGCTCTAAAAATACGTGAACGCACTGTGCCAATGGGGCAATCCATGAGCTCCGCAATTTCTTCGTAACTTAAACCTTCAATTTCGCGTAATGTAATCGCGACTTTTAATTCTTCTGGTAAAGATTCAATCGCAGTATTGACCGTAATACCAATCTCTTTGGTCAAAAGTGTGGTCTCTGGATTATCAGCTTCCGCCACTTGATGGGTTTCTTCAAACTCACCATCTTCATTTTCAAACTCAGTCATGTTACGTGGGCGTTTACCCATCGCGACTAAATGATTTTTTGCCGTATTAATACCAATACGATAGAGCCATGTATAAAAGGCACTATCGCCCCTAAAGTTAGGGAGTGCACGATAGGCTTTGATAAAAGTCTCTTGCACGATATCTTCAATTTCAGTTTGATCGCGCACCATGCGAGTGAGAATACGGCCTAATTTTCTATGGTATTTTTCAACCAAAAGACCAAAGGCTTTTTTATCCCCTTTTTGCGCACTTTCCACTAGAACTTGATCAAGTGCACGATTCGGATTTTCTATTTTGTCACTCACAGGTTGGCTTGGCGATGATTTAACATGCTCTGCAGTATACACGGCGGGCCTATCTTGAACGAGTGATAATTTAGTTTGTTCTATGTTATTGTTAAGTCTTGGCATCGTATTTTATAAACCCCTGAATGAATCTTAAAAATCAAAAAAACCTAAAACATACTATATATATGTTAGTTGACACCCTCTCTTTTAATTAGTTCATGGAAAATACTAAAAATGTTACGTTGTGATGTGCTGATTATAGGAAGCGGTCTAGCCGGACTTACCTCAGCGCTTAAACTCGCGGACCATAAAAAAGTACTCATTGTGAGTAAGCGTGAGATTTTAGATAGCTCAAGTCAGTGGGCCCAAGGCGGGGTTGCTGCCGTCATGTCGAGTGACGACTCCGTGGAGAGTCATGCGAAGGATACCGAATTTGTAGGGGGTGGTTTAACGGACCCTAAAGTGGCAAGCTTTGTGGCATCTCATGGTCAGGAAGCCATTCAGTGGCTTATCGACTTAGATGTACCTTTTAGTCGAGATGAAGCCACACAAGAATTTCATTTAACTCAAGAAGGTGGTCATAGCCATAGACGCGTCGTACATGCTAAAGATGCCACGGGTCGTGCGATACAAAAAACTTTAAGTGATCAAGTTAAATCACATCCTAATATCACGATTCTTGAAAATCATATTGCGGTTGACCTCATCACAGAAAATAAATCTTTAAAAGTTGCCAAAATTAAATCGAATCGATGCTTAGGTGCTTATGTCTTAAATAATAAAACCGGCAAAGTAATGACGATCGCGTCGCACGAGACCATTCTTGCAGCGGGTGGCGTGAGTAAGGTCTATCTCTATACAACGAACCCTGATGTGAGCACAGGGGATGGTGTAGCGATGGCTTGGCGAGCGGGTTGCAGGGTTGCCAATATGGAATTCATCCAATTTCATCCAACCTGCCTATTCCACCCTAAAGCCAAATCTTTTTTAATTTCTGAAGTTGTGAGAGGTGAAGGCGGCCTTTTAAAATTGCCCGATGGATCTCGCTTCATGGATGAGTATGACGAAAGAGCTGAATTAGCCTCACGGGATATTGTGGCTAGAGCGATTGACTTTGAAATGAAAAAGCGCGGTATTGATTGTGTCTATTTAGATATCTCCCATAAGTCAGCTGATTTTATTAAGTCACACTTTCCGACGATCTATGCACGCTGTTTAGAATTAGGTATCGACATCACGAAAGAATGGATTCCTGTAGTCCCTGCGGCTCACTATAGCTGCGGTGGTGTAATGACTGATTTATCGGGTCAAACCGATTTAGCGCATCTTTATGCGATTGGTGAAACGGCTTATACAGGTCTTCATGGTGCAAACCGTTTAGCAAGTAATTCCCTTCTCGAATGTTTGGTCTTTGGTGACGCAGTCGCTAAATATATTCTCAATTCAAAAGTAGACGCATCGAGTCTTGATTTACCTCACTGGGATGAGAGCCGTGTAACTGATGCGGATGAAGAAATTCTCATCACGCATACGTGGAATGAATTAAGAAGATTCATGTGGAATTATGTGGGCATTGTGAGAACCAATAAACGTTTATCACGCGCGCTTCATCGTATTCATATGTTACGTGATGAAGTGCATGAGTTTTATACCAACTTTAAAGTAAGTCACAATCTCATTGAGTTAAGAAATCTTTTGCAGGTAGCAGAACTCATTGTGGAGTCAGCCATCGCACGACATGAAAGTCGTGGGCTTCACTTTAGTCGCGATTATCCAAAACAATTAAAGATTGCAAAACCTACGATTCTGAAGCCCTCTAATTTTTACACCCTCCTTGATCACGATCACGGGCATTAAAATAATTATAAAAAAAGTCGTACCTCACTCCTTTCATCCCCTATAAAATATGTAAAAACATTTGAAGGAAATTTTTATGCAAGTCTCCATGAACACAGTGGTCACCATGACCTATGAACTTAAAGATGCTGATGGCGTTGTTTTAGAATCAAGTGATCAGCCTGTGGCTTATCTGCATGGTGGCTATGACAACATTTTTCCAAAAGTGGAAGAGGCCATGCATGGAAAAAATATTGGCGACACAATTGAATTAGCGCTGGAACCTGTAGATGCTTTTGGAGAATACGATGCAGAACTTGTACAAATAGAGCCTGCGTCAGCTTTTCCTGCAGAAAATTTGAAAGAAGGGGCGCAATTCGAGGGTGAAGATGAAACCGGTGAAGTGATCTTATATACAGTCACCAATATAGCCGATGGTCAAGTTGTTGTCGACGGCAATCATCCCTGGGCAGGTCAACGTATTATTTTTAAAGCCACCATTAAAGACGTTCGCTCTGCCAACCAAGAAGAAGTTTCTCATCAACACGTCCACGGTGCCGGTGGTCATCATCACTAAAAAGTCGTTATTTTAAGCTTGAATTTTTTTTAAAATATGGCATAGTTAATAGGTAGCTTTGACTATTTATTAACTATTTATAGGGAGTTTCAATGAAAACGATTTATAAGTTTTTGATTCATGTTTTAATTTCAAGTCTTGTCCTTGTCCCTTTTAGTATTAATGCCGCTATGATCTCAACAGATAAAGCGCTTAGCTCTTCACAAAGTATCGAGAATAAAAATAAAGTGAATGAGTTCTTCAAACGCAGTGATGTGATTGCAAAGTTCGAGTCTATGGGTGTCACACCTCAAATGGCTCAAGAGCGTATTAATGCGATGACTCAAGCAGAAGTTAATCAAGTTGCAAAAAATATTGATTCACTCCCAGCAGGTGGCGATCTTACGATTACTACAGTTGGCTGGATTGGTATCTTGCTTGTTGTAGGTCTCGTAGCTTGGCTCTACAATAGATAATATTTTTAAATCTGCTTTTCAAAAAGCCTGCCACTGTGTGGGCTTTTTTATTTTCCTAAGTCTACTAGGTGGCTGTGCTAATCTTCCTCAAACCGCAGCTATTTTGGAGCGCTTACCCTCCGATATTCCACCGCGTGTTGAATTAGAAAATGTGCCCTTTTTTCCTCAGGATGACTATCAATGTGGTCCTGCATCATTAGCGACTGTGCTTAATGCCTCTGGCATTAAAATTGAACCCCAAACGTTAGTAAGCCAAGTTTATATTCCATCCAAAAAAGGGAGTCTTCAGATTGAAATGCTTACAGCGATAAGACGACAAGGACGTATCGCTTATGAACTCCAGCCTCAACTCATCGATATCTTAAGAGAAATCAACGCGGGTCGCCCTGTCTTGGTTCTTGAAAATTTTAATTCAGGATTTTCACAAACATGGCACTATGCGGTCGTCGTGGGCTACGATCTTAATCGCGAAGAAATGATCAGTCGATCTGGAACTAATCGACGAGAGACTTTATCCTTCAATACTTTTGAGTATATTTGGAAACAAGGTGGTTATTGGGCGTATGTCGTGTTACCACTTGATGAATTGCCTGCAACAGTGAATGAACAACGTTACACCCAGTCCGTATCAGCTCTTGAAGAAAGTGGTCAGTTACATCATGCCAAAATAGCTTACCAAACCCTATTGAAGCGCTGGCCTAAAAATCTGATCGGGCAAATCGGTTTAGGAAATATAGCTTACGCTTCTGGTGATCTTGAATCTGCAAAAAAAATCTTAACTGAAGCCATTCATCACCATCCAGACAATGCGCTGATTCATAATAATCTTGCGCATGTATTAGCTGAACTCGGTGACATCAAAGAAGCTATTAAAGTAGCGGAAAAAGCTGTGGCTTTAGGTGGCCCTCTTTTAGAGGATGCCAAAGCAACCCTTAAAGAAATTCAAACAAAAGAGGGCAAAGGCAAATCACATCACAAGAAAAAATAAGTCGATATGATTTAATTTTTGAGTGTTGCGGGGATATGACTTGCAATAATAGCTTGCATGTCATCATGAATTTTAGGGGATGCGACTAAAATATTTCCCGACTCGAGCCACCCTGTTTGGCCAGATAGGTCAGTCACAATGCCGCCAGCCTCCTGAATAAGAAGCCCGCCAGCCGCAATATCCCATGGCGACAATCCAATTTCCCAAAAACCATCGAGCGAGCCACTGGCTACATAAGCTAAATCCAATGCGGCAGAGCCAGCACGACGAATACCTGTTGTTTTTTGTATCATGGATTTAAACATGTTGAGATAATCATCTAAGTATCTAAAGTCACGAAATGGAAATCCAGTGCCTATGAGTGCCTCTTGGAGTTTGTCACATTTCGAAACGCGGATACGCTTGTCATTCAAGAA
>JACCDU010867961.1_pt1 | contig 14242 bp, 32 predicted proteins | sample 7446081 | NCBI WGS metagenome assembly JACCDU01 (sample SAMN15323447, study PRJNA562643) | freshwater metagenome | isolation source: river surface water | place: USA:Blue River Watershed | collected 2017-08-17
CCCCGCAGACCCCCGCCGACCTCGGCCCCCTCGTCAAAGTCGAACTCCTCCCCTCCGAATGATCACGCATCTCCTCGCCCTCGCCGTCGGCTTCGTCGCCGGGTTCCTCGTCCACCGCAAGCACGCCGCCAAGGCCGCTTCCGTGGAGTCCAAGTCGAAGGCCCTCCTCGACGCCCTCAAGGGGAAGTAAGCCATGCGCCTGCTCCTAGCCATCGCCCTCTCGGCCCTGGCTGGGTGCTCGTCCAAGCCCGCCGCCCCGCTGCCCGTCCAGCCCGCAGGCCCGACCGAACCGACCTCCCTCAAGCAGGCTGGCTCGACCATCGAGGCCCAGTCCCAGAAGGTCGCCGCCGCCGTCACCGTCATCCGCGAGAACTCCGGGAAGGAAGCCGTCGTCAAGGCCGAGTCCGCCGTGGCCCTGTCCATGCTCCCGAAGCCGACCGACGAAGCCCTCGCCGTGGCCCGCCTCCGCGCCGCCAACCCCGCCGACCAGAAGACCTACGCCGCCGCCGAGGACTACGGACGCAAGCTCCTCTCGCGGATCACCGCCGACTGGGCCAAGGTCTCGACCGACCAGGCTGAGGCCAAGCGCGTCTCCGACCTGAAGGACGCCCGCATCAAGCAGCTCGAAGCCGAGGTGGAACAGGTCAAGGCCGACAAGGCCGCCCAGTGGTGGACCATGGCTGGCGTGGCCGTAGCCGTAGCCGGGGCCTTCAGCACGCCGTTCCTGGGCACACGCATCGGCGTCCCGCTGCTCCTCTGCGGAGCCTTCTGCGGAGCCGTTCCCCACATCTACGACTCTCCCTGGTTCGAATACATCGCCGGGGCCACCCTCGTCATCTCCTGCGGGCTCGGCCTCTGGTGGCTGACCGACAAGGTACGCGACTCGGTCAACGAACCCAACTGCCCGCCCCCTTCCTCTGATGAGCAAGCCCCGCCCCAAGTCTGACCCGCCCGCGGTCAAGTACGGCGAGCCCCACTTCACTTTCCGCATCCTCGGGAAGTGTAAGCCATCACATGCTCCAGGATGCCGGACGCCCTTCGGCTATTGCTGGAAAGGGTACGGCGATATTCACGTCGATCCACGGCAGCCCGAACATGAGATGATAGACACTATCGTGCACGAGCTCATCCACGACACCTATCCATTTCTCGACGAAGACGCGGTAGAGCGTGGCGGGGAAATCATCGGGGCTGCCTTGTGGCGCCTCGGCTACCGACGCACCTTCCGATGAGCGCCGCCCTTCCCCAACCGCCGACCCCCGACGACATCCCGGTAAACTTCCGGGACGTCGGCTTCGGCATCCTGATCGGTTCGGCCTCTTGGCTCGTCCGCTACTTCTGCTCGACCGAGAAGCAGACCCTAGGCTACATCGCCAGGCGCACGGCCACGGCGGGGCTGACCTCGCTCCTGGTCGGCCTTGGGACGAAGGGATACTTCTCCTCCGAGGGGCTGGCCTTCGCCGCGGCGGGGTGTGCGGGGTACGCCTCCCCGGAACTGGTCGACCTTTTGCTGGCCCGTATCAAGGCCATGAGGGGGAAGACACCCTCCAAGGGGTAAACCCGCCTCTGAGGGCAAGCCAGAGGGGTCTATTGGGGTAGCCAGTGGCTGTCCTAGGGAGGGCTTTTGACCCCTAAAAGACCCTGTCAAAGATTTCTGTTTAATTGTTTGACTGAATGCAGTCCGTGTCCGAATGTAGTCGGGCACAACCGCACAACACATGAACACCGACATCGTCAGCCAGATCACCCTCAAGTCTCTCAAACTGAACCTCACGTTCAGCCGCGAGACGTACTGCTTCACCACTAAGGCCTTCCTCGATAAGGTCGAAATCGCCTACGCCGAGAACGACGGCCACGGCGGTTGCACCTTCGTCACGCTCACCGCACAAGGTATCGCCCTGGGCCTCGACCGCAAGGCCATCGAAGAGCGCATCGACGACCTCGTTGACGAAGCCGCCAAGGCCAAGGACATCGCCCGTCTGATCCGCAGCGTCCGCAAGGATATGAATACGAAGGTGCTCTTCATCAAGGAAAACGAGTTCGAGGCTGGATGCTATTCCTTCTGCAAGCACAACGGAACCGTCCCGGGCTTCGACGCCGCCTTCGCCGCGATGAAGAAGAAGTACCCTAACGCGACCTTCCTCAACGGCATGAGCGACGCCCAACTCGTCCACACCCTCGGCCTCTAATCCTACGCACATGAAAGCCCTCATCACCCTCACGTTCGTCATCATCTTCGGCTGGCTGGCCGTCGTCACCTTCTGCGGGCCCGAACTCTATCGTCTCATCAACGGCCCCGAGCCGGTGAAGGCCGCCAAGGTAACCCACCGCGCCCGCTGATCGCCATGCTCGACGAACTCTTCAGCAAGGTCGAAGCGCAGTTCAACGTGCGGCCCTTCACCCGCAAGCCCTCCGCCCCCCGCGGCGTGGCCATGCTCGCCAAGACCTACTGCGGCGAACTCCCCGCCTTCTACGCGGTCGAGCCCAAGGTGGACGGCGTCCGCGTGATCGTCACCGCCGACCTCGACAACGGCGTGGTCACCTTCGCCTCCCGCCGTGGCAATCCCCTCCGCTCCCTCGACCACCTCGCCGACCAGGTGCTCGACCTCTTCGGCTCCTTCCGCGGCATCTGGACGCTGGACTGCGAGGCCGTCGCCGGCAAAGGCTTCTTCAACGACGTCGGCGAAATCCGCTCCGAAGCCCCCGCCCTGGACGCCCGGCTCTGGGTCTTCGACCTTCCCTGCATGGGGACCAGCACCTACCGCGAACGCCGCAAGGTGCTCGCCGATGTCTTCGACGCCGCCCTGCCCAAGCCCTGCTGCCTCCACCTAGTCCCCTCCCTCGTCGGCGTCCTGCCCGAGGAGGCCTTCCGAGACTTCACGGCGCAAGGTTTCGAGGGCGTCATGGTCAAGGACTGCGATGCCTACTACTCCCACGGCGTCCGCTCCGCAGCTTGGCAGAAACTCAAGGCCTCCGACACCGTGGACGCCGAGATCGTGGACGTGGTCGAAGGCGCGGGCAAGTGCGCCGGCATGGCTGGCCGCATCGTCGTGCGCCTCGGTCGTCGGTACGTCAACGTCGGCACGGGCATGAGCAACGCCACCCGCCGCGATCTGCTCGCCCGCCGTGCCCAGGTCATCGGCCAGACCGCCGAGGTCGCCTTCCACTGCGTCACCCCGGACGCCTCCCTGCGCCATCCTTCCCTCGTCCGCATCCGCGGCGACAAGTAACCATCTCCCCAAACCAAACCGCACATGACTACCAAATCCGCCAAGGCCGAACTCGTCGCTGACAAGGCCATGCAAGAACTCCTCAAGCGCAAGGTCATCGCCTTCCGCGAGTCCGCCAGCGTCAAGGACAAGGACGGCTACGTCCGAGGCATCGGTTCCTACGCCCTCTACGGCATCTCCCACTCCCGCGGTCAGCTCGTCGTCCTGGCGAGCGAGCCCACGGCCGGAGACTTCAACCAGTACGTCACGGCCAAGGCCAAGGCCAGCGCCGTCGCCCTCTACGATCACGTCGTCGAGTACCGCGACGCCGGCTCCCACGCCCGCCCCAAGGTCACCATCCTCTGCTGGCAGAAGGCCGAGTAATCTCCCAACCCAAACCGCACATGAACCAATCCCCCATCTCATTCATCAAGGCAGGCGACGGTCGCGTCCTCACGCTGACCCGCCCCGTCCTCCCGCACGCCGCCCGTCGGCTCGTCGGCATCCTGCCGCAGCTGAACGCCCTCAACGCCGCCGGCAAGAATCAGGCCGACGCGGCCGAAGCCCTGGGCGTCTCCGTCGGCGCCGTCCGCACATGGATCGCGCTCACCGGCATGACCTGGACGAACCTCAACCGCCGCGGCCCGTACGCCAAGCGCACGAAATAAGACCATGCCTAAAGGACACTTCCCCCGCGGCCTCAAGGCCACGCACGAAATCAACGGCGTGAAGATGAGCAAACTGAAGCACGACCGCATCCGGGCTTTCGAGGCTCAACTCCCTCAGCTCGACGAACGCGAGCGCCTCAACGCACCCGATATCGCCGCCCGCCTAGGCTGCTCCTCCAGCAACATCAACCTCTGGCTGCGCATCCTCGGCCACCGCCTGAACAACCACAACGGCCGGACCTTCTTCAAGCACGATACGACGGACTGGCCCGCAAGGATTCTCCCGATCTACAAGAAGACCGGTTACATGGCAGGCAAGACCGCCGAGGCCGTAGGCCTGGACAAGTCTGTCGTCTACCGCTGGCTGGCCAACAACGGCCACCTGAAGCGCAAGTACGCCGAACGCGACATCTCCACCCTTAAGTTCCAATCCTACCGCTGATGCCTGACCCTTCCCACCGCCCATACAATCCCATGACCATCATCCGACCCGACTCCCTCCCCCGCCTCTGGTGGCTTTTCCCCTGGAGCATGGCCCGCCAACTGCACAAGAACGCCGTGGCCCTCCGCGAGATGGCCGACAACCAGTCAACGACCATCACCAATCAGGCCAACATCCTTGGCCGATACATGGATGAGAACCGCGAACTGAAGGCCGAGGTCACCCGCATAACTCATGTCAGTCATTATCACGTTATCGAAGCCCGTGATTTCGAGGCCAAGTGGCTCCGAACACTCGAGGAGAACGAAGCCCTCCGCAAGAAAGGAGCCCAGTCGTGAGCTCCTTCCGCCACCTCGACGGCATGGTCGCCCTGCTGTCCGAACTGTATGAAATCAACGAGCGCATCATGACCGGGGACATATGCTCGGCCAAGACCGCCATCGCCTCCGACCGCATGAAGAAGCTGCTCAACCATTATCACGAAGCCCTGCACGAAGACGGCGCCACGAAGGTATCGCTCCAGGCCTACGCCGCCGCCGGTGGCTGGGTCGGCATCACCTACTCCTATGAGTTCGACGGCTTCGAGGTCGCCGGATCACAAGTCCCGAGACGCGTATGAGCGACCTAGAACTGACCATGATGCGCCGCGTCGGCGAACTGAACAAGGAGGTCTCCGCCCTCAAGGCCGAGGTCGAGCGACTGACGGCTCTTAACGAAAAGATTATGGCGACTGCGGATATTATCGACGCAAACAATCAGCGGCTGACCAAGGCCGGGGATGAACTCCACGCCTTCCTCATCAACTACATCGTCGAAAGCCGCATCTCATCGTCATACCTTAACAAACTGGACGATGACTGGAACGCCGCCAAGGAGGGCAACGCCAAATGAACATCCTCATTTTCATCGTTACATTCTGCCTCTTCTTCTGGCTTACAAACGAGATTAGTCGCTGGTTTGCAACACGCCCACGCCTGTGCGATAAGGGTAAGCCCTGCGGATGCCGTAAGCAAATATCTGGGTGCAGTATGTATGCTGTCTGTGAGAATAAACCCGCCAAGGAGGGCAAGCCCCGTGCATAAGCCCATGCGCCCCTTCTCCATCGTCGCCCTGCTGCTCCTGGGCTTCAACGCCGCCGCCGCAGCTGAGGCCACCCTCCTCGAATGCATAGCCATGGTCGAGTCCGGCCAGAACCGCAAGGCCGTCGGCAAGGCCGGGGAGCGCGGCATGTATCAGGTCGGCAAGGCCGCCTGGGAAGATGCGAACGCCCGCCTCGAAAGGGAGGGCCATTATCATTACCAATGGTCGAAGTGGCGGGACGCTACCGCCCAGGACATGGTCGCCTCCGCCCACCTCCGCACGATCCGCGACAACTTCCGGCGCATCGGCATCTACAACCCCAGTCCCGAGCACATCGCCCTGGTCTGGAACGTCGGCTGGTCAGGCGCCGTCGAGCGTCGCTTCGCCCTCAACGCATACGCCGAACGCGTCGGCAATTTATTCCGCTCGCAAAAGGTTTTGACCCGTTGAAAGTTTCGACATGTCTCATATGGTCATAGCCGTGGATCCTGGCGCGAATGGCGCCTTCGTATGGTCGGTCGACGGCATCGGCATCGAGACGCGGAAGATGCCCGGCTCCGATGTCGAGATCTGCGAGCTGATGGCCGAGCTCTCCTGCAAGGCCAAGTCCGTCGCCCTGTTCCTCGAGACCCCGTCGATGGCCGGCTACGGCCCGAAGATTCCCGGCGCCTCCATCGCCAAGCTTCAGTTCAACGTCGGCGTGATCTACGGCGCGTCGGTCGCCATGGGGTGGCAAGTCCGCCGCATCGACCCGAAGGCATGGCAGCGCACGCACCCCGTCGGCAAGAAGGCCGACCACGGCGCTGGCTGGAAGAAGCACCTCAAGAGCCGGGCAAAGGAGCTCTTCCCGCAGACCGATGTCTACGACTGGAACGCAGACGCCCTGCTGATCTACGACTCCGCCATCCGCGGCGTCATCAACTGAGTTTACATAACTCAGACAAACCCTCCCTTTTGTAAACTTTCCCACCTATGAAGAAAACCTCCATCAAGAACATCCCCGAAGCTCAGGCCTACGCCGTCATCCCGGGCACGCGCTACATCCTGCTCCACGACGGCGTCCTCGCCAAGCCCCTGACCAGCACGCTCAAGCCCTCCGGCCCCGCGTACAATATCGTCATCGACGGCAAGGTCCGCCAAGTCCCGCTGGCCGTGCTCCAAGAGTCCATCGGCAAGGCCGACATCCGCGACCTTATCCGCAAGGACTGACCTCCCTTTTCCCTATGCCTAAAGAACCCACAACCCCCAACACCGCGACGGCCGACCTGGTCGCCGCCCTCGCGCAGCTCGACAACGTCAAGGCCAACAAGGTCAACCCGGGCTTCAAGAACCGCTACGTCTCCCTCGACGCGCTGCTCGACGCCATCAAGCCCGTCCTCCTCGACCACAACCTGGCTCTGATCCAGACGCTGGTTAGCGAAGAGGGCAAGGTCGGCGTCTCCACCGCCTTCCTCCACACCTCCGGCGAGCGCTTCGACTTCGGCCGTCTCATGGTCAAGTCCGAGGGCCTCGACGCCCAGAAGATTGGCGGTGCCATCACCTACATCCGCCGACAGTCCATCCAGACCGCCTGCTCCATCTCCGTGGACTTGGACGACGACGGGGCCGCCGCGGCCTCTGGCTTCCGTTCTGCGGCCACTTCTCAGTCCGTCCTAGGCGGAGCCTCCGCCCCTGCCTTCTCCCCCTCTCCCCGCCCCCTGACCAAATGAGCGACCCAATCGGCGACGCCTTCAAAGCCCTGCACCAGGGTAATCTCCTCGCGGCCAAGGACGCCCGCATCCGCCAGCTCGAAGAGCGACTGGAAGGCATGCGCGAGGCCGGCGACCAACTCTGGTACTGCGTCCGCCATGCGCAGCGCATCCACGCCGACGAGCTCATCGACGCGATCGAGGAATGGCAGGAAGCCCGGAACCATGGCTGACACCCCCAAGGGCATCGAACGCATCGCCGCCACCGTCCCGAAGCAGTACGCCCTGCTCCTCCTCCTGGACGGATACCCCTACGTCGAGATGACCGCCCGCAAGCACGCCGACTTCCTGTCCGACCTGAACGCATGGAAGCGCAAGACTTACCCGTCCCTCTCCCGGTCAGTCGTCCGATTCTTTACGCTCGCTCCGAGCGGAGAAGTCAAAGAACTTACCTTCACCAAATGACCAACCGCGAATACATGAGGAACCTCCTCGGCCAGTTGGCCGGAGAAGTCCAAGCCCTCCGCCCGACTCCCGAAGACTCCGCCCGCATCGCCGGCGACGACCTCTATCAGCTCCAGGTCGCCATCAACGAGGCCGCCGAAGAACTCAACCGACTCGACGCCGAAGACATCGAAGAGGCCTACGACATCAAGCCGGTCTACGATCGCGTAAAGGCCGTCATCGCCCACGAGCGCGTCCTGCGCAATCAGCTAGACCGCGTCGCCCTGGCCGCCGACAACGCAATCGACCTTTGCAACCTCCTTTCGGCGCACGTCGAAGAGCACAACCCAGGCGAAGACGACGCCGCCCTCTGACCTCCTTCATAATGGGGTCTGATCAACCCAAGGCCAAGAGGAATATAACTGATAGCAAATTCCGAGGGCCGCCCAACTTCCCACCAAACGCACACCATGCCCCAAATCCACGACCGCAAAGAATACCGCGCCTTCCCGGCGCTCAACCAGTCCGCAGCCAAGGTGCTCGTCGCCAACTCGCCGGCGCACTATCAGGCCTATATCAACACGCCCCAGGAAGAGACCAAGGCGCTCAAGTTCGGCACGTTCGTTCACGCGGCCGTCCTCGAGCCCCACACCCTGAACGACCTCTATGTCACCGCCCCGGATTGTGATCGGCGCACTAAAGAGGGAAAGGCTATCTGGAGCGAGTTCGCCACGGCCAACGCCGGCAAGACCATCCTCGACGCTGAGGAGTCCGCCATCGGCCATCTCGTCGCCGCGTCCGCCCGCCACGCGCTGAAGCGTCACGGCGTGGAGTTCGACCAGACCGAGGTGATGTTCCATGTGGACTACTGCGGCGTCCCGCTCAAGGCCGCAATCGACGGCGTGGCCGGAGATTACCTTTGGGACATCAAGACGACAGGCGCCGGAGAAGCCACGGCCGCAGGCATGTTAAAGAGCATTCGCGGGTACCGCTATAACTTGCAGGCCTACTGGTACCGTCTCGTCTACGAGCTCGCCACCGGGCGCCGTCCCCTGGGCTTCCGCTTCCTCTTCGTCGAGAAGGAGCCGCCCTTCGCCACCGCCGTCTGCGAGATCGGCCCCGACCTCATGTCGTACGCCGTCGCCGACTTCGAGCGCGCCGTGACCCTCTACAAGGCCTGCACGGAATCCGGCGTCTGGCCCGCCTACCCGGATGAAGTCCAGGTCATCGACGTGAAGGCCACGACCGCCGCCGCCCCCATTAACTTCGCCTAACATGATCACCAACGACAAGACCACCAACGACACCCTGCTCTGCATGGTGTCCCCTCAGTACGCAGTAACCTTCAGCGCCAACGTCCACCTCCAGGAGGTCGAACTGACCGAGACCGGGCAAGTCCTCTTGCACGTCTTGGATTGGTACCGCAAGAATTACCGCCACGCAGGCGAGTGGTTCCTTGATGGCATTCGTAAGCCTAGTAACGACGAGATTACGAACGGCATGAGCGCAAAGATTAAGCCTCACGCCGAAAAGCTTGTAGCTTTCAAGGACAGCGATGAAGGAAAGCAACGCCTGCTCTCCGCCGTCGGCCTCTAATATCTCAACACATGGAACCCAACAACGAACGCACGCCCCTCACGTCCATCTCCCAGAATGGAACGTACAAACTGAAACTCATCCGCCCAAAGGGCACCGACACGGTCCAGGTCTGGGAGGATGGCACTGCCTCCTGCCGCCTGTTCTTCCTCGACGACAAGGGGTTCTGCCTGTCGAAGAACTTCTCGACCAAATACGGCAAGGCGCTCGCCATGCTCGTCGGCAAGTTCTCCGGCAAGTTCACCAACGAGATCAGGCTCGACGCGACTCCCGCCGAATTCCTGGAATACATCGGCCCAGCCTGCGGCCAGACCCTGCTCGTCGGCGTGGAGGTCGAAGAGAACGGCGAGTGGCAGGGCAAACCTCAGTATAAATACAAGCTCTCATACCCCCGCGGCTCCCAGAAACCCACCGTCGCCGAGCCCACCCCTGACAACCCGCCCTTCTGATGGACAACCATGCCAAGCTGCGGCAGGCGCTCGTCGAAGCCCTGCTGAAGAACCCTGACATCAAACTGCGCCGAGTCAGGCGCAAGGTGAAGATGTCCGGGCGCCAGACCCGCATCGCCGCACGCATCGCCAAGGCGCTGCGCAAGGCCAACGAGGCCGCCGCCTGATGGAACCCATGTCCGCCCCGACTTTAGTTCTGGTGAGCGGGTTCGCAAGGGCAGGCAAAGATACCCTCGCGGAAGGCATCCTGGAGTGGTCACGCCGCCCGTCCCGCAAGACCTCCTTCGCCTCCCACCTGAAGGACGCCGCTAACGACTTCCTCTGGTCGCTCAACATGGAAGGCGACTTCCATAACGACGCCTTCAAGACGAAGCACCGGGACGTGCTCGTCACCCTAGGCAAGTTCGCCCGTTCCCTCAACCCGGACATCTTCGCCGAGAACCTCGCCCACTTCGTGCCGATCCAGATGACGCCCGACGAGGTCGCCCCCGAGACCGTTGTTTGCAGCGATTGGAGATATATCAACGAGCTCCGGGTGACCCAGTCCATCCTCTGGAACCTAGGGTGGAAGGTGCGCACCGTCTACGTCTCGACAGCCGGCGTCGGCCCGGCGAACGACGAGGAGCTGGACAGCATCTGCGAGATAAAGCAGTTCCATTCGTTCGACCAGGAGTTCGTCTTCGCCCCTAACTCCCGGCAATGCATCCTGGCCGAGGGCCGTCACTTGGCCAAGACTTGGAACCTGTGATCATGGAAGAGCCGATGTCCATGGAGGAGACCATCGCATGGGCCAAGGGCATCGGCATCTCCGCCGAGCGCGTGGCCTTCCTTCTCGCCTGCCCGAAGTATACGCGTACAGGCCGCAAGGATCAGCCCGCCTACATCAAGACCGACAACCCCAACCACCACCTCCAGAAGCAAGGCGACTGCTGGTGGCTGCGCATCCGCCGGCGCAAGACCGACATCGTCCACAACCTGGGCAAAGACCTTGAGACCGCGCGCCGTCACCGCGACGAGATGCTCGCGGCCTATGACAAAGGCGAACCCATCCCGCACCTGAACAAATGAGTAAGCTGACCAAGTTCATCTACGCTTCAGACAGCCACGGCGACATGGCCGACCCCGAGGCCTTGGCGGCGCTCTACGAGTTCACGAAGGACTTCAAGCCAGACATCCGCGTGGCCGGCGGAGATCAGTACGACTTCCGCTCCCTCCGCAAGGGCGTCGGCACGGACAAGGAAGGCGCTGAATCGCTCCAGGCTGACATCGAGGAGGGCAAGGACTTCTTCACGCGCTGGCGGCCTAACGTCTGGCTCTGGGGCAATCACGAACACCGGCTCGACGCCGCCCAGGGCTCCGGCTCCGCCCTCGTCCGCGACTACTGCCAAGGCGTGAAGGATCACATCAACGCCCACGCCCGCAAATGCGGCGCCAAGGTCGTCCTGCCTTACCACGCCGACAAGGGCGTATACCGATTAGGCCCGGTGGCGATGATTCACGGATATGCACATGGCGCCAATTCCACCGTTGTCCAAGGGCTCCACTACGCCTCCTTCGGCGGCGCGCTCATCCACGGCCATACCCATAACCTGGCAAGCATCGCCCTTACCAAGCACGGCGGAGGCAATGCCTTCTCGGCCGGCTGTCTCTGCCGTAAGGAGGACATGGCCTATAGCGCTCACCGCCTAGCCACGGCAAGATGGGGCTCAGGCTTCGTGGCCGGCTTCGTCACCGCTGGCGGCGACTACAAGGCATGGCTCGTCCACAAGATGGGCAATCAATGGATCTGGACGAAAGACCTCAAGACCTTCACCCCCTGAGCTCATGGCCAAATCACGAAAGAAGATGCTCTACACCCGCGTCGGCAACGACCCGGTGCTCCTCGCCGTCATGGCCGAGATTAACCGCAGCGCCGTGAAGCCGCCGAAAGGCTTCCTCACTCGCGACCAATGGGCGGCCAAATGGAAACTCAAGGCCGGGCATACCGCGTCCATCTACATCAAGAAAGCCATGGACATCGGCGCTCTCGTCAAAGCCCGTTATCGCATCCTGATCGGCAAGTCCAAGCGCCTACGCGCCGTCGACCATTACGGCCCGCCGCCCCGCAAGCGGTAAAACATTTGACCAAGCCGACGCACATCGGCAAACACCACCTCCCTCCTATGCCTCTCCCATCCGCAATCGAAGCGGAACGCCACCTCCTCGGCGTCCTGCTTCGCGACGCCCTTCCCCTTCCCGACGGCCTGCTGCCTTCGGACTTCCACGAACCGAAGCACCAGGACACCGCCGCCGCCATAAAGGCCATCGCCGACGCCGGCACGCCGCCCGACGAACTGGTCGTGACCAACAAGCTGCGCGAAGCCAAGTCGCCCGCCGAAGCGCACTACATCTCCGAACTGACGACGAACGTCGGCGCGTCACTCCTCAACCCGGGCTGGGCCGACCTCATCAAGCGCAAGGCCGCCCTGCGTCAGATCAGCCTCACCGCCTCGCGCCTCCTCGACCACGCCAACGAGGAAGGCGCCGACCCCGAAGCCCTGGTCGCCTTTACGGAGGGTTCCCTCAAGGCCGCCAAGGGACGCACGGCCAAACGGGACACCGCCGAACTGATGCCCCTCTCCGTCCTCCGGGCGTTCGACGCGGATAACGACCCGACCTGTCTCGTCGGGAACCGCTGGCTATGCAAGGGCGGCTCCCTGCTGCTCGTCTCCCAGTCCGGCGTCGGCAAGTCGTCCTTCACGTTGCAGATGCTCATCTGCCTAGCCATCGGCCGTCCCTTCTTCGGCATACAGGCCAAGCGGCCTTTGCGTATCGTCATGGGGCAGGCCGAGAACGATTCTGGAGACGTGGCGCAGGCCTTCCAGAGCATTTGCCAAGGCCTGATGCTCTACCCGGACGAGGAACGGCTGCTCGACGAGAACCTCCACATCTACCGCGACACCCATTCGGTCGGGCCCGCCTTCATCGAGCGCATGCGCGAACTGATTATCCGGCACAACGCGGACTGGTTCACCTGTGACCCGCTCATGTCCTTCTGCGGCATCGAGGTCTCCGATCAGAAGCAGATGACCGAGTTCCTGCGCCATGGTATCAACCCGGTGCTCGAAGAGACCGGCGCCGTCTTCATGGCCGTCCACCATACGACAAAGCCCCGCTCGGCCAAGGACAAGGAAGGCCAGACCGTCGCCGACCTCGCATACGCTGGTAGCGGGAGCTCAGAACTCACGAACTGGGCGCGCGAGGTCGCCTGCCTCCAGCGCTGCCAAGGCGACGAACCTATCTTCAAGTTCGCCCTGACCAAGCGCCGCGGCCGTGCCGGCCTGAAGGACCACGCCGACGACTTCGCCAACGAGATCACCATCCGCCACGCCCGCCAGAAAGGGGTCGTCCGATGGGAGTACGCCACCCCGGAGGAGGCCACCCCCGCCCAGACTGAGACCAGACCCGTCCGCAAGGATAGCGATTCCAGACCCGCCAAGGCCTCGCCAAGGCGTTTTCAGGCCGACTGAGGGTCAACACCCGTCCTACCCCCCATGACCCCCCTCATCCTACCCGCTCAAGGTCCGACTCAAGGTCCGACTCAAGGTCCGTCCTTATCTTACGATAAGGGGTTCTTCGGGCTTACCCCCTCCGCTGGAGCGTCGGGACGCCCTTGAACGCTGCTCAATTCAACCTACCGAGATGACCCGCCGCACCCCCAGAAGGGCCACCCCCGCCCAACTCCGCTTCCTAGCCGCCAAGCGCCGCTGGTCTAGGATCAGGCTGAAGGCCTGGAGAGAGATGCCTGAGAGGATGGAAGCCGCCCGACGCGAGGCCACCAAGGAGGCAGCAAGGAAGAGGAGAGACAAGAATGACGGACTCCGTCAGGTCGTGGCCACCTGGCCGGACATCCTCACCTCGCCTCAGCTGAGGGAACGCATCGCCTCGGACATCGACTACAAGGGCAAGCCGTCATCCCTGGTCTACCGACTTCGCCGGCACGGGATGCTTTCCTTCCGCGAGGACGGCATGTGGGTCAACCTTTGCACCTTGATACCGAGAGAAGATGGGCAACCTAAAGCGTAATGGCCAAGCAACTGCACGATCTGGAGGCGCCGAACAAGGACGCCCGGTCGTTCGATGCCTGGTTCTTCGGCCTGCCTAAGGCGCAGCAGGACAAGCTGCGGGAAGGCGGCGTGCTTCCTTATCGCGAGATGGTCCAGCCTCGCCGCGTCTGCGAGGTGCAACCGTGGCGGCGCATCTGGAACTCCACCGAGCAAGAGCAGCGCGTGGAGACCGATTCGTTCATCAGCCGCGAACATGTCGGCGCAATGCTCAAGGCCTTCATCGACGCGCTGGCCATGACCGACGAGTACCTGGTGCGCAGGCACGTCGAGCTCGTCAGATGGGCGCTCGACCTTCCCGGATGTCTGCCCGCGCCTGACATCGCCCGCATGTATGACGTGAGCAAGCAAGCGATCCACAAGCGGGCCAAGCTCATGCGTGAGCAGTTCACTCCTGATGCCCTGGGTGCATGGACCGGCGAGTTCGCGAAGACCGATGAGCAGATTTCGGCGAACACCGTTAAGAAAAATAAGAAAACGAAAGGAAAGCGATGAATACGCAGGCATATAGGGGGGCGGAAGGAATCTCTTCGGAATGGTCATTTGGCTGCGTGGCCTGCCAC